>QWCI01003467.1_pt1 | contig 11699 bp, 10 predicted proteins | sample 1972541 | NCBI WGS metagenome assembly QWCI01 (sample SAMN09866712, study PRJNA288562) | Human oral metagenome isolate term3_saliva, whole genome shotgun sequencing... | isolation source: mouth | host: Homo sapiens | place: USA: California | reverse complement strand
CAAGAAACATATTGCTTCAAAGGGCTTTGCTTTAGTTGACGTTAAAACTAAAAGAATAAAGCCTATTGGAGATTGGACTATATTTACTTACAACGGAAAGAGTTATCAAGTTTCTTATGACAAAGATTCATCTAAAGGACAAATTTTATCACGTCTTTACTTGCGAACTACATGCATTGGTTATTAAATTAGGTCTATTAACTATCTTATCTTTGATGGTATTTTCTTGTACGCTTAGAAAGCCAACTGAAGTGAAGAAGCATAGAACTGATATTAGCTTTATTAATAACCGAGATATTCATTTTGATATCTTGTATGTGGCTTGCGATTCCTGTTTTCCTATTCACGATATTGGTTATCGTGTACGTGTAAAGCTATCCGCCGACGAGGATAGCCTTATAAGAACTATTAAGAAAGAACAATGGATGCAACTTTTGCAGAATTCGGCAACTGATTATGCAGCCAATGCCTTGTTATATTCCCTTTATAAGATTGAAAAATAGTTGAGGCTTATTTCGATTTGAATTAAGGCTTAATTGAGGTTTAAAAGGGCGTTAATTGAAGCCTTACTAACGCCCTTTAAGAGTCGAAGTAAGCACCTTCTCTTACACGAGTTTGTAATCATTTGATTTACTTTTAGTTACAAAGGTAATTGAAAATGCTATTTTCTTATCGTTTTAAGGTATAATATAAGAAAAGTATGTAAACTTTTTTCTAATCCTTATTGTGGTAATTTTAGAGTGAAAATATTACTTATAAGTTTTATGTTGTTACTTAGCACGCATCGTGCTATTGGTAAGCACCAATGGTGCGAGAGCCTAACACCAATGGTGCGAATGCTAAACACTTTATAAAATACTACCGCAGTGGTGTCTTTTTAAGTCTTAATTCCTACAATAGACATCTAAAGTTTATTGGGAGAAAACACCTCTCCTTCCAAGCCAACAATAGCATCAATGCTTATTTTCTTTCTATCTTTCATTATAATGATGCGTTCATTGGTTCGAATAGCCTTTACAACACCTGTAATGGTAAGGTATTGCCCCCCATCCTTATGTCCATCGGGTTGGAAGTAAGTAATTGTAATTGATGGTTCTTCTTCTAAACAAGTGGTAAGAATTGAAAGTTTCCTGTCCATCAATAGACGGTTGTCTTCCATTATTTCAATCTTTGGATTTGTTTGTCGGGCAGTCTCAGCAATTGCATCCCCATAACCAGTAAGAGCTGAAAAGGGGGCAAACTGTGCCGCCCGATTATAGAAACTCATCTGCGGATGCCGCTTTGAGACATGACGAGGAAGATGAATTATGTCGTCGTAATTATCTGTCATGCCTTATGTCCTCCTATCTGTTTGTTTCGTTCTCTTGCTGTCGAACCTTCATCAAAGTTCAAGCCACGAAGCATAGAGTTCTTACCAAATCGTTTTTTAATATTGATAATCGTTTCTTGTATCTTTCTTTCACGTGTCAACTCGGCATCTTCAACCTGCTTTTCTCGCCTTATAGCTTCATAATCTGTAAACATATCAAGCTCAACAGGATTATGTGCCTTTTGCTTCATTTGCTCTTCACTAATGACGTGATTAGTTGAGATACCCAATCTTCTGACTAATAATCTTTTATCAACAATCTCGTCATAAAGTGCAAGAACAGCCTTGGCTATTAGGCGAGTTGAAGACGTATATCGATGAAGATTGGCTGTTCCGTGTGAACTTTTTGGCACTTTTCGTCCATACCAGTCAACAGTAACTGGACCAGTATAACTCTTTCCTGCAGGCGAAGTCAAACTTTCACGATCGTAGCTAACGTGTAAGACGAGTTGATCTGTAACGCAACGTTTCTCAACTAAGTCTAAGGCTATCGCATCAATCATCTCCTGCACGACAACTCTTGTTTTACGAAAGCTGTATGGTTCTTGAAGAACTTGACCGCTACTCATTGAACTATGCTCTGGTCGATAAGCTTTAACCATCTCCATTGTACATGGCTCCCAGCCCCAAGCATGGTCGATAAGCAACTCGGCATTTACCCCAAAAAGCTTATAAAGAAGTTCTTCTTGATGAATAGAGCAGCGTGCAATCTTGCCCATCGTGTCTATCCCATAGGAATATAGACGCTGCGCAATACCTCTTCCCACGCGCCAGAAGTCTGTAAGTGGGCGGTGATCCCAGAGTTTTTCACGATAACTTTGTTCATCTAATTCGGCTATACGCACTCCGTCTTTGTCAGCAGGAATATGCTTTGCAACGATATCCATAGCCACTTTACACAGATACATATTTGTACCAATGCCTGCTGTTGCTGTGATACCTGTCTCACGCAATACGTCGCTTATCATCTTCCTTGCCAATTCGTGACCTGTCATTCGATAGCTGGAAAGGTAAGCAGTAGCATCAATAAACACTTCGTCTATCGAATACACATGTATATCCTCTGGTGCTATATATCTCAAGTAAATATTGTATATCTTTGCACTATGCTTGATATAATGCGCCATGCGGGGAGGTGCTGTTAGATAGTCAACAGCCCAGTCAGGATGCTCTTCAAGTTCTTTTGCATTATATGATTTCCCCGTAAGTTCTTTTCCGGCTAAGATTCTACGCTCATCATTGACCTCTTTTAATCGTTGTATTACCTCAAATAAACGTGCTCGTCCTGGAATACCGTGTGCTTTCAACGAGGGTGATACTGCAAGGCAAATCGTCTTTTCAGTTCTTCCTTTATCTGCAACAACTAAGTTGGTTGTCATAGCATCAAGTCCACGCTCTACGCACTCCACACTGGCATAGAACGATTTAAGGTCTATGGCTATATAAGTTCTGGTAGATGGTTTACTTGATGGAGACATTTTGTGGAAAAAGTAGGTGTTTAAAAGTTTAATAAAATAGTATTGTAGGAATCAAAAGATGATTAAAGAGAGTTAGTGAAGTTAAGCACCAATCCTCTGTTACAGATAAATTAGCGTCTTACCTTACTTTACTAACTCTCTCTAAAATTCTTGTTTTTAGCTTTTAATAGTCTTTTTCAGTGTATTGTTCGTCCAGCAACACCTTTGAAGGAGTCTTGCCTGACCGATAAGTATATCTGAAGTTAAAGCCTGCATCTTTATAACCTTTAGTCCCAGCATCAGCCTTTAACGCATCATTTAAAGCTTTTCTTAACTCTGACTTCTTAGAAATAATAGCCTGTTCATTATCAGCATTTCCAACAAGTGAGTAATAGTAATGGATTGTACGAGTCGATGGTTCGAAGACCATACTGTCCATTCTTGTGTCATTTACTACGGGTGTAGGACACTTCTTCTCGGTATATTCTTTGCATTCCTGTGCTGCTCTGTCCTCCAGACTGTTACGACAAGCAGAAAGAGAAAGCAGCAGTACGCCTGCATAAAGTAAGTGTTTCATTCTCATTCAAGTTAATATTAATTTATAAGGGGCTTTATGTAAAGATAACACCTTTTATCTTCACCCTAACCATATATCTGTTGCAAAGATAAGAAAAAATAGGCAATTTCTTATTTTAAGGTTCTTAATTCTCAATATTTATAACTATATTTGCACTTTGAAAATATAGACAAACGGATGAATCATATAAGAAATTTCTGCATTATTGCCCATATTGACCATGGTAAGTCTACTTTGGCGGATCGTCTCCTTGAGTATACTCAGACGATAAAGATTACTGGTGGGCAGATGCTTGATGATATGGATTTGGAGCGTGAACGTGGTATTACTATCAAAAGTCATGCTATCCAGATGGAGTACACATTGGATAAGGAGAAATATGTCCTTAATCTTATTGATACTCCGGGACACGTAGACTTCTCTTATGAGGTGTCACGAAGCATTGCTGCATGTGAAGGAGCATTGCTTATCGTTGATGCAACACAGGGAGTACAGGCTCAGACGATTTCTAACCTCTATATGGCTATCGATCATAACTTGGAGATTATCCCTGTTATTAATAAAATTGACATGCCTAATGCTATGCCAGAAGAGGTTGAAGATGAAATCGTTGACCTTATTGGTTGTGACCCTAAAGATATTATTCGTGCCAGTGGAAAGACTGGTGAGGGCGTGCCAGATATTCTTGAAGCAATCATTAAGCGCATCCCTTCACCAACTGGTGATGTCAAAGCACCTTTGCAGGCACTTATCTTTGACTCTATTTTCAATTCCTTCCGTGGTATTATTACACTGTGTAAGATTGAGAATGGTGTCATCAAGAAGGGTGATAAAGTTAAGTTTGTACAGACAGGTATGGAATACGCTGCTGATGAAGTGGGCGTATTGAAGATGGATATGATGCCTACTCAACAGCTTTCAACGGGCGAGGTTGGATACATCATCTCTGGTATTAAGAATGCCACGGAGGTGAAAGTGGGTGATACTGTTACCCATATTGTTAATCCTTGTGAGAAAGCAATTGAAGGATTCCAAGAAGTTAAGCCTATGGTCTTTGCTGGTGTCTACCCTGTTGACCCAAATGACTACGAAGGTTTGCGTACATCTTTGGAGAAACTGCAGTTGAATGATGCCTCATTAACCTTCCAGCCAGAGAGCTCTCAGGCTTTGGGCTTTGGTTTCCGTTGTGGCTTCTTAGGCCTGCTTCACATGGAGATTATACAGGAGCGTCTGGATCGTGAGTTCAATATGGATGTTATTACCACTGTTCCTAACGTAAGCTACATGGTATATGACAAGCAAGGAAACGAGAAAGAGGTTCATAACCCATCTGGTCTACCAGATCAGACAATGATAGATCATATTGAAGAACCATATATCAAGGCATCTATTATTACCTCCAGCGAGTTCATAGGTCCTATCATGACGCTTTGTCTTGATAAGCGAGGTGAACTTATTAGCCAGAACTATGTGAGTGGAAATCGTTTGGAACTCCTCTTCATGATTCCGTTGGGTGAGATAGTGATAGACTTCTATGATAAGTTGAAAAGTATTTCTAAGGGTTATGCTTCATTTGATTATCATATCGATTCGTACCGCCCTTCTAAGTTGGCAAAGCTTGATATTCTTTTGAATGGAGAGCCTGTTGATGCCCTTTCAGCACTGACACATGAGAGTAATGCTGTTGTTTTTGGTCGAAGAATATGCGAGAAGCTAAAAGACTTAATTCCACGTCAGCAGTTTGATATCGCTATTCAGGCTGCTATCGGAGCAAAGATTATAGCAAGAGAGACCGTTAAGCAGGTACGTAAGGATGTTACTGCCAAGTGTTATGGTGGTGATATCAGCCGTAAGCGTAAACTTCTTGAGAAGCAGAAGAAAGGTAAGAAACGTATGAAGCAGATTGGAAACGTACAGGTACCACAGAAGGCATTCCTTGCGGTATTGAAGTTGGATTAAAATCAAAGGTATAAGAAAAGAAAGGAAAATGAAAGATTTGGTAAACGATACAAGAGATATAGCACGTGAATTGGCACGTAAATACAGTACGATGACTCATGATGAGTTGGATGTACTTGAAAGTATCCTCGTGCCAATGAAATTCGCTAAAGGACAGATGATTCTCAATGAAGGTGAGGTTTGTAAGCACGTTTATTATATAGAAAGAGGTCTTATTCGCCAATTCTATTTCAAAAACGGTAAGCAGATTACTGAACACTTAGGAGAGGACAGAAGTATCTTTATGTGTATTGAAAGTCTTTTCCGTGAGGAGCCAACCAAACTACAGGTTGAGGCTATAGAGCCAACATGGGTTTATGCGCTACCAAAACAGAAGTTGGGGTAGCTCTTCATAATGTTAATATTCAGATTCTCTATCGTAAGATATTAGAAGAGAGTCTTATCACCTCACAGGTACATGCTGACCTTGTACGTTTTGAGACTGCACAAGCTCGTTATAAAAGAATGTGTAAGCTAAGTCCACAGGTTATCTTGCGTGCACCGCTGGTTTATATTGCCAGCTATCTGCAGATGACCCCTGAAACATTAAGCCGTGTTCGTTCATCAACATTGCTCGATGATTAATACGTTTTTATACTAATCAAGCGTTATAAAGCAGTTAGAGGAGTAAAATAATTACCTACTATTCGTGTTGAAAAGCGAATGATACAAGATGATGGTAATTACTTAACTCCTCTAACTTTTTACTTTTTTAGTTCATGATAGAAGGGAGAATACATTAATTGGGACTCCCAGTAATCTATCTAACCACCCTATCCTATTTCCCTAACTCTTCCATATAGTGGATAATTCTTCCCTCACTTGTCACACCTTCAATTAAAATACGATAGTCTGAACGATATTCTAATGGTAAAAGCAGGCGGAAAGAGTTTCCTCGCAAGGAAGGCAACCACACTGGGGTGCGTGCGTTAGGAGTGTAACCTTGTGGAATTTGATAGCCTAATGTAGTAAAAGTCTTCGTATTTGTTAGTGGTACAGAAGCTGCTTTGAAATCTCCTTTCTTTGTTGTTATTGAGATAACACCCATACCACCAATAGCTCCCCAGATAACTGTTGAGCCGCCCTTAAAGACATCTACTCTCTCAACATCAGACATTTGAACGTTGTCTAAGTCGTAATCATCATTTAGAAATATTCCATCTATGGCAATAGCGGCAGGTCTTTTTCCGTCCACAGCCGTCCCCCCTCGCACATAGCATTTTCCCAATTCTACTCTAACACTTGGTACTCTGCGCAACAACTCATGCAAACAAGTTGCGCCAATGCTTTCTATATCACGAAGTCCAAAGGAGAAGTCTGCGGTGCGTGCATAAGCATCAGAACGAGAAGAATAGGTAGGCTGATGACTAAAAACGTTCACTTCTTCCATTTGTATACCACCTTTAGGAAGTGCCAATGTTGCATCTATACGTGTTGTATCATTTCCTATCCATTCAAACGGAGGGAGTTGGCCGGTATATGAGGGGAACTCCTCTTCGTCTAAGAGCAGTTTTACCCATGATTTTCCAGCCTTTGTAAACGCATTAAGAACATATTGTGTGCCTTCTGGAAAATCTATACCTTCAAATGAAAAACGACCTTGTGCATCGGTTTTAGTGACAGCATAAAAACCTTTATCGGGTGAAATAAGATTTACTACACCTTCTTTTATGGGCTTATGACCAATCAATGTTTCAACTCGCCCTCGTATTACTGTCGATTTCTCAATACTAATCTTTCCCTTCTTACATTCCCCTTTAATTACGTCGGCCATTCGATATCGATTCCAACTACAGCTATCGAGCAATCGTTCTGACTCATTATTGAAAAGAACCGATGCTGGTTGTTCAGGACAATCTGCCACATCCATATCATATAATAAATGAGAAAGAATATTTGATTGTCCTGCTAAATCCTTTGCTCCAGCATATTCTACGCGTACAGATACGTCCATTGTTTCCCCCTCACGTAGGTTATTAGCCTTGATAATACAAGGTACTTGACCGTCATTTGTCTTTTCTGTCTCTATCCATTTTACTGATATAGGACACAATTCTTTCTCTGGATATAATAACTTCACTTTCTCTTCAACAGTGTTTAAGTTGGCATCAAAAAGTTGGAAAGAGTAAATTCCACCTTGAGACAGACTATCATAACTCAGAATAACATCTTTATCTTTGCTTATTTTTCCAAAGTATATAGGAACGGAACGACAGTGAATAAAGAGTCTATAGCCAGTTTTAATACTATCAGAATAATTATCAATACTTACTTTAATATTATTTTCTAATTTATTGATATACAATTTTAATTTAGTATTTCCTTTAATCGTATTTGTAGCCTTACTATATTTGCAAGGTAAGAGCTTTCCCTGCCCACCAATAAAGATACTTTTAAGACTTTCATAGCTACTGAGGTTCAACATATTCTTCGTATAACTACGCAACAAATAACGTCCTTTTACTACTCCCTCAGGGATGTCTATATGTCCAACAAAACCTTGATCGCTTCGTATCAAACGTACTCGCTTTACAACAAGATGTTCTGAATTAAGGAGTTCTACATATACGTAATGACTCATGCTATCCGTCTGATGAACTACGGCATTCACTAAGAATACACGCAAATGAATTCGTTGTCCTGCCTGATAACTCTCTGCATCCGTAAATACGTATGTCTTCTCCTGCGGAAACAATTGTACTTGCCGAAGGATACGACTCAATAATACATTGTTTGTCTGCGCATACAATGATGTGTTAAAGCATATCAGTAATATAATAAATATTAGTTTTCTCATAATAGATTGGCCTCAGTAAATGAGTTCTACAACCGATTTTTAATAATGAAAATAAGCATCTGTAGAGTTATATGCAAACTTACACAAAAATCTTAAATAATATGGTCGTAAAATAGAAAAACCATACACTATTGTATAAAAACTTTATATTTTATGTCTGTTTAGAGTATTATTCCTTTCTTTAATTCCCTAAACTGCTTACGTTTTAAGCATATAATGCAATTGTAAATACCATCAGCACCATACGTGCGGAGCATCAGCACCAATGGTGCGGAGTATTAACACATCATGTGTTTGATAATAACACGTTAATAAGAAATGGGAAGGTTAAACAGTTCTTGTCGTCATTATATAATGAAAAAGCTACTGATAACTAATCTAATATGTGAGATGTTTTATCTGAGAAAAACACAGTCATTGAGTTTGCAAACTGTACTATCAGTGCTAATAATAGTCTATTGTGGTTTAATAATCCACTTGGCTTCAAAGGTTCTGCATTTATACTATCCATATTACAGAAACATTTTGTAAATTTGCAGTTCAATAGGCTGTTTCATAATATTAGCAAATATGGATTGTTGATTTAGTAATTTTACAGAGAAAACAATACTGAAATAATAGCCTAAAAATAACACATAGTGAAGATTAAGAAATGATATATCCCAAGAACTTTGAGCAAAAAATTGGTTTCACGGAGGTTCGTTCACTTCTGCGTGCACGCTGTTTGTCGCCTTTAGGTAAGGAGCGAATAGATGCAATGAGCTTTTCTACTGATGCCACACAGGTGAATACGTGGATGGAAGAGATTAGAGAGTTTCGTAGAATACAAGAGGGACAAGACGACTTTCCTTTAGATAATTTCTTTGATGTACGCGAAAGCGTGGCAAGAATCCGCTTGGAGGGAACCCACATGGAAGTGGAAGAACTCTTTGATTTGAAGCGTTCATTAGAGACTATTATTGCTATTGTGAACTTTTTAAGTCGTGGAGAAGAAACGGACCAAGGCGAAACACGTCATTACTACCCTGCTCTCTATAATATTGCTGATGGTGTTGCAACATTCCCATTACTTGTTCAGCGCATTTCGCAGATTATCGATAAATTCGGTAAGATGCGTGATAATGCTTCTCCTGAACTGCTTCAGATACGTCGTGAGTTGGCTCGCATTGAGGGAAGTATCTCACGCACACTTTATGGTATCTTGCGTGCTGCGCAAGGAGAAGGACTTGTTGAGAAGGATGTCACACCAACCTTGCGTGATGGTCGACTTGTTATTCCAGTTGCACCGGGCTTGAAACGTAAGATTTCGGGTATTGTACATGATGAGAGTGCTACGGGTAAGACTGTCTATATAGAACCAACAGAGGTTGTTGAAGCTAACAATAAGATTCGTGAACTTGAGAATGAGGAGCGAAGAGAGATGATTCGTATTCTCACAGAGTTTGCTAAACAGGTACGTCCTAATGTACGTGAGATACTCGACTCTTACAATCTTATGGCGGCTGTAGACTTTATTCGTACAAAAGCTGAGCTTGCTCGACTCTTTAAGAGCTTTGAGCCACAGGTGGCAGAGGATCCTCATATTGACTGGATAAGAGCTATTCATCCTCTACTTCAATTATCATTAGAACGAAAGCATAACAATAAATTAAACTATTCATTATCTGGTGATAATAACGAAATAGATAAAGTTTCTAATGAAGTAGGTAATACACAAGATTACGACACGGTATTAGAAGAAGAGAACGATACACGTAATGTTCCTTCAAGTGTTGTTCCCCTCGATATTCAACTCACAAAAGACAAGCATCTGTTGATTATCTCTGGTCCGAATGCTGGTGGTAAATCGGTTTGTTTAAAAACTGTGGGGTTGCTTCAGTATATGCTTCAATGTGGTCTTTCAATTCCTGTTGGTGATCGCTCAACAACTGGTATCTTTACGGATATTATGATAGACATCGGTGACGAACAGAGTATTGAGAATGACCTTAGTACCTATTCTTCACACTTGATGAATATGAAGATGATGATGCGTCGTGCTTCTGATCGTACGCTTATCCTTATTGACGAGTTCGGAACTGGTACGGAACCACAGATTGGTGGAGCAATAGCTGAGTCTGTTTTACGTCAGTTCTGGCAGAAACATGCTTGGGCTGTAATTACAACTCACTATCAAAATCTCAAGCATTTTGCGGAAGAACACCCTGGCACAGTCAATGGTGCGATGCTCTATGACCGCCATGAAATGCGCCCACTCTTTCAGTTAGCTATCGGTAGACCCGGTAGTTCGTTTGCTATTGAGATTGCTCGAAAGACGGGAATACCTGAGGAAGTAATTCGTGACGCATCTGAAATTGTAGGTTCTGATTATATTCAGAGTGACAAATACTTACAGGATATTGTTCGAGATAAACGTTATTGGGAGAATAAACGTCAGACAATTCACAGTCATGAGAAGGAATTGGAGAAATGTATCAGTCAATATGAAAAAGATATTGCAGAGTTAGAACAAAGCCGTAAGGAGATTCTTAATCGTGCTAAGGCACAAGCTGAAGAGATTATTAAGGAGAGCAATCGTCGTATAGAAAACGCTATTCGAGAAATTAGAGAGAAGCAAGCTGAGAAGGAGGAGACCAAACGTATTCGTCAAGAATTGGCTGCTTATGAGGCAGGATTATTGGATGGAAATAAGAGTGATAAGCCTGAAACCTCGAATAAGAAGAAACTAAAAAGTAGTGGATTACTCTCTGATGACGATTTTCAGAAGAAGGTTGATAAGATTAAAAGTCGCAAGGAACGCCATGAACAGCATCTGAAAGAAAAAGCAAGTAAGCAGCAAGCAGCTGCGGAAGCATTGAAGAATGCAGTGCGTAAACAGCAAGGTGGCGGAGTCGTTATGGTTGGTGATTCTGTTCGTATTAAGGGGCTTACAACAGTTGGAAAGGTTGAATCAATAGAAGGAAAGCAGGCAATAGTAATCTTTGGTGGTATGAGAACAAAGATGGCTGTTAGTCGTTTGGAGCATGTTGATGCGGCAACTATTCAGTCTGAACAGAAGCAATTCCAAGCTTATAACTATAGTCGTGAGACTCGTGAAACCATTGATAAGCATCGTAACCAGTTCCGACAGGAGTTGGATGTGCGTGGTATGAGGGCTGATGAAGCCTTAAATCAGGTGCAATACTTTATAGACGATGCTATTCTCGTTGGGGCAAGTCAGGTACGTATTCTTCATGGCAAAGGCAATGGAATACTTCGTCAGCTCATCCGACAGTATCTTGGCAGTGTTCCTAATGTTACAAACTATCGCGATGAACATGTACAGTTTGGCGGTGCAGGTATCACGGTTGTAGAACTGTGAGGTGGTTGACAGGTAAACAAGTTGAGGAGTTTACGAGTTATTTCTTTTATTAGAAGACAGATAAAGAATATAGGCAATAAATTGAAAGAGCAAGCGTTAGAATATTAATATGAACTACCTAAGGCTTTTACATATACTTC
>QWCI01004469.1_pt1 | contig 11711 bp, 9 predicted proteins | sample 1972541 | NCBI WGS metagenome assembly QWCI01 (sample SAMN09866712, study PRJNA288562) | Human oral metagenome isolate term3_saliva, whole genome shotgun sequencing... | isolation source: mouth | host: Homo sapiens | place: USA: California | reverse complement strand
ATACCCCTATGGCTAATCATCAACACCTAACAACTATCACCCAACACCCTTCTTTAGCAGTAATGCTCTGTGAACTCTGTATGCCGGAGGCCTTCTGTGTGCTCGATACTGTGCGCAAAAAGGCTCTGTTAACTCTGTGGGCTCTGTGAGAGAAAGAACTACCCAGCGAGTCACATGCGTCTCATCTCTTAGAGAGGGTGTTTTCTATTTCTCACAGAAAAACACAGATGAACAGAACACATAGGGTTTCACAGAGACATTAAGTCAACCGATTTCACAGAGCGTTACAGCCACCTTTAGCTATAACGTTCTGTGAATTCTGTATGCCGGAGGCGTTCTGTGGGATCGAAACAGTGCGCCAAAAAGTTCTGTTAAATCTGTGAGATCTGTGAGAGAAAGAAATGTCCTTTGTGAGAGATAAAACTCCTCACACGACTCTCCAATATTCTTCCTCTCACAGAAAAACACAGAAGAACAGAACACACAGGGTTCAGAAAGATGATGGCCCCTCCCTCTCCCCATCAGAAAACCATACCGAATCCTTTCCTTTCTCTATATTTTTCTTTATCTTTGTAGCCATCTATTGTGAGATAGTTACATTTTATCAATAATCTAATAGAAATCATTTTAAGGACAAGAAGATGAAGAAGATATTTACACTCCTTGCTGGATTGCTCATTGCGTCATCGTCGTTTGCTATACCAGCGATGGCGATTTGGCGAACAGTTAAGCAGGCCGATGGCACGTTACTGAAGGTGATGACCGTCGGTGATGAGCATTTTAACTATGCCATGACAGAGGACGGTATTCCCCTTGTACCCTATCGTGGCAACTACTACTATGCGCATATCGTAGACCAGCAGTTGGTGGCCTCGGCGGTTCTGGCACATAATAAGGAACAAAGACACGGCCGTGAGGAACTCGCTGCGGCCGCTCTGGAGGAGGTTAGACAACTGCAGAGAAACAAGGAACAGCAGGTTAGTTCGAAGCCTTTCGGACTCAGTGATGGGACGACATGGGAGGGAAGTAAGAAGGGACTCGTCATCTTAGTGGAGTTCTCGGACAAGTCCTTCACCAATCCACAGAATGTTCTCACACTCCGACCACGTGAGTCTGACATCAAGACCCTCTATGAGAAGATGCTTAACGAGGAGGGGTATAAGAACGACAATGGTGCTATCGGGAGTGTGCACGACTATTTCAAGGACCAGAGCAACGGTAGGTTCGACCTTACCTTTGATGTCATTGGACCCGTGAAGTTGGCTCATCCGTATAAATACTACGGTGAACACACGCAGAACATGAACGATGCTAATGCGCCACAGATGATTATCGACGCTTGTAAAGCCGTCAAAGAACAGGTAGACTGGCGTCGCTACGACTGGGACGGAGACGGAGAAGTGGAACAGGTGTACGTTATCTATGCGGGTGAAGGCGAGGCTACGGGTGGCAATGCAGACACGGTTTGGCCACATAAGTATTCGCTCACGGACGCAGGACTGAGTGCGCTCCATTTCAATGGACAGACGATTGACACCTACGCATGTAGTAATGAGATCATTAGAGCACAACTGAACGGTATGGAACGACTGTATTATTCGGGTATAGGAACCATCTGTCATGAGTTTTCTCACTGCTTAGGGCTCCCTGACTTCTATGATACAAGGGGCGGAAAGAACGTTGGCTCGGGACGATACGACCTTATGTGTGGCGGTAGCTACAATGGTGGACCAGAGAGTTTAATAAATGTTTATGGCGGAACGGGTATCGGCACGGTGCCTGCAGGATATGATGCTTACGAGAAGGCGTTCATGGGTTGGCTGAAGCCTACCACCCTCGGCAATGCTGCCGTGGACGTGAAGAATATGAAAGGACTGTCGGAAGGTGGTGAGGCGTACGTCCTCTATAACCCTGACAACAAGGATGAGTATTATATCTTTGAGAACCGTACGCCCTACAGATGGGACAGTGAGCTGCCTGCCCACGGCCTGATGGTGTTCCATGTAGACTATGATGCGATGGCGTGGAGGATGAATAATCTCAATGCGGCTGCCTCTCAGCCTCATCCACGGTTCACGATAGTGCCTGCGGATGGCGTCCTCAGCAGTGACTCACAGGATAATGACCCGTTCCCAACGGCCTTGAACAATAGTCTGACAAGCACTACCGACCCTCGCCTTAGCTTCTATACGAACTATAGAGTGACGGACTTAGCGGGAATAAAAGGGATTGCGAAGAACCATGATAACACTATCTCTTTCCGCTATACACCGCTGAATACAACAGCAGCCATCACCTCGCTCCCTGCTGACAATGCCGCTCAGCCGTCTACTGCCTACACCCTCTCTGGTATAAAAACCAACCGCCAACAGACAGGACGACGCCAGATAGTTATCGTGAAAGATAAGGAAGGGAGAGGACGTAAGGTGTATTAGCAGTGGCCCCTCCCCCGTCCCCTCCCCCGAAGGGAGGGGCGTAATCACCGAGATACCCCTATGGAGTAGTGGCCCCTCCCCCGTCCCCTCCCCCAAAGGGAGGGGCGTGATTACCGAGATACCCCTATGAGATAGTGGCCCCTCCCCCGTCCCCTCCCCCAAAGGGAGGGGCGTGATCACCGAGATACCCCTATGAAGCTGCTTATGTCTTGATGAAGGTGTGGACCCGCTTCGACGCTTCTATCGCTAATCATCAACACCTAACACCCATCACCTAACACCCATCTTTGAGGCTGAGAAGATATTAACTAAAACAAACAGAATATGAAAATTAAAACAGCAACATTAATTGGCTTGATTGGTGCAATCACCAGTCTTGTGATTTCTCTTTACTTTTTGGCCTACAACACAGGTATCATTTCATTCTTTGTAGATACCTTTGATTTCTTCCCACTGAATTTAGTATATACGTATTCACCATTTCTTAGCGCCTTTGGGAGCCTCATCTCTGACATCGCATTATGTATCTTCTTCTACGTTGTATATAAACATCAGAAGTAGAGAGGGGTGTGCTATTTCTCACAGAAGAATACAGAAGAACAGAATACACAGCATTCCACAGAGACATTAAGTCAACCGATATCACAGAACCTTACAGCCATCTTTAGCTGAAACGTTCTGTGATATCTGTATGCCGGAGGCCTTCTGTGGGCTCGAAACTGTGCGCAATAATGCTCAGTGAACTCAGTGCGCTCTGTGAGAGAAAAAACTCCCCAGCGAGTCTCGCAATTGTTCTTTTTCTCACAGAAAATCACAGATGAACAGAACACACAGCATTCCACAGAGACATTAAGTCAACCGATTTCACAGAACCTTATAGCCACAGAAGCCTCACCCCCAGCCCCTCTCCGAATGGAGAGGGGAGTGATTACCGAGATACCCCTGTATGTCCTCAAGATGTTTAGCGGCCCATCTTCTATCAGTAGCAGGCTAATAGGGGTAACCTCACATACTACTCCCCTCTCCATTCGGAGAGGGGCTGGGGGTGAGGCCTCTGTGAACTCTGTATGCCGGAGGCGTTCTGTGAGCTCGAAACCGTGCGCAATAATGCTCAGTGAACTCTGTGCGCTCTGTGAGAGATAAAACTCCCCAGCGTGAGAGAAAAACCTCCCCAGAGAGTTACATGCGTCTCATCTCATAGAGTGGGTGCATTCTATTTCTCACAGATGAACACAGAAGAACAGATTTCACAAAGGTGCACAGAGACATTAAGTCAACCGATTTCACAGAACCTTATAGCCAACTTTAGCTAATCATCAGCACCTAACACTCAACATCCAACACCCTTCTTTAGCTGAAACGTTCTGTGAATTCTGTATGCCGGAGGCCTTCTGTGGAATCGAAATAGTGCACCAAAAAGTTCTGTTAAATCTGTGTGGTCTGTGAGAGAAAAAACTCCCCAGCATAAGAGATAAGACTCTCCACGCCTCTCACAAGCAGGCCAGTAGGGGTAACCTCACATTTCACTCCCCTCCCTACGGGGGAGGGGCCGGGGGAGGGGCCAGCTGATGTAGAGTGTGGGGCCAGCTGGTGAAAGGTCTGGGGCCAGCTCTTGGTGAGGCTTCCTTTTACCCACACAAAAAAAAGGACACCCTCGCGAGTGTCCTTAAGTGATTCCGACAGGATTCAAACCTGTAACCTCTTGATCCGTAGTCAAGTGCTCTATTCAGTTGAGCTACGGAACCATTGTTATGGTTGCAAGTGGAGTAATGAATTGCTTCATTGCTGAATTGCGAGTGCAAAGGTAGGACTTTTTCCCCAAACCACCAAATGTTTTACTATCTTTTTTACTCTTTTTTTTCATCTTCATCTTGCAGGGTTGGCAGCGAGATATGGTAACCCACTGCAATAAAACGAATTATACAGATGGCGACGAAGGTGATGATGACGGTCAGAGGAAGCGACATACCGAGCGCGAAGAGGCCCCAATAGATGAGTCCACCGCCCACACTTGCTACGGCATAGATTTCCTTGTGGAAGATGACGGGGATGTTGTTTAGGAGTACATCACGGATGACACCACCCGCCACACCGGTGATGCAGCCCATGATGATAGCCACCCAGAAGGGATAACCGAGTGCGACAGTCTTCTGAATACCCGCTATCGTGAAGAGGGCAAGGCCGAGCGTGTCGAAAACAAACCATGCGTTGCTAAGTCGTTTAATCCATCGTCGTGACAAGATAACCAAGAAGAGGGCCAGACCCGTACATAGCACATACATGATATTAGTCATCCAGAAGGGTCGTACTCCTAACATGGTGTCACGAATAGTACCGCCCCCGATGGCGACGGCAAAGCCACACACATATCCTCCGAACCAATCGAAGTGTTTCTGTGCGGCGTGGCGAATACCCGATATGGCAAACGCAAATGTCCCAAGAAACTCCAGTATCACCTGCAGCGTACGGACAAGATGTGGGTCAGTGTATAACATTTTTGTCTATGAAAACTAACTAAAAGATATCTTAAAGGCCCTTATTCCACCGAAAGGGGACGGGAAAATGCTGCATCGCAAGCCATCAACACCTTAACAATAAGGTATTTTAGATGTACATACTAATCTACGGAAAGGTGCAACGCAAGCCATCAACACCTAACATTCCTAACATTTAACACCCATCACCCTATCAGCAAGGTATTTGGGGCGTATATGTCAGACAGCGGAAAGTTGCAACGCAAGCCATCAACACCTAACATTTAACACCCATCACCCATCAAACCCTATTCTGTGGTTCTCCTTCAATGAATTTCTTTATATTCTCAACACAGATGTTCATGAGGCGTTCGCGTGCTTCACGTGTAGCCCAAGCGATATGAGGAGTGATATAAGCATTCGGCTGTTTGAAGAGCGGATTATCGTTGTGTGGTGGCTCATCGGTCATCACGTCGGCACAGTAAGCACTGAGTTGTCCACTCGCAAGGGCATCGGCAACAGCTTGTTCGTCGATGAGTCCACCACGGCCAGTGTTGATCAAGATTGCACCTCGGCGTACCTTCTTCAGCGTTTCGGCATTAATCATACGAGCATTGGCAGCTGTCAACGGACAATGAAGGGTGATGACATCCGACGTACTAAGTAGTCCCTCGAGGGTTGTCTTACGGATACACTCAGGCAGGTCACTACTGTTCTTACTCGTGCAAGCCGAGATGTCCATCCCTAACGCATGTGCTATCCTGGCCACCTTCTGCCCAATATGGCCCAAGCCAACGATACCTAAGGTCTTACCAGAGAGTTCGATGAGGGGCGTATCCCAGTAACAAAAATCCTTCTGCTTGCTCCATTCGCCTCGACGCACAGCCTCGGCGTAGTGGTCGACATGTGTCGTAGCGTTGAAGAGGAGGGCAAAGACGTGTTGTGCCACGCTGTCCGTGCTATACGCAGGGATATTACAAACGACGATACCACGCTCGTGTGCGGCCTCAACATCGATGTTGTTATAACCCGTTGCAAGCTCTCCGATATACTTCAATCGGGGCAGACGGTCGAGCAGCTCACGTGTGATATTCACCTTATTAATAAGGATACCGTCGGCATCCTTAGCTCGTTCAACGACTTCATCCTGCTTTGTTCGTTCATAAACAACGCAGTCTGCTATCTCTTTGATGGGTTCCCATGACAAGTCGCCAGGGTTGACTGCATGGCAGTCGAGAATTACTATTTTCATGTTTATTGGGTGTTAGGACCTCTCCCCCAACCCCTCCCCAATGGGGACCTCCCCCAACCCCTCCGAAGGAGGGGAGTGCCTAACGGGGTACAGCTTGGTTGGGTTTGAGGTAGAATTTGGTTGGGTTTGGGGTACAATTTAATTACTATTTTCACACTTTAGGTGTTAGGACCTCTCCCCCAACCCCTCCCCAAAAGGGAGGGGAGTGCCTAACGGGGTACAGCTTGGTAGGGTTTGAGGTAGAATTTGGTTGGGTTTGGTTTACAACTTAATATGCTTCGATTTACCGCATGGCAGGCTTTGCATTACAACATGATAGTCTTCGTACTACAACGTGATAGACCTCGATTTACCACTTAATAGGCTTCAGACTACAACGTGATTGACTTTGCGCTACAACGTGGTAGGCTTCGATTTACCACTTGGTTGCCTTCGTTACACATTATTATTATCATAAGGAGAGACATAGGGAGATAACACTCCGTTAGGCACCCCCCTCCTTCGGAGGGGTTGGGGGAGGTACCAACTCATCTGGCATATACTGCTGTTTGACATAATGTCCTTCGTAGTCGTGAGGATACTTATATCCATCGCCATAACCCAAGTCCTTCATCAGCTGAGTAGGCGCATTACGCAGATGGAGAGGCACAGGCAGATTACCAGTCTGACGTACTAACTCTATCGCTCGATTGATGGCTTTATAAGCAGAGTTGTCCTTCTTCGAACGAGCGAGGTAGACCACCGCCTCTGCCAGGGGTATTCTCCCTTCGGGCCAACCAATCTTCGTCACAGCGTCAAAGGCTGCATTCGCTAACAATAGGGCGTTAGGATTGGCGAGTCCGATATCTTCTGCCGCACTGATAACGACACGACGCGCAATAAACTTTGGGTCTTCGCCTCCTTCTATCATACGAGCCATCCAATAGAGGGCCGCATCGGGGTCGGAGCCACGTATCGACTTGATGAAAGCCGACACGATATCATAGTGCATCTCACCGCCCTTATCGTAGGCTAAGGGGTTCTCTTGCAGTCGCTCCTCCACCATCTTATCCGTCACAACGATGTCATCGCCAGTCTCGGCAGCCACGATTAAGTCGAGAATATTCAGTAACTTACGTGCGTCACCACCGCTATAACGCAGGATGGCATCCGTCTCCCGTAACTCGATATGCCGTTTCTTCAGTTCGACATCCTCCGTCACTGCCCTGTGCAAGAGCTTCAGCAGGTCGGCCTTCTCCAATGACTTCAACACATAGAGTTGGCAGCGAGAGAGCAACGGACGTATCACCTCGAAGGAAGGGTTCTCTGTTGTGGCACCAATCAGGGTGACTGTCCCCTTCTCCACCGCCCCTAAGAGCGAGTCTTGCTGCGACTTCGAGAAACGATGAATCTCGTCGATAAAGAGGATCGGTGAGGCCGAATTGAAGAAACGATTGCTCTGTGCACGCTCTATAACCTCACGTACATCCTTCACACCACTCGTCACTGCCGAGAGCGTAAAGAATGGTGTCTCCAGCCGTTGGGCTATGATTTGTGCCAAGGTGGTCTTCCCCACGCCCGGAGGTCCCCATAGGATAAACGACGCAATACGCCCCGAATCAATCATCCGACGCAGCACAGCACCCTCACCGACAAGGTGTTCCTGTCCGATATAGTCTTCAAGCCTACGTGGTCGCAGCCGTTCTGCCAATGGTTCCATAATTCTCTCCTATTATAATGTAGTTACAAAAGTACTGAATTTATCTCTAATAACAAAGAATGAAACGAGCTTCTTCCGAAATAGGGAGTGATAAGGTAGGTTCTTCCGAAATATGGAGTGTGAAACTAAAAGCCTTATATAATAGGCACACAGAGGCACGGAGGGGACGGAGGTAACACAATGTCACGGAGGTGCCGACGGCACAAAGAGCAACGTGTCTAACAATCCTCCGTCCGCTCCGTGCCTCCGTGTGACATTACTTCAAACTCTAAACACAAGTGGCAAAACTTATCACTCCAAAATCCTGAAGACCCCGTTTTAAACCGACCCCGTAATGTGGTGAATAGAAGTTATATGACGAAATTTATGAAGGGGTACGGTTGAAACGACTACCTTAAAGAATATGATTGCCAATCATCCCTTTTTATTCTATAAGAACCAATAGAAATGTAGCCTATCATACTGTTTTATCACATTTTTATACTTCTTAAACGCAGTTTTCCATTGGTTATGCTGTATTTCGAAATAAAAAAGTTATCTTTGTGGTGTAAAATATGATACTAATATCAAAAATAGTACTCTAATATGATATTTGAACGTAAGAAATATTTGGATGAACTTATCGCAGGACGTGGGAATGGACTTGTGAAGATTATAACAGGTGTCAGACGATGTGGAAAGTCTTTCCTGCTGTTTGACATCTGGCATAACTGGCTGTTGGAACATGGGGTAACTGATAGTCACATCATTGAGATACAACTTGATGATTTCCGAAACAGGCGGTTGAGGAAGCCTGATACCTTGCTCGACTATATAGATTCAAAGGTTGTGGATGATGGCAAACCTTATTATATTGTCTTGGACGAGGTACAGTTGGTAGAAGAATTTGTGGAGGTTATTCTTAGCTTGACACACATGAGGAATGTAGATGTGTATGTGTCGGGCTCAAACTCTCGCTTCCTATCAAGTGATGTTGTGACTGAGTTCCGAGGTAGAGGGGACGAGATACGCATATGGCCTCTCACCTTTGACGAATACTTTAGTGGTATTGGTGGAGATATACGCAAAGCTTGGTTGGATTACTATACTTTTGGAGGACTGCCACAGGTGGCTTTGCTTGAAACGGAAGAAAAGAAAACAGACTATTTGCGTGGTCTGTATGAAACTACCTATCTGCGTGACGTAATTGAGCGCAACCATCTGCGTAATCCTGAAGGAATGAAGGAATTGGTGCGTGTAATAGCCTCGGGCATTGGTTCGTCAACCAATCCAACGAGAATAGCCAATACTTTTCAATCTTCACAAGGGGTAACCATAAAAAGAGACACTATAAAACAATACATTGACTATCTGAAAGACTCTTTCTTGATAGAAGAAGCTTTGCGCTATGATGTGAAAGGAAGAAAATATATTGGTACCGAGACGAAATACTACTTCGCAGACATCGGCATACGTGCTGCCATTCTCAACTATCGCCAACAAGAGGAAACGCACATTATGGAAAACATTATCTATAATGAGCTTCGAAGTCGAGGATATAATGTGGACGTAGGATTGGTTGAACTTGGTGGCAAGGATGAGAACGGTAAGTTTGTCAGAAAACAGTTGGAGGTAGACTTTGTGGTGAACCGCCCTCCATACAGAGTGTATATCCAGTCAGCCTTTCACATGCCTACGCCAGAAAAGGAACAGCAAGAGCGACGTCCTTTATTGTCAATCAATGACCACTTCCGTAAGATTGTCATTGTAGGTGATGATATCCACCGCAAGGAAGACGAACTCGGAGTATTGACTGTCGGACTCTTGGATTTCTTGACAGACAAGAAAATACTTGAACAGGGTTAAACGCAATCGGATAAAAACAGATTCTTTTAAGGACGAAAAACTTATACCTCATATAATAATACGCAAAAAGCATTGGGGGCAGTGTGCACTTCCGATACTGTAAGGGGTGAGTAGACTAATCTATTACCATCTATCTTTTATATATCACCAACTCATACCACATAACAAAAACCTGCCCCCAAAACGCTACGGGAACGTTAGGAGGCAAGAAAACGAAAATTAAATTACCGAAGTGTTAATATAATGCTTTATTAATGTAAGTATCACATAAGTTGATAAAGTTCTGAAAGTTTGCTTTTCTTTAACAAAGATCTAATTTACTCCAAAGAACTTAGGCATAAATCATTATTGAGCAGTCCACGTGTTAAAGCCATAAAGTCTTTGATATCTAATAACATTTAGATTAGTACTTCTAAAATGCAATAGATATGATTCTACAAATGGAGTATCCATATATGTTGACCGAGACCAATACCAACCACCATAAGTGATTCCGTCAAAACGTCCTTCAGGATTACCATAATAACCAGCACTTGGTAAAAAGAAATAATCACTAAGATTGGTTGGCTTTCCTTGTGTAGGAGTTTTCATTAATGACATATCTGTATTAGAGTGTACATAATCTATTCCATCTGGTGCTTTCACAGAACTAAAACCTGGTATATTATTTCTATGCAACAACCAAAGTCCTCCAATATAAAGATGTCCTCGCATAGACCAGAGAGTAACTCTCTCAAAATGAGGATTCCCCCTATCGACATACCATGCTATTTCATTAACATTTGGACAGTTCGCACAAGAATTAGTTGCTTGTGCAGGATAATGAGCTGAGTTATAATATCTATTTACATCAGTAGCAGTAGGGTAGCCACTTGCAGATGCTTTATTAAGATATGGCTGTACACCTTCATGTCCCAACCAATAATGAGATTGTGCATCCCACATATAATATTTCAAAGAAGAATAATCCTCTGGAGTAAGGTTAGCAGTAATATCATTTATCTTACCCTCCTGACAATTATAACTTGCAATAGTCTTAACGATATCGCCCTCAACATTGGTAGCAGGGTCCTTAATCGTATAAGTGATTGTAAAGTTATAGGTACCAGGTGCAACAACCATATAAGCTCCGTTAGTGGCGAGAGATGAAGTGGTTGTATTTAGTGAGAAGTCGCTTGTATTAAGCGTAACGGTGTTTGAATAAGTCTCACCTGCCTTCTGTGCAAGGCTTCTGTTGCTGTTGCAGTACCGCAATCACCTGATGTACCAAGATGGCTAAAGTCGTTGGCTGTGGTCTGTGTCTGTGTGGTTGCAATGGTCACAGTGTTAGCGTCTGTACCATTCTCACCTGTATAACGCACCTCGCGGTTGTTCAATGTAAATGAACCAGAAGCAAGACTGAATGTTGCTTTTGCTTTATTGGATGGGTTATAAAGATTAGCCGCACCACTCTGGTGGAAAGTATTCGCATCGTCCTGTACGAAAATCTTATCAGCTAACGTCCAGAACACCTTAGCATCGCCACCAAGTGTATAGGTAGCTGTTGTACGTGTCAACGCACGTGTATCATCACCTGGCTGTGAACCATCAAAAGTAGCAACTCCCTTAGTGGTATTCTGCTTTGCATTGTCCTGCTGTGCGGTGTCTTCACTTGAACAAGCCACAACAGACAGAGCAGCTACTGCACACGCAGCAAATTGCGTTAGTTGTTTCATTGATTTATTCATAATTATTCCCTTTTTGTTTCTTTAGTTACTTAATTTATTAATCCCATAAATCGCTTCTTCTCGTTGAGACCCATGAAGACTTCTCCTCTTCCTCATCCTCTTCATTGTCCATCCAGACCGGTGCCTGCTTGGCATCGCCAGCTTGACTACCATGACCAATAGTTCCTGCAGAACCACTTGCCTGATTCATTAAAGTCTCAATTTCTGTGCAGACAAATCCACACGCAGGCTGTGCGTAAGCCCTCTTTACCTTTTCCATAATTTTCATTTGAGTTTAGC
>QWCI01001030.1_pt1 | contig 11713 bp, 8 predicted proteins | sample 1972541 | NCBI WGS metagenome assembly QWCI01 (sample SAMN09866712, study PRJNA288562) | Human oral metagenome isolate term3_saliva, whole genome shotgun sequencing... | isolation source: mouth | host: Homo sapiens | place: USA: California | reverse complement strand
CTATGAAATTATACTAGATTCTATACTCATCTTAATCAAGTTATGTATGTGATAGGATTGCTGTTAGAATCTAAGTCTTTCTGTTCTACATGTTGGTGAGTTCTTTCACCTGATGATGTAATTATAATACACGTATCCGTGTGTGTCAATAATTATTTTTAAAATATTTTGCTTTTCTTGAAAGTTAGAACTAGCAACACACTTATACTGTATCGCTAGTCCCTTATAATTTCTACTAATACTCTGCCTCTACGCGCCAAATTTCATCAACCAACCATTTCATTGGCCCCCACGAAGGTTTAAATACTCTTGCTGCCATACCTTCAATACTGAGCTGTGTAGATTCTAGAAGACCTGTTTTACACCAAATAGCAAAGTGCTCACAATTATGATTAAATAAATTATAATCGCCTTTGCCGATCATAGATCTAGCACGTTGTACAGTTTTACGTGGTCCATAAAAGGTAGATGTCACATCTGTATCTTGGAAAATAGATAATAAACTATCGTCCTCAGCAATATATAAGGTATCTCCATCACAAAACTCTTCAATGCTAGTCTCAGCAATGCGTCCGTCTAGTGGAGAATCCCCTTTTACGTAATGGATAATTTTATGATACCCCGCATATACGCCATAATGTTGATATAAGTTACGGCCTAATAATCCACTACGTCGTTCACAAAAAACAATATCACCTAATTTTAACTTTTTTGAAGCCATTATTACTCTCCCATACAACTCATTATTTATGATTATTTATATACGTAATAATATCATCTAAAGAAATATTTGGATGCTTGCCTCGTAATAATCTCCATACCTTTCTTACTAATTTATAGAACAGATATAAACCAGCCAATGGCCAGAAAACACCAAGTGGATTATGTTCAAATGGATTCCGTGGATGAGGAAAAGGTCCAGGCATAGGTCCTATGATATTAGGCCATTTATGTTCTTGATACACTCCATCAGGATGAACACCGGTTTTATTTCTATTAGAAGAAATATACTCTACTACATCCTCGTATAATTTAGAATCTTCTTTTTTTACACTTTCAAGAGCTTCTTTGATAACATCTGTTTTCATACCATACACCTCTATACTACAAACAATAATAGAATAACTAACTGATTACATGTATATTGTACAAAAATGTATACGTAAAAAATAACGCATCAAGATATTATTTTAATAAATCGAGACCAAAAGTATCTAATAAAGCCTCTTTACTAGATCCATTGATTTCATTTACACCTAAATGATTTAGAATGGACTTATAATCTTCATTAGGTACATTATCATAGAATGCTAATTGTAAATATGTATTTGCCCGCGATGAACCTACATAGACTAACCGTTTATGTAATTCATTAGTAAGACGATTAACTAAGATATCAATTAGTAAAACTGCTTTAGCTTCTAAGCCTTTAAATTTACGAACGGATGTAAACAATATATTATTTTTCGTTGGCTCAGTAGAGATAGATACGCCGTTTATAGCAGAAATATTTTTTAACATACTGTTAGGGACACTACTTGTAGTAAGAATAACTATATCTTCCGGTTTAACCTTATCTTGAATCATTTTTGTAACAAACTTTGTAACGATGTTACGTAATTCATTTTCACTCTTATAGAATGAGCCAAGTGGTTTTATCCCTGACAATTCATTTATATAAGCATCTTTCTTTATATCACTTAATGTTGTACCTACAGTCTTTGCTATTTCTGCAGTATTGCGACAATTTTTATATAATACAAGACGACAGTCCCCATAAGTATCTAACCAATGCGTCGATTTATGCATCATTATATACTGATTTTTATCATAGAATACATAGTAATGACCGCCTAACATGTCTACTAATATAGAAATATGTTCTAATATACGTTCATCAATATCTTGACCTTCGTCAATAACTACATTTTCATAAGACCATTCTAGATCATCATATTCATTTTGAAAGTACTCAATAAATTGAGGAATAATTTCTGCAATAGAGTAATTGCTATTAGGCATCAAGTTTTCAGCCAAGGATCTAATATTATGAAAGACTATATTATCACATGTATAATGCTCTTTTACATATGATAATAAGAACTCATTAAAACATAAATATAAGACTTTCTTACCTTCATCAGCTAGCATTTTAGCCTTTTCAATAGCAAGCATAGTTTTACCTGTACCTGCAGGACCATGAATAACAGCTGTTGGCTGTTCACGTAAAAAATGTAGTATAGATGCTTGTTGTTTTGTCATCTGAATATAGCTTTTCGTCGATTCAAGAGCTGTACTTGCAACAGATTCAACTATATTAAAAGTAGGCATGAGAGTCTTAATCATATTTTGAAAATCATTAACTGATAATTCAGAATCTCTAAATCCTAAATTAGATTTCCAATAGCTAAAAGCTTTATCCATAGATTCCTGTGGATTAAGTAAACAATCTACATCAAACACAATGTCTCTATTTACCTCTAGCGGTAAAGAAACCTTATTATGAATAGCCACAGATGGAAACCAAACTGCTCGACCAATAACAGGCATTTGCCCATTATAATGTTTACGTAAATAATTCTGAATCCTAAATTGACTCTCTGCAGCTTGACCTAAAGGATCTATAATTTTTTCTTCTTTTGTATTTCGATTCGTTTGAATCCAATTTCCATCACGATAGGAAATCCCACCAGCTTTTACCTCTATAGATAAAATACCTTTTTTAGGATGTAAAATAACAAAATCTGCTTCGCCTTCACTCCTACGTTGATTCAATTCACCTATCCATCTATAAGAATGAAAAATTACATATTCGTTATTTAATTTAGAGAGCGCCTCATATACGAGACGCTCTCCTTCACTGCCATGGAAACTATTTATTATTGTTGGGTAGAATTTTGGCATTTAATATCTCCTAGAGTATACATTTGGTTATTATAATTATAAATTTTCTTTATATCAGGAGAAATTCTAATATTGTAAATTTCACAAAGACTATCTACCATTTTGATATATAATGCTTTTGCATCATTAAAGCGATAATTTTTTATATAAAAACAGCATTTAGAAATATAATGTTTATATAAATTAATATAGATTTGATTTGATAATTCCTCCTCATCTATATGTCTTACAATAGTTGGGGCAATTCTATAATATTCATCTATTAGTTTTAATCCATCCTTATCCAAATATTTTAAATATGTATCTCTAAACATCCTTAATAAATTTAATTCATCACAATTAGAAGATTTTTTCAATGCAATACAAGTAGCAGTAGATATAAAACACCAAGAATCATGATAGTTTTCAACATCAATTTTCTTATTATAACTCTTACTTGAATCATATGAATCCTTACGCTTTTCTTCTTTTTTAATAATTTTATTTAATTCTATATACCAATCATTTGAATCTCTGTAATGCCTAATTTTAAAAAATAAATCACGGGATTTCTTAATATTCTTAGATATTCCTAGCCCATTAAGATACATCATTGCTATATAATAAGTAGAAATATCACTCTTGCACTTACTCAAAAGTTTTAAAGAAATAGGATAATTTCCCAATCTATAGTGCAACAAACCAATTTCTAAACTATAATCATTATCTTTCTTTATCTCACTAAGCATACAGAAAAAGTCAATTGCATTACTAGCTGCTATCCGATTATCATCTTTTTCCATTGATTTACTATCAAGCATTTTGCATTTATCATACAGTTGATAAGCTAAAAATTCAATAGCTGGCAAGTATCCTTTTGATATAGAAATTTTCAATAAGATATTTGCTTTACTAGATTTTTCCTTTAAATTCTCTAAAGCTAATTTAAAACAAGCTTGTGGGTCTAAATAATCAGATATGAGTTCCTTGATTTTATGATTAGTCCATTTATCAATTCTAATATTAGATTTATGTAGTTGTTCTGAAATCTCTAACAGTTTTATTGCTGCAACATGATACCCCAATTCTAGAGATCTGAGGAGCATTAGAATACTCTTCTTATAATTTTTATGATTAAATAAACTTAAGCCTAGATAATATAACTCTTTACCCGACTCAACATTATCAACAAGAGAAACTAGTTCTATCAGTTCAGATTCAGACAAGTTCAAGACACTAGACATCGCTATCTTAATTTTACTATTGAAATAAATATTTTTAACATTTGCTACTAAATATAATTCTTCTTTAGACAAAACATCTTGATTAAGATATCTAAGATATATATCAAATATATCAGTATAATCAAAATTAGCTTTTTTTAGTTGCAAAATTATATTATGCATTTCCTCAATATCTTTAATATTAGAACAGATAAAAAATTTTCTAATAAGTAAATTTATTACCTCAAATTGATTTTCTAAATTTAAAAGATTTATATCGTAATAGTCATTAGACAAACCATTATTCAATATATAATTCAAAATTTCCGAGTAAAATTTACAAAATTTATTTTTACTAATACTTAACTCATCATATTCTATTTGTTTATACTCATAATAATATTGTAATTGTTCTTTTAGCTTATCATCCTGGATTCTAAGTAAATCTGTTTTTATCCCTTTTAGTATATTACTTAATCTATTTAGAGAATTGATATAGAATTTCTTAACTTCCAGCAATAACAAATCAATTTCTTGGGCTATATTATAATTATAAAAAACATTATCAAACTTTTTTATTCTATCTATCAAATTTTTATAGGAAATACACTTAATATATTTAGATTTATATACATGAAAAAACTTTTTATATTCGGATTTACTACCTAAGAAATAAAAAGAGTTATAATACAATTTATTCTTAAATATTTCTTCATTAAATATTTCATTCCCAATAAATACACTAACTGTTATCTTATCTTTTAATTGACAATATACTGTATTTTCTATATCCATATCCAAAGGAAAATATACAAAACAAGTATTAGTAGTAACTCTAGATTGATATGAAAAAAAACATTTAATTAATTTTTTTATATCAATATTATACTTGTATAATTCTGTACAGATTAATTTATACTCATCTATAGTTAATTCTACTATCTTGTTACAATAACTAAGAATATATACTGAATTAGCACAAAATGATTCACAATAAGGCAAAATTATATAAGGTATATTTATACTAACATCATAATTCAAATGGTCTACAATAGATTTATTTATAAATTCGCAAAATGAATTTTGATCAGATTGAATAGAAACAATATGTTTATTAACCAAATTAGGAATCATCGTAAAAATTTCATATTTATATATTAATCTATCTAAATCACGAATCACTTTCGCATTATCAATATAATCTCCAGCATCCAATACAGCTATAATTTTATTAGATATATTTTTAAGCTTATTAAAATTATCATATTGAGAGATATAGCTTGCTTCAATAGATTCATTCATTATTTTTTGAATTACGGCAAATAATCTATCTTCAATATTTTTCACACTTTTCATCCCCATATATTTGTATAAGTTTATCATCTATACGCTTAAAAAATTTATCTAATTGATTAATACTTTCTTTTATCATCCTAATAGCCCTCAAATGCTCACCATATAAATCAATTAATCCTGTTAATATAGTTGAGGGCTCAGTCTTTACAATAATATTGCTTATTTGATTTCTATCTTCAATACATAGTGCTAGAAGTCTTTCTAACTCTTGTTTTATCTCTTTTTTCATATCTATAAATTCATCTATTATATCTCGTTTCTCATTTGAATACTTTTCAGCCTCAACTAAAAATCTTCTTATAATCCCTAAGTTTCTCCATTCTTTATGCTCTTTAGACGAATAGCCTGTAATTCCAAATATATTAAAATTATAATTGAGTAAATCCTGTTTAAGCATATTAATTATGAATTCAATATCTCTATCCATTTTCTTATCAATTTTATTCATAACAATTAAAATTGGAACACTTATATCTAGCTTTTCAATAAAATCTAAATCATCTTCTTTTATTGTGCCATTATCAATATCTACCAACCAAATTAAAAAATCTATATTTTTTAAATGATTATAAGCTATCAATTTATCAGATGAAGTTAATTTAAAATCAAAATTTTTAACAAAATCAGCTTTGTTATATCCAGGAGTATCTAAAAACGCTAAATTTTTATAAGGACTATTTTGATTTATAATCAATAAGTTCTTAATAAACTTTGAAAATCCGATAGAATATTTTTCATATAAATTATGCGTTAACATAGCTAATGATATAGAATCTAATTTAACATCAATATCATCTAAATTTCCAATAACTGTATTTTCTAATCCTTTTATTATATATGTAGGTATAGAAGTTGTCGGATTTTGATCCTCCGGTAATAAATTTTCTTCCAATTTTAATATAGAATTAATAAAACGGGACTTTCCTGCACTAAAACGTCCACCAATTCCAACAATTGCCTTATTTCCTAACTGTTTATATTTATATTTTTCAACTAATTTTGATGATAAAATTTTAAATTCTTTTTGTCGTTTCGCTTTATTAGACAAAGGTATATTTTTTAAGATGGTCAATAAATCAATATCAATCATCTTCTCTATATGTTTTATTATTTGTAAATTATTATTTTTTTGAGATAAAGGTAATATTTTTGATATTAAGTCTAATAAATCTTTTCCAGAAGTTGATGATAATGATTGATTTAAATCATACTCAGATATATCTTCTAATAATTCAATATCTTCAAAATCAAACATCTTCAATCTCCAATTTGTCCATATCAATTATATAAGATTGTATCTTATCTTGTAATAAAGAATATCTTTCCAAATTTGTAGCCTTATTATCAATTTGTTTTTCAATCAATGAAATATTTTCTTTTAAATCCTTAATTAACCTATTGATAAACGATTCACTTTCTCTATTTAATTTTAACTCAATATTATTCAGCGCTTGCTTTGTCTCTCTTTTATATTCATTAAAAATATCATTTAAGGCTTGATCCTGAACAATTCTCAATCGATGTATCTCATCATTAGTTTCAATGTTTTTTGTAAATCCGTCATATATTCTCTTTAAATAAGGATTAATAGCAATATTAATATCTTGAATTTTTATTGCTTTAATTAAATTCCTTAAAGGAATCAATATCTCACGTTCATCAAAACTATGATCTATAACTGAATTGGAATTGATTATAGTTTCTCTCAACTCTTTTTCTAATTGTCTTGTATTTATCGCATGCTCCAAATTATTTTCTACAAGATTCTGACATTCTATATGATAATTACGAATATTTTCAACTACTTTCAGAGAGTTGACTTTATATGTATTTTCAACTGTATTCCACTTTCGTTCTTTTAAATAGAGGAATCCATGTCGCTCGCTATGTCTTGTGATATTCTCCTCTACTACAACTGGAAAATCAATATGATTATTTATCGCAGCTTCAATTTCTATATTTAATCTCTGTATTGTGGATTTTATATCTAAACTTATTGATTTAATAATTTCTTTTACTTCGCGGTTAGATGTATTTAAGCTACGTTCTATAGCGTCCTTTTTCTCTTCTAATTTAGCTTTATCATTATTTTCAAGAATATCCTTGTTAATAAGACACTGCTCATGAATATCTCTTAGCAAAGAAATTATTTTCGTCATTTTTGTTTGAAAAATTTCATTATTCTTTGATTTGATAATCGAATCTTTTTCTGTTCTTAATGGAATTAATTTCTTTTTTTGAATATCTAGAATCCCTGAATATCTCACAAGCATATCAATATTATCATGAAAATCAATAAAACTACTTTTTAATCTATCAATATAAAACCCTTGTTCCTCACTATACGCCTCATTATTTTTTTTATTAATAGCTGCACCATATAACATTGAAGACACATAAATTGGTGGTAGTTTCTTTATCATACTATTAATAAAAGACTTATCTACTATAGGATTAGACAAAATTCTATATAAATTTGATTTAGCTTGTTCTGTATAATTTTGAATAGTTTCTATATAAGCCTTTTTAAAACTATTTGACTTATTATAGTCTAATAAACCTGAATCTAATTTACTTCCAACTATTATTACTTCTTTTATCCCCTCTTCAGGTAATGTTTCACACATTAAAGAAATATCTTTATCTGTTAAAAATTGACTAGTTGAACTCAATAAAAATACGACATCACATTCTCCAAGAAATTCCTTCGTAGTCTCACTTCGACTTAATATTGGATCATTTAATCCAGGAGTATCTATAATTTCTAAATCTTTTAATGTATCAATATTCATCATAAGCTCTACGTGCTTAACAATGGGAGTATACTTTCCTTTAGCCCCTATATAATTAGGTAAATCAAATTCTAAATTATTAATCTCGACTATTTTTTCACTTCCAAGAAAAAAGAATAAATCTTCAGAATCATTACTATTAGCATTATTATATAGATCAATTAACTCCTTACATGCAATATAATCAGAAGGCATATCACGTTCTATAGTTAATCTCATTTCCTTCTTTGATTTAATTGATATATCTCGATGGGCAAGCTTTTGAGATCTTTTTTTCATCTCACGTAAATATTCATCATATAAGTTATCAAATTTTTCATTATATTTTTTGGCTAACTCCGTGATAGACTGCCACTCACCAGTAGAGTAAAATACGATTTTAGCATAAGATTTTTCTGAATAACCAATTTTGGTTAAGGCAGCAGTCATTGGGGTACTAGATCTAGGTAAAAAATTTTTACCACTAAATAACAATGCATTCAAAAAAGATGATTTTCCAGCTTTAACTTCTCCAACAATTCCAATTTTTAATGTTCGCCCCTCATTAAAAGACTCAATAAGTTGAGGTTTTAACTGACTCAATTCTTTTTTTATTTTAATTAGATATTCCTCTGACTTAGAAAAACAACCTTTATACTTATCCAAAGTATCTATTATTTCTTTGGTTAATTTTTCATACTTTGTAGTCATATTAAATCCCCCTTACTGAGCTCAAATCTAAATCAATTTCTTTAATTCGATCTTCATAAGATTTAATTGTATCTTTTTTATTTCCAATTGCAATTTGAAGTGCCGCATTCTCTATTTTAATTAACTCATCTATATTTTGGCGAACATTTTCACACATAATTTGTTCTATTTCATTTAAAGGCTCATCTATTTCAATTTTTAATTTATTAATTAATTGTGGAATTATTTGATTTACTACAATTTCTAAAGCTTCTTCTTGTGGCGATTTCCCAAAAATAGATTTCACAACATTTATAATCTCAGGTAAAAAAACAATTAATATTTCAAGAATAGGATTAATAACTGATGTTGTAATCGCTACAATTGATGTAACTGTCCGATATAAATTTTTATTACATCCAATACTTTTTAATTTTATATTACCTTGATCCAATATTTTTTTTATAGCTTCAGAGTTATTAATTTGTCCAGATTGTTTAAAATCATTTAATTTGTTATGTATATTAATAAGAACTTCATCCAACTTTATATTTTTAGAAATAAGATTACTGTCAAAATAACTTATACTATCCACAATCTTGTCAGATATTTCATTTGAATATTTCTCAATTTCATTAACCAAAACTGGTCTAATTATACTAAGTATAGCATTTTGTAGTGCTTCAGCCCCAATCAATAATTGTCTAGAAAGAGATTCTGCTTGGCGATTTAGGTCATTTTTTATTGTTTCAACTATATTGCTCTTGATATCATTATGAACTTTATTTTTTATATTAGATTCTTCTTTATTAATTGAATCAAATAATTGTTCTTTAGCTTTTTTACGATTCTCTATTTCTAATTCTATTTCATCCACATCACAAACTTCATGATTTTTTATTAATTCTAATGCATCTATTATCATATTTTTATTTTTATATAATTGAGAAGTTATATTTTTATCATAAAGTATTTGCGCATCAAAACTAGTAATAATATTATTCAGTACTTCAAAAACATCATCATTATAAATGGATGTACATTTAATAGGAATTTCAAATCCCAAATTAGATATAATTATATTATTGATATGTTCTGTTATTTCTTTAATATCTTTTGGTAATTTTTTATCTATTTTATTTATGATAATTGCAATATCATCACTGTATTGAGAAACTTCTTTTAAAAAATTAATTGCACTTTCAGAGATAGTTCCTTTATCACTATCAATAACTAATACATAGCCCGTCCCTTTATCTATATAGTTTACTAAAGCATTATTATGGCGTTCTAATCCCGAATCAAAACCAGGCGTATCAACAACTATATAATCAGAATTAATTTTTAAAGTCTCACTATTAATAAAATATTTTAAATAAGAGATATCTTCTTTAGATTGAACACACTCAAAATCTAATTCTTCTCCATTATTTAAACACGCTATTTTCTTTTCATCTTCTGAGAAAACTAATTCTGTAGCATAAGCAGTTTCAGGTATTTGACTTTCTACTAAAACAGATTTTCCTAAGTATTTATTTAACAAAGCACTTTTACCAGCACTAAAACTACCTATAAATAACATATGTGCAATATACTCTTTATTTGTAATAATAAAATCATCTAAATTGTTTTCTATATCAATTAAATTATACTTACTAGCAATTTTTTTTAATTCAATTGATTTCTGTTCATTTATTATTTTATTAATCATTTTCTACTCCTATAACAAAACATATTATTAATATTTCATTTTTATTATATCAGTATAAAATTTATTTCTTTATAACAATTCATAAAAGATTCATAAATAGATATGTTGTAGCATTCTTAATTTCAACATTAAATAAATACGCTTAATTTACTTAATTAACGAATTAATATACTTTTCATATCTATCTATCAATATAGAAATCCGTTTTAACTTAATTTCTCTATTGATTGAGTTCGCATAATACATCACATCACATTCATATGGACTACCAGGCAAAATAGCTAATAGTTCTTCTACTGGATTTAGATCATCCAAATACAAGAATTCCCATTCATCCTCTAAATCTGTATAGTACTCAAATGAATGTGCATTGCTGTACTCTACCTTTTCGCTTAGGTTTCTATCTAATAAGGTAAATACATTAATATAGATTTGTTTTAATTCATCTGTAAATGTACCTTTCATATAGAAATCATTAGACAAGAAGGCTTTCATAGCAAGTAATTCTTCATTCCACTGTAAAAGTGGCACAATTTCTACATTGTTCTTCTAAAGCTTCTTCTAGATTACGTTTTACCTTTTCTTCAGCTTCATCTCTTGAACCACTTTCAGAGGGAATAAAAATTTTCATCAATGCAGCGTATTCGGAGGCTTCTCGAATGGATTCAATAGACCGTAAACGTAGCTCTTCATTGATTACAGCAATGAAAGTGTCTACATTGCCCCATCGATCTATTACCCAATCCTTAAAATGGTCTTTGTCTACAAAGACTTCCTTTAATTCATCTCTATACTTCTTTAATCCTTTTACAGCCCATTCTGCATGTAATCGATCATAGCAATCACCAAAATCCTCATCTTCTCTAGGAACTTCAAATTTTGCTTTCTCGATTTCTGCTGTAATGTCTTCAACTGTGATGATGTTTTCTTTTAACATTTCCATAGCTAAACTCCTATATAACTCAACAAATAAAATAAACATAGTTCTGGATTAACTTTAGTATATCTAACCCTATACGTAATTTTTTACACACAAAAAGCCGCCCAACCTAAGTTGAGCGGCTTTCACCATTCTAATC
>QWCI01001489.1_pt1 | contig 11722 bp, 10 predicted proteins | sample 1972541 | NCBI WGS metagenome assembly QWCI01 (sample SAMN09866712, study PRJNA288562) | Human oral metagenome isolate term3_saliva, whole genome shotgun sequencing... | isolation source: mouth | host: Homo sapiens | place: USA: California | reverse complement strand
TGGAGCTTCTTGTTCTCTTTTAGTTGGACAATTACTGAAAATTCATTGGACCTTTGCCTTTCTTATCTATGGTTTTGGTTTTGTGATTTTGATTATGTATCTCCTTTTTGTGCCAACGATGGAGCAAGTGGAGAAGAAGCAGATTACAAAAAGAAAACAAGTTCTGAACAAAAAAGACCTGGGTATGATTCTTGGCATGGCTCTTTTAGCAGGTTTTGTCATCTGTATCAATTCTTCGATTAGTTTGCGCGCACCTCTGTTTCAAGTTGCTGGTAAGACTATTGAAAGTGGTCAATCAGCCTTAGTACTGAGTTTAGAGCAGGGAATTGGAATTGTAGCTGGACTGAGTTTCGCCTCGCTTATAGGACATTTTAAAAATCGTCTTTTGCCAATAGTGATGTTCTTGTTAGCGGTTTGTCTCTTTGGGATGTCAGTGGCTGGTAACTTACCGATTTTGATTTTATCTTCAGTTGGTGTTGGTTTCTTTTATAGTATTATTTTGACAATTATCTTTAACCGACTTTCTGAGTCTATTGCTAGAAATCTGTTGAACAAGGCGACAGCCTATGTCCTCTTAGGGTGTAACCTAGGGTCAGCCATTTCCCCTTATGTTTTGAAATTGTTAGCACTCATATCTCCAAGTTTTAGTTGGATTTTTCTAGCCTATGCAATCGTAAGTTTCCTACTTTTCCTTGGATTCTTTCTGAATGCAAAAATGGCCAAAAAAGTCTAAGCTTCAAAAACTTAATCAGTGAAATCTTGCGATTGACAAAGATTAGTAGATGAGCTAAAATAGAGAGGTCGTAAAGACAAACCAACTCTTTCTTGGTTTTAGGAGAGCCAATCCTAAGACTCGGATGGAGCAAAAAAAGGAGAAAAAACATGGCAATCTCAAAAGAGAAAAAAAATGAAATCATTGCTCAATACGCACGTCACGAAGGTGACACTGGTTCAGTAGAGGTTCAAGTTGCTGTCCTTACTTGGGAAATCAACCACCTTAACGAACACATTAAACAACACAAAAAAGACCACGCTACTTACCGTGGTTTGATGAAAAAAATCGGTCACCGTCGTAACTTGTTGGCATACCTTCGCCGCACAGACGTTAACCGTTACCGTGAGTTGATCAGCTCACTCGGACTTCGTCGTTAATTCAAGATACAAGTGCCTAGGCCTTGTTCAATTGAATACACGAAAATGGAACTGCTCTATGATGGGGCAGTTTTTTTATTCATTAGGATTTTATCCCGAGTTCAAAACAGCTCTCTAGATGTAGAGGGATGTTTTTCTGTGTTCCTCTAAAAATTTCTGACGTTGATTAATCTATAGAATAAAAAAACTCCAAAATTAATTCTGGGAGTTTTTTAACTTAAAATCTTTTTGATAACTGTTTGAAATTGAGGGAGTTGATGAATAGCAGTTCCGACAAGGATACCTAACATATTTAAGGTGATATCTCCCAAATCAAAGACTCCTAAATGTCCGAAGTATTGAATGGATTCGACGGAGAAAAGGGTAAGGAGACAGAGTAGGAGATTACTCAATCGTGAAGAAAAGAGGAGTCCCAGAGGGATGAACATTAACAGGTTCATGATGGGAACGAAGTGGCTGCCCCAGTATAATTCCCGAGCGAAGGAAAGGGGGTTAAGTGAGAGACCTTGGGTACCAATGTTTTTCAAGAAAAGTAGGTAGAAGAGAGCAAGAAAGTAAATGAAGTAGAGTAGGAGTAGTGTCTGTTTTTTTAGCTTTCTAGTAAGAAGGAGTTTCAAAAAAGCGTAGACAAAGTAACTCAGTAGGACAATAATGACTAGGTTGAGTAAGACTTGAAAGTAGGAGCCATAATGGGCGATGTAATGAACGTACTGTTCGAGATGTCCCCTATAAAACCAATAAGACAAGGCCAGTGAGAGGATTCCTAGTAAGATGTTACTCAATGTTTTTAATGTTTTTGCCACTTTGCTCCTCCATTTGCATATGATGAGTACACATTATATCAAAAAAACGTTTAAAGAAAGTTAAGAAACTGTAACGAAGTTTTGATAGAATAAAAGGATAAGGCAGAATCAAAGACTAAAAAAGGACTTTGAAACAGCAACTCTACTTTTGACTAACAATTTAATGATTTTTGTAAACAGGCTATGAAAGCTTATAAAATAATTAAATTTTAAAAATTAGGAGTCAGCATCTTGTTTCAGGATTATTAAAATGTTATTATATAGTAGTGAATTTTTAACATAAAAAGGAGTTCGTCTTATGAATAAAAAGGTTTTGGCGACAGCTGGAATTGCAGCACTTGCAGTTTCTGCTACAGTTGCTAAAGCTGATGAGGTAACGACAAACGATCAAGCCTCAACAACAGCATCAGTATCATCGACAGCTACACAAGCTGTCCCAACTCAAGCCCAAGTCGAAGCGGCTAGAGAACAAGCCAGCGCTGCAAATCAAGCAGTATCGCAACAAGAGTCAGTTGTTGCTAATCATGAAGCAGCTGCAAACCAGGCTCAAGCAAACCTAGCGACAGCAGATGCTAACTTGCAAAAGGCACAAACAGCAGCCGATGAAGCAAGTCCAGAAACTATTGCTGCCGCTCAAGGTCAAGTAACTACTGCTGAAAATGCAGCTAAGGAAGCTAAGTCAGCAGTTGAAACAGCTCAATCAGCAGAAAAAACTGCCAAAGATGCAGCAGACAAACAGCAAGCTGTCGTTAATACAGATCAAGCTAATGTCAATGCTAAAGCTAGTGAAGTTGCTAATGCTCAAAAATCAGTAGATGCCGCTAAAGCAGCTCTTAATGGTTCTAGCGCTTCTGAGGCAGCTTCTAACCAAGCTAAAGCACGATCAGCTTTTGATGCTGCAACAGCAGCTGAGAAAAAAGCTCAAGAAGAATTGGCAGCCGCTCAGGTAGCTGATAAAGAAAAAGCCACTGCTATTTCAGCTAAAGAAGGGCAATTGACTGCAGATCAAAATGCAGCAAACCAAGCTAAAGCAGCTTATGAGACTGCTCAAACAGTAGCTAATGAAAAGGCAGCCGCACTTGCAGCCGCTGAAGCAACTAAGAAAAAAGCAGAATCTTCAACAACTTCAACAGCTAATGTTCGTCAAAAATTCTCAGTGTCACAAGAGTATGTCAATGCTCTTAAGATTCATGAGTCTAAAACAGTGACAGCAGCAGAAAAAGCTCAAGCTGAACAAGTCTTGAAGAACGTTAATAAACGTGATCGTGGTAACAATAGTTATCAAGATAATGAAGCGGATAAAAATGTTAAAATTAGTGATTTGAATAACCTTAGTGAAGCTCAAATTACAGATTTGTCATTGTATGCTTCAAGTTTGATTAACCAAATTCGTACAGCCTTTGGTACAACTCAAACATCTGTTTCAAAAGGTAGTGTTCTTGCGGCTGACCGTGTTTCAGACGGTTATGTAGCAGATAACTGGGGTTGGGAAGCTATTACCCATAAACGACATGATAGTGCCGCCCTTGACCGTGCTGGTAAGTCATTTAATAGTGTAAGTATTGGTGAAAACCTTAATACATGGCAAGGTTTGACAGGACCATTTACTCTTAACGACATTAAGAAATATGTCTATGAAGCTATGCTTGACTTCATGTTTAACGGTAATGAGTGGAACCATGCTCGTTCTATCTCTGGACTTACAGCAGATGGTGGTGAGTCTTACATTGGAACAGACATCAGTGTTGTTGCCGGTGCCTTTAACGTTCACGTAAACAATGTCAATAAAAATTCTATCGCTTCTGATAGTAGCTTTGACACAACTAAGATTGCTAACCCATATGAAGGTAACCAATCTCAATCATCTTCAAATGCAAATCTTGCTGCTGCAAAAGCAGCTTATGAAGCTGCTAAGCAAGCTAACGATCAAGCTCAAAGTGATTTGGCTAGCAAGAAAGCGGCTTCTGAGTCAGCAACTCTTAAGCTTAAGAATACTCAGTCAGAACTTGCAGCTCTTAAAGCGACTGCAAGCAAGTTGGCAGCTGCTCAGAATAACCTTTCTGAAAAACAAGCAGCCCTTGCAACTGCTAAATCAGAATTGGAAAAAGCTAACGCTGCAGTTGAAAACCTTAATGCTAACGCACAAGAAAAAGCAGCAGCCCTTAGCAAAGCTCAAGCAACTCTTGATGAAAAACAAGCAGAGCTTCAAACAGCTAAAGCTAAACTTGCGACAAGCTCTGCAACCTTGCAACGTTTGACAAATGCATACAACGCTGCTAAGCAAGATACTGCTAAGAAACAAGTAGCATTGACACAAGCTAACCAAGCTTTGACTGCTGCTAAGAACCGTCTAGCAGCCCTTACAAATGCTTCAGGTAACCTGGCTAAGGCTAAAGCAGAACGTGCAACAGCCTTTGCTAAATTTACTGCAGCCAAAGGTGCTCTTTCAACTGAACGTGCGAAACTTGTTGAATTGTCTGCTAAACGTGATAAATTAACGAGCGAATACACAACTGTTCAAACAGCCTTCGATAACTACATGAAAGCTAAGGCAGACAAAGAGCTTCAAACACAATTGGCTAAAGAGTATGCTAACATTACATCTAAAGGTCTTACACCAGTACCTGTTTACGATGTAGATGGTAAAGTTATTGCTTTCACAACACAAGAACAAGCAGCTCAAACTGTAGCTCAGGTTCCTGTAAATTATGGTCAAACAAAAGCTGAGAAACAAGCTCCTGTACAAGAAGCAGACAGCTTGCCAGAAACAGGTGAGTCAACTACAGCAGGATTCAGTCTTGTAGGTCTCTTCATGACACTATTGGCCTTCCTTGGTTTCGTTGACAGACGTACACGTCGTAACTAATCATAATAAAAAAACGGCAACTGCCGTTTTTTTTATATGCCTGAGAATCTAAAAAAGTTAAGGTCGAAACCTTAACTTTTTCGTATTTAACCCAAGAAACGTTTAAGGAATTCCTTAGTACGTTCTTCTTTAGGATTTTCAAAGATTTGTTCTGGGCTACCTTGTTCAGCGATTACCCCTTTATCCATGAAGATGACACGGTCTGAAACATCACGTGCGAACTCCATTTCATGGGTAACGATAATCATGGTCAAACCAGTTTCGGATAGCTCCTGCATAGTCTTGAGTACTTCCCCTACCATTTCTGGGTCAAGGGCTGAAGTTGGCTCGTCAAAGAGGATGGCTTCTGGATCAACAGAGAGGGCACGGGCAATGGCCACACGTTGTTTTTGTCCCCCTGAAAGTTGTTTTGGTTTAGCTTTCCAGTATTGTTCCCCCATACCAACTTTCTCCAAGTTAGCTTTGGCGATGCTTTCAGCTTCTTTACGGTCACGTTTGAGAACAGTTGTTTGAGCTACGATAGCATTTTCCAAGACATTAAGGTTTTCAAAGAGGTTGAAGGATTGGAAAACCATACCGAGTTTTTCACGATAGGTAGTGAGGTCGTAACCTTTTTCAAGGACGTTGTCCCCATGATAGAGGATTTCACCACCTGAAGGTGATTCGAGTAGGTTAATAGAGCGAAGGAAGGTTGATTTCCCTGAACCTGAAGAACCAATAATTGAGATAACCTCACCCTTTTTGACACTGAGGGAGATATCTTTGAGGACTTCATTTTTTCCGTATGATTTTTTGAGGTTTTTAATTTCTAAAATCGTCTCAGTCATTAGTGAACCCCTCCTTGTGTGTAAGTATCTTGATCCAAACGGCGTTCTACATAACGCAAGATGCGTGTCACTGTGAAGGTAAGGACAAAGTAGATTGCTGCGATAACAAAGAATGTTTGGAAGTATTGATAAGTTTGGCTTGCGACAGTGTTACCTGCGAAGTAAAGTTCCACAACAGAGATAACGTTCAAAACAGAGGTATCCTTGATATTGATAACGAACTCATTACCAGTAGCTGGCAAGATGTTACGGATAACCTGTGGAAGAACAATCTTACGCATGGTTTGACCGTGGGTAAATCCAAGAGCAGTTGCAGCTTCAAATTGTCCTTTATCTACGGCGAAGATACCACCACGAACGATTTCACTCATGTAGGCTCCGGTGTTGATAGAAACGATGAAGACAGCTGCTAGGGTACGGTCAATATTGATACCAAAGGCCTGGGCAGTACCGTAGTAGATAACCATAGATTGTACAATCATTGGCGTACCACGGAAAACTTCGATATAGACATTAAGCACCCAACCGAAGAGTTTTTGGAGCAAGGCTACAAATTTATTAGTAGCCTTAGGAGCTGTGCGGTAAACACCAATCATAAGACCGATGAAAGTACCCACAACTGTACCGATAATTGAGATAAGAAGGGTAATTCCTGTACCACGTAAGAATTGTGGCCAGTTCTTAGCGATGATATTGCTCATCTGACAAAAGAAGTTTCCTTTTTTAGCCTCATCAGTCTTATCTGCAGGTTGGATGTCAATGATGTGATCCATCAGTTTAACACGTTCCTCTTGGCTGATTCCAGCAAGGACCTTATTGACTTGTTCCATTTGCTGGCTGTCTCCTTTGCGAAGACCGACGGCCAAGGAGACGTCATCGTCTGAAACCTGGAAACCACCATCTTTAAGCGTAATCATCTTATATTTTGAGCTAGCTTCTTCGGCAGTTTTTGCTTCAGGACGCTCTGAAACATAACCATCGATGATACCTGATGCAAGGGCTTGGCGCATAGCCCCAAAGTCTCCCATAGCCGTTTGTTTGCTGACACCTGGGATTTGGTCAATCAAATTATAGAGATAAACCCCTTGTTGAGCTGTGATTTTAGCATCCTTGAAGTCTTTGAGACTCTTAGCGTTGGCATAATCACCGTCTGAGCTGACAACCATGACAGGTTCGCTTCGGTAGTAGCTGTCTGAAAAGTCGATTTCTTGACGACGTTCAGCTGTTGGGCTCATACCTGCGATGATCATATCGATTTTGCCGGAAGTGAGGGCAGGAATCAAACCTGTCCAAGCTGTTTTGACTACCAAGGGTTTCTTGCCTTGAGCTTCAGCGATTTTTTTAGCGATTTGCACGTCATAACCGTTGGCATACTGTTTGGTACCTTCGATTGGAACGGCTCCGTTTGAGTTATCGTCCTGCGTCCAGTTGAAAGGTGCATAGGCAGCCTCCATACCGACACGGAGATACTCGTCTGCTTGAGCGCTTGATACCCCACCAAAAACGAGGAGGAGCGCTGCAAAGCAGGCTACAATAATTTTTTTCATTGAAACAATGTCTCCTATAAAAATGTCATACCTTACCATTTTACAGGAAATTAGGATTAATGACAATAAGTTGGGATTAGAAAAACAATCTCTATACCAAGATTGTCTTCAAATACAAGTTGTAATTTGATATAATGGGAAGGACGATTTGGAGCCTTAATCATTTTTGGTGTGATGAGGCTAGCATTTTAAAACGGAGATAATTATGCAAACGGCACAATTTATTATTGAATTACTAAAAGCAGTCTTTCTTGGGATTGTCGAAGGTATCACTGAGTGGCTACCGATTTCATCTACAGGTCACTTGATTTTGGTGAATGAATTCTTGAACTTGAGACAAAGTAAAGACTTCATCGATATGTTTAATATCGTTATCCAACTTGGTGCTATTCTTGCGGTTATGGTCATTTACTTTAAACGTTTGAATCCCTTCCAACCTGGTAAGACAGCACGTGAAGTGCAATTGACTTGGCAACTTTGGCTCAAGGTGGTCATTGCCTGTATTCCTTCAGCCTTCTTTGGTCTTCTTTTAGATGACTGGATGGAGGCCCATCTCAGTAATTTCTTTGTAGTAGCTATCATGTTGGTGGTCTACGGGATTGCCTTTATTTGGATTGAGGACCGCAATCGACGTGTAGAACCTAAGGTAACGGATTTGGCACGTATGTCTTACAAGACAGCTTTCTATATTGGTCTTTTCCAAGTCTTGAGTATCATTCCAGGGACAAGCCGTTCAGGTGCTACTATTCTTGGGGGTATCATCGTTGGTACTAGTCGTAGCGTAGCTGCTGACTTTACCTTCTTCCTTGGTATTCCAACCATGTTTGGTTATAGTGGCCTTAAGGCGGTTAAGTATTTCATTGACGGGAATACCTTGACAGGTGGACAAGTGGCTATTCTCTTGGTAGCTAGTGTGACAGCCTTTGTTGTCAGCTTGTTCGTGATTCGCTTCTTGATGAATTATATTAAGAAACATGATTTCACAGTTTTCGGAAAATACCGTATCGTGCTTGGTATTATTGTGCTTCTCTATGGAGCTGTCAAACTTATTTTCGGATAATTACTTTTAAGTAAACTGAAAAGGACTTCAATTGAAGTCCTTTTTAGCTGGTTTAGAGATCATTTGTGGAGAAGTTTTCCAAAGATAAGGTAAGCTAGCGACCATAGGACCAGTCCGCAAGTCAAAAAGCTGGCTAGGATTTTCAAGAAGTCCACGACATTATGCAAGGGATACCATCCGGACAAACAGAGAATTGGAAGGATGGTAACACACATGATTGAGAAGTGGAGAAGAGATTGCTGTTTGAGCGATAAACGATTATCGTCGTAAATGGGTGCAGTTGCTAGTATGATGGCGACGATTAGCCCTGTAAGAAAGGTAGATTTGTTTACTTGATAAGGTTGCCCCGATAAGTAGAGAAAGAGCGTCAATAAACTCGTTATTCCTCCAGCAATGCTAGCTCGTAGCCACCCTTTTTTATAGGCAGTCATGGTCATCACCTCCATGTATATCTTCACTTTTATTATACTCCAATCTAGGATAGATGACAGGTATAAATGGGGAAATACAAGGTTTTGTTAGTATTAAGAAGTTTTTAGAAATCCTTTCCAAAATAAGACTCAAACTTGCTCAGAAATTGCTATCTCTTGGCTTTTCTAGTATAATGAAATAACTACTCGTGCGAGGTTTTTTACATATGGAAATGAAACAAATAAGCGAGACAACTCTAAAAATCATGATTACCATGGAAGATCTTGAAGAACATGGTATGGAATTGAAGGATTTCTTGATTCCCCAGGAAAAAACAGAGGAATTTTTCTATACTGTCATGGATGAGTTGGACTTGCCTGATAACTTTAAAAATAGTGGGATGCTGAGCTTCCGTGTCACGCCACGCAAGGATCGTGTGGATGTCTTTGTGACTAAATCAGATCTTAAGGAAGACCTTGATTTCAACGATTTGTCATATATGGATGACTACTCAGGGCTTTCTCCAGAAGAGTTCCTCAAGGCTCTTGAGGGTAACTTTATGGACAAGGGTGACATCGAAGCACACCATGCAGACCGAACACGTGCCTACCTACAAGAGCATGCAACAATCTTGATGGAAGAGGACGCCTTACCGGTACTACAAGCAACGAAATGGAGCTAAGACATGCCTTGGACCATTAATTATATATTCGTTTTGATTGGGACCTTTTTGATAGCCATCGTGACGACCCCTTTGGTACGCTCTTTGGCCTTACGTGTCGGAGCTGTTGACAATCCCAATGCAAGACGTATCAATAAAAAGCCAATGCCTAGTGCTGGTGGTCTAGCTATTTTGTTGGCCTTTGTACTAGCGACCTTGGTCTTTATGCCTATGATTATCCATAAGGATATTTGGCATGTTTCTTACATCAGGTACATCTTGCCGGTTGTTGTGGGGGGATCTGTCGTAGCTCTGACGGGCTTCGTTGATGATATCTTGGAATTAAAGCCTCTACCTAAGATGCTTGGTATTGTTATTGGAGCTGTCATTGTTTGGGCTTTTACAGACTTCCGATTTGATAGCTTTAAGATTCCATTTGGTGGTCCTATGATTCATTTTGGACCGGTCTTGACCTTGATTTTAACGGTGTTATGGATTGTGGCCATCACCAATGCCATTAATCTGATTGATGGTTTGGACGGCTTGGTTGGAGGCGTTTCCATCATTTCCCTTATGACTATGGGGGTGATCTCTTATTTCTTCCTCTATGATACTGATATTTTCTTGACCATGACTATCTTTGTCTTGGTGGCTGCCATTATGGGCTTCTTCCCTTACAATTATCATCCAGCAATTATCTATCTAGGTGATACAGGGGCGCTCTTTATTGGCTTTATGATAGGTGTTTTGTCATTACAAGGGTTGAAAAATGCAACTGCAGTGGCTATTTTGTCACCTGTTATTATCCTTGGAGTGCCTATTGTTGACACAGTGGTAGCTATTGTCCGCCGTAAATTGTCAGGGCGCCCAGCCATGGAGGCTGACAAGATGCACTTGCATCATCGCCTTCTAGCTATGGGCTTCACTCATCGAGGAGCGGTTCTGGTGGTTTATGCCATCGCTATCCTCTTTTCATTGATTGCCCTCCTGTTAAACGTTTCTAGCCGTCTCGGTGGTATTCTCTTGCTCTTGAGTTTGATTTTGGGAATGGAAATTCTGATTGAAGGGCTTGAGATTTGGGGCGTTGGTCGAACACCACTCTTCAACCTTCTGAAATTTATCGGGAATAGTGATTATCGCCAAGCAACCATGTTAAAATGGAAGCAAGGGCGAAAAAATTAAACATTTGAAAAGCCAAGTAATGGCTTTTTTGTTATAATGACTCTAATTAAGGAAAATGGAAGTTCTCTTTTTATTTTCCAGAAAATAGCAAGACTATTTTCGAAAAAATAATGCAATTTAGCGAGCAAGTGCTCGCTGTATATATGAAAAAGGAGTATACAATGTCTGTACTTGAAATCAAAAATCTTCATGTTTCTGTTGAAGATAAAGAAATCTTGAAGGGTCTTAATTTGACTCTTAAAACTGGTGAGATTGCTGCTATCATGGGTCCTAACGGAACTGGTAAATCTACCCTCTCAGCTGCTATTATGGGTAACCCAAACTATGAAATCACAGAAGGGGACATCCTTTTTGATGGTGAAAGCATCCTTGACTTGGAAGTTGACGAACGTGCACGCCTAGGTCTTTTCCTTGCTATGCAATACCCAGCTGAAATCCCAGGGATCACAAATGCTGAGTTCATCCGTGCAGCTATGAACGCTGGTAAAGAAGATGACGAAAAGATTTCTGTTCTTGATTTCATCACTAAATTGGATGAAAAGATGGAATTGCTAGGTATGCGTGAAGAAATGGCTGAGCGTTACCTTAATGAAGGTTTCTCAGGTGGTGAGAAAAAACGTAACGAAATCCTTCAATTGCTCATGTTGGAACCTAAGTTTGCTCTTCTCGATGAGATTGACTCAGGTCTTGATATCGATGCCCTTAAAGTGGTTTCAAAAGGGGTTAACGCTATGCGTGGCGAAGGCTTCGGTGCTATGATTATCACTCACTACCAACGTCTCTTGAACTATATCACTCCAGATGTCGTACACGTAATGATGGAAGGTAAAGTGGTTCTTTCAGGCGGTCCTGAATTGGCTGCTCGTCTTGAGCAAGAAGGTTATGCGAAAATCGCTGAAGAGCTCGGTTACGAGTACCACGAAGAAGCGTAAGTCTGTTACTCGAAATAACTAGAAAAGGAGTAACCTATGTCAAAAGAATCTATTATCGCTTTTTCACAAGCAAAAGCAGAGCTACTTTGGTTGCAAGACCTTCGTCAAGCAGCCTTTGATAAGCTTGAAAGTTTGGCTCTTCCAAAAATTGAGTGTGTTAAATTCCACCGTTGGAATCTCGGTGATGGAACGATTACTGAAAATGAACCATCAGCAAATGTGCCTGATTTTACAGCGCTTGGAAACAACCCTAAATTGGTCCAAGTAGGAACAAATACTGT
>QWCI01001317.1_pt1 | contig 11728 bp, 3 predicted proteins | sample 1972541 | NCBI WGS metagenome assembly QWCI01 (sample SAMN09866712, study PRJNA288562) | Human oral metagenome isolate term3_saliva, whole genome shotgun sequencing... | isolation source: mouth | host: Homo sapiens | place: USA: California | reverse complement strand
TATCATTTCTTTTCTCCTTTTTCAAAAAAATTATTAAGCTCTTCCATATTATCAAATATTTTCACTTTATCTTTTAAAAATGAAGAGTATAGAAATCTTTTATTATATTTACTATTACCGTTGTATTTTCTATTTGTTAATTCTTCAATTAAAACAGAATTTACTTCATTATTAAAATTTTTATCTGACCAAAATGGTTGTAATAAGATTTTCGTTTTTCCACTTGAATCTTTTACTTTTATATGTTGGTCAGAAAGATATATAACATCGTCTTCATCATATATTTTAGCATCTTCTTTATTAAATAATTTGTATGATTTTTTCGTTATATTTACAAAATCATAAGGATGCGCTATTAGTTCATGGTTTTCAGTTGGTTTTCTATTCACATACTGTGTTTCTAATACTTCTTTTGTATCAATATCTATTCCGTATATGTATTTTCCTAAAGGTTGATTAAAATCATAATATACTAAGTCTAAAAGATCTTCTACTGAAGAAGCAGCATCTTGAGGAGTAAAAAAATTAATAGCTTTAAAAATGTTGTCCCATTTTTTATCTAAATATTTATCTCCTGAGTTCAATTTGGGAGGAGTTTGATAAGAAATTGAAATATTACTTTTTATTATATCACGTACAGCAAGAGTTTTAAATTTTATTAATTCATCAACATCATCATCAATTTTATTTTCTTTAACTATCTTTATTACTTTTGAACCATCTTTTAGTATTTCTGTTCCTAATTCGTCTACGTTATCTTCACTAAAAACTCTTAAAATTTCTTCCTGTTCTTTATCGGTAAGTTCTTTATATGGAAGAATTTTTCCATTTCTAAACAGATTTTCAATTTCTTGTAACTTATCTTCATATTGAAAAGCATCTTTCCCAGCTGATTGTCTTACTATTTCTATATAATTAGCTATTGCTGATCCTCTGTTAACATCACTTTTTCTTTTTCCATTTTTGTCAGGAGCTTCATATAAAATCGCAACATCTCCCACATTCTCTCCAAAATCAACATTGGAATAATCCTTCCCATCTGACTGAATACTGATAGCTGGATTGTCATCCTTGTATTTTTCAGAAAAGTACTCATTTGAAGCCCTTCCTGTACTCTCAAGCCCTTTTTCATCTGTTCCTGTCTTTCTCTGTCTACCTTCAACTTTTCCTATTACATGGCTTCCCTCTTCAACTATTGTTCCAATAAGTCCAGCCTTTGTTGCATTTTTTGGATCTTCTCCATTGATTATTATTGTCTTGATTTTCTTTCCATTTTCATCACGTACATAAGCCGTCCCTGTTTTTGGTTTTCCTTTTTCATCTAATAATTGTGGAGAATTTTTAGGATCTGAAAATATGATGTTTATGTCATATCCTAAATCTTTGTAGGCATCCTTAAAAATACCTGCTATTTCAGTATCTACTGTCTTACCTATCAATCTTTCTCCTGTTATATTTTCAAGACTCTTATTCAACCTTACTTCTGATAACTGTCCAAAGAAGTTTCTGTTGTCATCTCCTCTATCGTGAATTGACTCTTTTATTGCCCACTTTATGTCATTTATTTCCTCTTTGGTTTTCCCAATATCCTCTTTCAGTTTACCAGGATTAGTAGCATATTCAATTGTCTGGCTCTCAACATTAATATTTGTGCTTCTATGAGTGTCCTTTGTTACTTCATTGGCTTTACTTATGTCAGTATTTATAGGTGCTCCTTCAGCTCTTCCTATTTCAGGATTTCCTATGACAGTGTTTCTTGTTATACCTTGCTTATCCCTGCTGTCCTGATTAAATCCAACATTGGTAATCTTTGGTTTCCCTCCAAGTGAAGCTCCTATTGAACCTCCTGTTGTTGTCATTGTATCATAATTTTGTATATCTTTTCCAACATAAGTGTCAATCTTGAATGTAGAGTTTCCTTCTTTGCCTATTACAGCTCCTGTATTTTCAACTGTTCCAACATGAAGGTTGCTTCCTTCTCCAACAACGAATGTACTTTGATTGTCTACAAATGTCCTGTTTCCATTTGTTCTACTTGCATTTACATTTACTGATGTTGGAATTCCTTGAGAACTTACTCCTACGCTCATTCCTTTACTACTTCCAGTAGTTGTACTTGTATTCTGTCTTGAAATAACTTCAACTTTTCCAATGTTTCCTGTAACTTTTCCACCTTCCTGATTAAATCCTGAAAGTGTCATTGTTCCAGTATTATTGTGAACTTCATTTACATTGGTAAAACTTCCATTTGCATGAATCGTTTCATCTGTATTCTGGTTGTTTCTGCTAACTGAAATGCTTCCACCATTTCCAGTAGTCTGTATTTTATGTCCATAGCCAATTGTAGCTCCTGCATTTATTCCTCTGCTTGAACTGCTTGATGTATAACTGTTATGAAGTTCCACAGCTTCCTTCTGAATATTTGCCACATTATTGTAGATGAATGTTCCACCTTGTGCCTGTGTTCCCTGATACGTTATGTTATTTACGTTATTATACGTAATACTTGAATTTTCATCAGCAGGTTTCATAGTTGTCACAACAGCATTTTCTGTGTGTGAATTTGAAGTACTCTTAGATTTAGAGATTCCAGCATTTACTCCAATATTGGCATAAAAATTATTGTTGGCTGAAGCATTTTTTACTCCTTGTTTTCCGACACTTCCATTAGCATCATAGTTTGTCTGTCTTGTCCCCTGATTATCTGCTAATCCTTTAATTGTACCAGTCGCAGCATTTATCGCCTCCATTGCTCCGCCAGCAGTATCGCCGTTCTTAACCTGCTCTACAGCTCTTGCAACCTGTTTTGCCCTGTCTAACATTGGGCTGTTTATTCCTGCTGAAATTCCAAAACTGCTGCTTTTACTTTCCATATGCACATCCCTTGTGTCAATTCTTGCTCCATATTTTACATCGCCATTATTGATTTGAATATTTCCGTATTCAAAGTTTGTAGCAGTAATTTCTGCACCTTTATTCAATACAGAGCCGTCTCCAATTTGTAAGTTAGAGCCAGCATTTATCGTACTCTTCTCATCGTATGAATTTTGTGATTTTCCATAACTTAATGATGCTGTTCCGTGACTTATTCCACCTGAGAATCCTTTTTTCTTGTTCTCTTCAAAATAGCTATTGTGTAGCTGTTGTGCATCTGTTGTAAGTTTTCCACCAATATATGTATTATCTCCAAACATAACGTTACTTCCAATTGAATTTACATCGCCTAATATTACAGCGTTCTCTCCAAGCATTAGGTTACTTGCTGAATTTTCTTCAGCATGTGAATTTTTGTAGCTGCTTTTTGATGACATGAAACCTTTGCTTGTGCTTTTTGATTCATTTTCATAACTGTTTACTGCCGACTCTACTTTTATATTTCCTATTACTGTAAGTCCTGTCGTATCTTTTGCGATAAATGATGAACCTTTTAAGTTCATATCTCCAACTGTTCCTGAAGCTGAATTTGCTGATACTCCTGCTCCTAAATGTGTTGTTTCAGCATATCTACTGAAATTGCTTCCTCCTGAACCAAACTTGTCTTCTCCTGAAAGAGATAAGGCATTCAGGTTTACTTTGTTCACATCTAAAGCCAGATGATCTGCACTTAACATTCCGCCTGTCGATTCATAGCTATTTGCTTTAACAAATACAGTTCCATTTGAAGAAATTGTTCCCAAAGAGTTCACTTCTTCATGCTTAGTTCTGTCAAATTCGCCATTGTAATAGCCAACACTTCTCTTCGTTGTATCGTTTATCACTTTTCCATTGTCAGAAATTAAGACAACTGCTTCATTACCACTGATTTTTCCACCGATATTTTCGATATTTTCTACTGACTGAATGAAAGTTTTGTCTCCAGTAATTTCTGAAAGTAAATTTGTTGCAGTTTCATTTTTTATAGTATTTGCCTGAACATAAGTAACTCCCCCATTACCAATTTTCATTCCATTATTTACAAAATTATCGGTTTTGATGTATGTCCCATTAACTCCACCAATTTTATTACGACCATCTGCAGTTATTGTATTCAAAGTATTTTTGCTTAAGTAAATTTTTGGAACTAATACTTCAACACCATTAACATTTTGAGTAACATACCATATTAAATCTTTAGACAGTCCACTAATCTGCTCAGGTGTCAGCTCTTTTCCAACCTGCAATCCCAATCTAGAACTTTCCATTCCTGCGTTATCCATCAATGATTTTATCAAATCTTCATTAGATTTACCATTGATAAATGCTGTCCCTAATTGCTCTGTCAATGCCCTAGTTATCAACTGATTTTCATAATATGCATCTCCAAGTCTTCTAACTCTGTTCCAGCTAGGCGTGTATCCTAATCTTGATAAAAAGTAGTCACTTCCATAATATTTATTCAAGTCAACATATTTACTTCTAGTTTCCAGCAAATATTTTGAACTAGGATTCATATTTTGAGTAAACATTGCACTAGTCAATAAAGGATTTACAGAAATTGTCCCAGTATTCAAAATTGCCTGAACAGATGACATATTATTCGCAATTTGAATATTTGGATTCGTCAAATTTACATTAACTGCACCATTTGTTGAAGAAATTCCTTTACCAATCGTATTTGAAAATAAGCTTCCAGCAACTCCGTATGTTACACTTCCACTATTGATTTTTCCATTTGCTTCAGTAATTGGAGATGTAATAACAGGAGCATTTATATTTACTACTGAACCTTCTATAATGCTTGGCTGTCCAGCTTCATAAGCAATTGCTCCATTTTCAAGAAATCTAGTCAAACTTGCAGCCATTCTAACTCTTCTTTTCTTTGGTCTTGAAATATCTATATCCATTCTTTCAATACCGTACTTAACATTCACAGCATTTCCAGTTGTTACTGAATTTTCAAGACTTAGAGAATTGATATTTACAACTCCTCCACCTGAAATTATACTATCCTTGTTTTTCACATTTCCTGAATTTATTGTAATATTTCCACTTGCTAAAACTTTTCCATATTCCGTTGTAGCATTACTTTTCAATATTCCTTTTAATGCTCTTTCGGGATCATCTGTACTATCTGTCTGTTTTAGAGGATAACCTCCTCCTAAACGATTTCTCCAGTAAGTTTCTCCATATTTATCAAGCAATAATGATTTTATTCTACTTGTATTATTAGTTTTAATAATATTTTCAAAGTGTCCTTTTTGTTCTTTTCTAGCTTTTTTCCCTCTACTACCTGTTGATCTTTTTGTCCAACTACTTCCTATTTCGCCTATCCATTCATTATTTACTTCATTTTCGCTTAATTTTATTCCATCCCAAGTCTCATAATATTTCTCATACTTATCAAGGTTGCTGACTCTCCCAACATTCTGAAAATCACTAGAAGTAATCAAAATATCTCCTGTAGCCTGAATCGTCCCAACATTGTTCACGATCTTTCCAGCATTCAGATCCATGTTTCCACCTAGAATTTCTCCCTCATCATTTAATATCTCGTTTCCTTTGATAATTAATGTCTGTCCACCGTAAATCGTCTTATCCTTGTTGTTTTGAACTTTGTTTTGGGCATTAATTTCAAGATATTTCTCAAATGCAATCAAATCATTGTTTGTAATGTTATTTCCACTAATTTTTCCATTATCTCCAGTAATCATCGCATTGTTCACAATATTTCCTTGCCCATTAATAATAACTGTATCTGAAGAAATATCACGGTTATTTGTAAAGTCATTTGATGTAATCTGAATAAGCCCTGTACCCGTTGTATTTCCATTGTTTGTGATGTTTCTTCCTGAGATAATTAACCTTTGCTGTCCGTGAAGATTTCCATCTAAATTAATATCCTGCGTTGTTGTCAACACAGTGTTATTAGCTTTAATTGTCCCAGTATTATCAAACTTCTGAGCATTCTGCATTGATATATCGCCTGATAGTATCTCTCCTGTATTCGTAATCTTTGAATTATCAAGTAAAATTTTGTTGTTAGATGCGATTTTACCATTATTAATAACATCTGCATTCGCTGAATTCACATCATTCACAGCCAAAATTTCCCCTGTATTTGTAAGTTTTTGAGTATCAAGATCTACATCTCTACTTGAATGAATCTGTCCACTATTTGTAGATTCATTTACTTTAGCCTTAACGTTGCCAGCACTAATTTTACCAGCATTTCTTAACTCAAATCCTTTAACTTCAACATTTTTCCCCTCAATATTTCCACCATTATGATTCACAAGTGAATCTGTAGCTGAAATATCAGAGTTAGTAGCAACTGTTCCTGAATTTTCCAATCTCTTAGATGAAATTTTGTCTCCTGACGCAATTTTTCCTGAATTTTTTACATTTTTAGCTGTTAATCTACCGTTTGTAAGTATTTTACCGCCATTATCCACATCGTCTGCAGAAATTTTTCCTGACGCCAAGACTTTTCCAGTATTCGTTACATTTTTTGATTTAAAGTCTTTGGTATTAATTTTCCCTGAATTTTTCACATTATCAGTACTGATATTTTCCGCTTGAACTTCACCTGAATTTTCTGTATTTTTTCCTGACAAGTTACCATTTGCTAAGACTTTTCCGCTGTTTTTAATATCTTTTGAAACAGCTATATCGCTTCCAGTCTCTACATTTCCACTGTTTTCAAGATTTCCATTGACTGTAATTTTTCCATTTGACCTAACATCTCCTGAAGTTTCCAAATCATCTGTTGAAATTTTACCTACAGCTGCAATTTCTTTTGTATTTTTCACTTTTTTTGCTTTAAAATTGCTTGCAACAATGATTTTACCATTATTTGAAACATTATCTACCTGAATATTTTTTCCCGAAACTTTTCCAGATGATACAATATTTTTAGCTGTAAAATCATCATTTGTCGATATCTCTCCAGTATTTTTTACATCTTTTGTGACCGTAACCTTATTAACTGAAGCCACTGACCCGCTATTATTTAATTTCCCTGAAATCTGTGTCGTTTTTGAAACTTGAATTTTTCCTGAATTTGTTAAATCTTTTGTTTTCAAATTTCCATTTGCAAATATTTCAGAATCATTTTCAACATCTGCATTCAAGTTAATATTACCATTAGCCTGTGTTTGACCTGCTAATTTTACAGTATTTGCTGTAATATTAATATCCTTGTCAGAACTGGCTATCTCTGATTGCGAATAATCAGAACCTTTAATTTCAATACCATTTCCCTTAATTTTAGCAACATTAATTTTACCATCAGCTGTAATTTCCAGCTTTTCATCTTTCGAATAAATTAATGCCCTTGAATTTACTCCAGCACCTTTATCTGTACTAATTATTCTAACCTGTCCAGCATACATTGACCCAAGATTACTTGCGTCTATAGCCACTGAATTTATCCCACCTTTTGAAGTCACTGCTCCACTATTATCTACAAAATTTTCTCCCAAAGTTACGTCAACCTTGTTTCCGACAAGATTTCCCTGCATTTCCAAAGCTTTTGCGATAACATTAACATAGTCAGTATTTGTCGCATCAAATCCATTTGCTCCAATTACGACTCTCCCTTTTTCCACATCAATTCCTACAACATCTCCATCTTTCAGCTTAACTCTTCCTGTTGTTGGTATAAAATTCCTTATATTTATTGTTCCTGCCCCATTTAAGTAAATTCCATTTTCATTAGACAGAATCACATTTACCTTATCACGGCTCAATGCTTCAATATATCCCTCAATTTGTGAACGGTTAGCACCGTTTACCTGCAGCAAGATTAAATTTGCAGCCTGATTTGGACCTAAATTCGGATTTGCATTAATTAGTCCAGCAAGATGGCTTCGTCCCAAATTATCAGCGTTATTAAGCACTTGACCTTCATGTCCAACATTGTATTCCAAAAATTCATTAATACTTACACCCCGATTATTCGGAGTAGAAATATTAATAATTGGCGTTCCATTTGCTGAAGTGTCCAGTTTCGTATTGTGCTGAGAATTAGGGTCCAGCACTAAATTTGCCGCGAAAATGTTCATATTCATTGATACCAAAAGCAAAAATGCTACTGATTTTTTTAAAATTTTATTCTTCAAATATACGCCTCCTTCTTTTCTGTTATCCTTAGTTTTTTTATCAATCTTTCAATCAAAAAGAAATTTTCAATGCCGTATTAAAATATATTTCCTGCTTTTTCGGATTCAAATATTCTGAGTGTGAAATTGGCTTTGCATACCCAAAATTAAAATCTAGATACTTTGTATCCAATCTAATTCCTGCCGTAGCACCTGTCATATATCCTTTCCCGTATTTTGAACTATCATTGTTGACTCTCACATATCCATAACTGTACCCAAAATATGGTGATACAATTGCTATTTTTTTTATAGGAATATTGTAAGATATTTCATTTCCAATCTCTATTGCTTTATCCCCCGAAATTGTACTCCTATGATAACCTCCTACACTTCCAACACCTCCTATAGACTGTCTCTCGCTTCCATAGAGCGTGTCATTTGAAAAAGTTGAATAAATGTTCGCCCTATATACAAAATGCTCTGTCACGGGCTTGTAATAGCTCATATCAAGCGTATACTTATCAAATTGTGCCTTAGGAGTTGTGCTAAGCTTCCCATCATCTATCTCTGCTCCAAAAATTTTAAGCCCTTTCTCATAACCTAAATTTACTCCAAAAAGTCCCTTAAACAGAGATGTCGTATAACTAATGTTGGCTGTACCTATTGCCAGCTTTCTATTAGATAAAACTGCTCCTTCCAAGTAATTATCATTATGCTTTCTTTTAATTCCAATTCCAGCTGTCAACTTACTTTTCTGATTTCTAAAGAGTATTTTATCTAAATTCATAGAAAGCGTATGACTGGAAGTATACAGGTCATAAACTGTATTAGATGCATAAAAACTGCTTTCCTGAATACTTTTACTCGAACCTAGTTTCATTGTATAGTCTCTGAATTTCATCGTGTATCCAAAATTAAACATATCCATACGCCTTTTATACGGCAGCCAGTCTCCCTTTGATGGATCATACCCAATTGGTCCAATTGGCAATATTTCTCCAGGTTTTAGTTGTTCTGCTCTTTTCTTCCAGCTTCTGTCAGGCATTTTCTTAGGAACGGTCAAATATGTAAAATATACATTGTCTCCTATCCCTAAAGGACTATCAATATTAAGGCTGACACCTTTTCTCCAAATACCATCCTGCTTGTTATCTCCGTAATTATTTGAAATTAAACTAACAGAATATTTATTTTTAAGAATATTTTTCACTTGAATTTTTGAAGTATTTTCTTTCTTTCCAGGTAATACCTCCATTGTCATGTTATTTGCCTGTATCGAATTAAAATTTTCTGTAGCCGTGTCTAAATCTCTTATATTGAAGATTTCCCCCTTATTTTTTTTAAACATGAAAAACTCCTTTAATTTATCAAGACCATTTTCCGAATTAATTTTAATCTCCTCTATTTTTCCTGGAATAACTGCCAAATTTAATTTCCCTGTTGTCAGGTCATTATTAGACATAACTGTTACCGTCGAAGTTGTATATCCTTTTACAATTAATTTATTTGTGAATTCTGTTAAAAGATTTGTGATGTCCGCTGAACTTAATTCTAGATCCTTGTACTTGTCAATGATTCTTGATTTGTCTTTCTTTGACAGTCTTCAACATTTGAGCCTTTATCAAATTGCGTATTTTCAAACTCTGATTGTTTTTGCTTTTGTTCTATTCTAAGCCTTTCCTGTTCCAACTGTCTTTCTTGGTTATCTAAAATCTTTCTAGCTTCATTTTCAGGAGCTGACATACTTATAACAGAAATTAATACTGCTAAAATTACAATAATTTTGTTCATCGTTTGCACCTCCTTTCAAAAAAACTTTTTTTTTTTTTTTTGACTTAGAATAATAACGAATTATACAGGAATTTTTAAAAAATGTCAAGCTTTTGAGAAAAATAGAAAGAATTATATCAAAATTTTTAATTTTTAATACAGAACTCCCTTTCAGATATGCTCTATATCCTTCAAAAAGCGGTCAGATTTAACGAAAAATAGATTTTTGGTATAAATCCTTGGGTAATGGTAAAAGAATGCGTCTATGAGCTTTATTTTGCCAAATTTTGATTATTGATATAATTCTTTTAAGAATAAGGGAACTTTTTATAATAAAAAATATTAAAAACTACATTTTGGGAATTAAAGACTACAAGATTCATATGATGTAGTTTTATTTATTTTAAATTTTATTTTTTTATATAGAGGGGCTTTTTTATATACCATTTTTATATATTACTTTTTTAATATACCTTTTTAGATAGTCGCAAACACTTGTAAATACTGGTTTTGAATATATTAAAAAACAAGAAAATCAGTAATTAAAAACAAGCACTTGTTGGGAATTATAATATTAATTAAATATCATAAAAAATATAATGATATTTAATATGTCTATTCTTTTTAAAGTTTTTCCCCCTGCGAAAATCATTATAAAATATGGCTTAGAGTATATTTTAAAATAACAAAAAGTCTGTATTAAATAACAAAAAAAATCGTGTGATACTTAATGTGTTTATTCTTTTTAAAAAATATTATAAAAGACTTTTATGTCTTTTATAATATTTTTATATTTTTTAGGTGTCCGCAACAACGCATAAATACTAAATTTTCAAATTATTAAAGGGGTATTTTTAGGGATTAAAAGGTAGATTTTGGGGTATTAAAGGGGTACTTTTGGGGATTAAAAGGTAGATTTTGGGGTATTAAAGGAGTGCTTTTGGGGGATTAAAAGGTAGATTTTGGGGGGAAATAAAAGGATATTTTTGAATTAAAGGGAGCATTATTGAATTCACTCCCTTAATGTGTTATAATAATCTAAAATAGGAGGAATTTACATTATGGATACAATTGTGAAGTATAATAATCAATTTAATCAAGTAGCATTGAGAAATTTTTCTTCTCAAGAGTTAGATTTATTAATTTCTATTTCGTCTAAAGTAAGAGAAAAGGGCACTGAGATAATAGAATTTTCTTTTTTTGAATTAAAAAAATATATAAATTTAAAGAGTAAACATTCAAATGTTGAATTTATGAAAAATATTATAAATGTTAATAGAAAATTACTAGCATTGAATTTTACTTTTATAAATGGAAATGTTATTGAACAATTCACATTATTCAATAAATTTAAAGTTGATGGAGATACCCAAATATTATATGTGAGCGTTAATGAAGAGTTCTTTTTTCTGTTAAATCAATTAACTTCAAATTTTACAAGATTTGAATTAAAAGAATTTGTAACTTTAAAGTCAAGTTATGCAAAAGAATTTTATCGAAGAATGAAACAATTTCGTAGCACGGGGTTTTGGAAATGTAATATTGAAGAATTTAGAAATTTACTAGATATTCCAGAAAAATATCGAATAGTAGACATTGATAAATATGTATTAAAGCCTGTTGTAAAAGAATTAGGAGAAAAGTACAACTTACAAATCGAAAAAAAATATGGATTTAATGGTGGACGTGGAAGAAGTAGAGTTATTGGATTTGAATTTAGATTTTCAACTGATAAAAACCTGGAAACTTTAGAAACAAAAAAAATAGAAAAAGAAGTTAAACCGCAGAAAAGATACAGAATCATAGAAAATACTCCTAAAGTAGAAGAAAAAGAGAAAACTTTAAGTGAACAAATCAAAGAAGAACTTGAAGCGGAACAAGAGGCTTTAAATAGAAGTACCACTTTATTAGGAGCATATATTGCTGGATTAAAAGAT
>QWCI01000946.1_pt1 | contig 11733 bp, 8 predicted proteins | sample 1972541 | NCBI WGS metagenome assembly QWCI01 (sample SAMN09866712, study PRJNA288562) | Human oral metagenome isolate term3_saliva, whole genome shotgun sequencing... | isolation source: mouth | host: Homo sapiens | place: USA: California | reverse complement strand
CGAGACCATCCAGTACCACATGGACCACGGCCTCTTCCCCTACTCGCAGCGCTACCTGGGCACGCTCGATAACCACTTCTCGACGATCGGCGTCAACGGTATGAACGAGATGGTGCGTAACTTCAGCGGTGACGCCTACGACCTGACGGACCCGCGCGGCTTCGACATGTGCGTGCGCATCCTGGATCACGTGCGCGAGCGCATGGTCCAGCTCCAGGAGGCCACCGGTCACATGTACAACCTGGAGGCGACCCCCGCGGAGGGCACGACCTACCGTTTTGCAAAGGAGGATCGCAAGCGCTTCGCCGACATCATCCAGGCGGGCACGCCCGACCAGCCCTACTACACGAACTCCTCGCAGCTGCCGGTCGCCTACACGGACGACCCCTTCCAGGCCCTCGAGGATCAAGAGGTCCTGCAGGGCAAGTACACGGGCGGCACGGTCCTGCACCTGTACATGGGTGAGCGCCTCTCGTCGGGGCAGGCCTGCAAGGAGATGGTGCGCCGCTCCCTGACCGCCTTCAAGGTCCCCTACATCACGATCACGCCGACTTTCTCCATCTGCCCGGTCCACGGCTACCTGGCTGGTGAGCACTTCACGTGCGAGAAGTGCGCGGCCTCCCGCCCCCATGCCGAGCCGCAGGCCTGCGAAGTGTGGACGCGCGTCATGGGCTACTTCCGCCCGGTCCAGTCCTTCAACATCGGCAAAAAGGGCGAATACAACGAGCGCCAGATGTTCTCCGAGGACGCCGCGGACGCGCACGGCGAACTTGTCAGCGCCTTCCCTCCCGCGGGGAGCCGCTGACGTGAGTCCGTCCCTGAATGACGAGGCCGGGGAACCCCGGGAGGGCGCGCTGAGCCTGAGCAGCCCCGGCCTCGCCCAGGGGCGGGTATCGCGCAAGTGGACACCGGATGACCTGCAGATCGCGGGCCTCGTCCCTATGTCGAGTGTGGACTGGCCCGGCAAATTCGCGGCGTCCCTGTTCCTGCAGGGGTGCCCGTGGGCGTGCCCGTACTGCCACAACAGCGCGATCATCGACCCGCGCATTCCGGGCGTGGTCGCGTGGAGCAAGCTCGAGGATCTGCTGGCGCGCAGGCGCGGCCTCCTGGACGGTGTCGTGTTCTCTGGAGGCGAGGCGACCCGCCAGATCGCGCTCGGGGCGGCGATGGCGCGCGTGCGCGAACTCGGCTTCGGCGTCGGCCTGCACACCGCGGGTCCCTACCCGCGGCGCCTGGCGGACTTGCTGGGCGCGGGCCTCGTCGATTGGGTGGGCATCGACGTGAAGGCAACCCTCGGCAACTACGAGGCCGTGGCCGGCCGGAGCGGTGCCGGCGAGCGGGCGTGGGAGTCGCTGGGCATCGTCCTGGCGCACCCCGAGGTGGACCACGAGGTACGCCTGACCGTCTACCCGGACGGTCCCGGCGACGGCCTGGAGGTTGCGAAGAAGGCTCGCGCGATGGGTGTCAAGTCCTTTGCCCTACAGCAAGCGCGAAAATTTGGCACACCGGAAGGTTTTGAGGCCTCGCGCGCCGGATGGGATGACCAGGTGCGCGCACTCGCTGCCGATATTACAGCGCTCAATTTTGACACATTCGTCTTACGATGCGACTTGTAGGTGTTTTACCAAATAACAGGGTATTATCGTGGTCAGAAAATACCGCAAGTTTTCACCTGTGGCGCGCACGCGCGGTATTGTGTAACGACCGCGTGACCGATGAAGTCTGGAGCACCGATGGCAGAAGAACTGCATTTCGAGAATCCTGCGGCGGCAGCCCAGGACCCGTCGACCGACGCCGAGTCGCTGCGGCAACTGGCGTACCGCTACCCTGAGCTGCGTCCGCTAGTCGCCGCGCATCCCCATGCCTACCGCGGACTGCTGGAATGGCTGCACCAGTTCAACGACCCGCAGGTCAACGCGGCGCTCGAGGCGCGCGATGACTACGACGGCTACATTGACGCCAACGGCTGCCTGGTCATGCGCGGTGACGTATCCGGTGCCGTCGCTGGATCAACGATCCGCACCTCCGAGTCCGGCATGTACGTGCTGGGTCAGGGGGGCGTGGACTCCTACTCCCAGATTGAGCGCACGACCCCCTACAGCGCGGTGGCGGGCAAGAACTCCCCGATCCCGCAGGTGGACAAGCGTGAACAGGTCGTCGCCCAGGTGCAACGCCAGTCGATCATGGGCGGCAAGGCCTCGCAGGATCCCGAGGCGACGGCGGTTTACCCCTCTCCCGTGACCAGTTCGACCTACCCGACGACCGTGTCCTCCGCCACGGCCTCGTCGAGTACGGAATCCACCGCGCAGATCCCGCGGGCCTACACGCCTACACCCGCCGCCCGGCAGCCTGCGCAGGTGGCGCAGCCCGCGGCCGCGACGGCACCGAGTGGGCGTCGCTCGCTCCCGATGACGACGATCGTGCTCGTCAGCCTGGGTATCATCGCGGCGATCCTCCTGGGCATCGTCATCTTCGTGTTCACTCGCGGATACGAGGGGCCCACGGGCGGTTCGTCTCCGATGTCGTCGGCGTTCCCCTCGGAGAGTCCGAAGCCATCGGCGAGTGCTACCACGACCGAGGCCGTGAAGTACCCGGTACCCGCGGGAGCCGTGAAAGTCGATAGTTTCACGATGCCTTCACGCAACATCACCTGCTCCTTCGCGGATGACGGCGTGACCTGCGGTATTGCAGAGAGCAACTGGGCCGAGGAAGGCTACCCCTCCTGCTCCGGCGGTAAAGTCGGTGTTCTGAAGGCCACGAAGGACTCCACGACCCAGTCGTGCGAGTCCTCTATGCCGTCGGGCGGCGAGACCGTCGCGCACGGCGTGGCCGCCGCGAAGGGCGACTATGCGTGCCGCTCCACTACCGACGGCGTGACCTGCTGGAACACGAAGTCCGGCAAGTCCTTCGCCTTGGCCCGCGCTGGCTGGATGACCGGCACGACCGGTGAAATCACCCCCGCGAATTTCGCATGGAATCAGTAGCCTGACGCACTCGCAGAGACGGACCCCCGAGGAAATTCTCGGGGGTCCGCTTGTCTCTCACGCAGGATGAGGCTGGGGTACGCTCGCCGGCTCGGGTGTGCTTCGGTGCTTCCTCAGTGGGGCGTCCCCGGAGGACACCCGAGGGTTACGCACGGACCCCGGCCTCGTCCCTGTGAGGCTATTGAGCCTTCTCGATGGGTCCCAGGATCAGGTTCGCCCACGCGGCGTGTAGGGACTCCTGGTCGGAGGGCTGGAAGAGGCCGGCGAGCGCGTCGCGGTACAGGCGCGAGAGCTCGTGCGTGTTGTAGTAGGCGCTGCCGCCGCACGCGCGCATTGCCTGCTCGACGGCACGCAGCGTGGCTTCGGCGGCCGCGTTCTTCGCGGCAGACAGCTGGGGCATCCAGGAGCGACCGCGGTCCACGCCTGCGTCGATGTCGCGGGAAAGCTCGCGGATCTGCGGGCCGACCGCGTTCATGATGAGGGCGGCCTCTGCGATGCGCCAGCGGATGTCGGGGTCGTTGGAGTAGGTCGTCTGGTTCTTCACCGAGCGGCGCGTCGCCACGTGCTCGGCGGCGACCTCGACGGCGCGCTCGCCCACGCCCTGGTAGGTGGCGGCCAGGAGGATCTCGAAGTGGGAGAAGATGCCGAAAATGACGGGGTCGGCGCTGGGACCCGGGTCCGTGATCGTCAGGATGCGCTCCTCGGGCACGGTGACGCCCCGGAGGAGGGTGGTCATGGACTGGGTGGCGCGCATGCCCAGCGTGTCCCAGTCGTCCTTGATTGAGTAGCCCTCGTCAGAGCGGCGGACGATGCCGAACACGGACTTGGGGCCCTCCTCGGTCTCGGCCCGCCCGAAGATCAGCAGGCGCGTCCACACGGGGGATAGGGACGTGAAGATCTTGGTGCCCTCGAAGGAATATCCGCCCGCGTCGTTCGCGGTTGCGTGCGTCGTGGAGCCGAAGAGCACGAGGTCATTGCCGGGTTCGGAGATGCCGAAGCCGAAGACCTCTCCGGCGACCGCGTCGCGCAGGATCTGCTCGCCGCGCGCGTTGCCGTGGGTGACCAGGTAGCGGCCGAGGCCCACGATGATCTGGTGCATGTTGATGCCCAGCGCTGTGCCGGGAGCCGCCTTGGCGAGCGCCGTCTGTTCGGCGGCGATCTCGGCCAGGTTCAGGCCCGCGCCGCCGTATTCAGTGGGGACGAACGCGGCGAGGTATCCGGCGTCGCGCAGCTCCTCCAGGTCGGCTTCGGGGTAGGTGTTGTGCGCGTCCGCGTCTGCGGCGCGCTCGTGGATGCGGGAGAGCAGGTCGGTGTCCAGGAAGCTCATCGCGGTCCTCTTTCGTGGTCGGTGCATGGACGAGGCCGTGGCCGCCTCACGCTCGAACCGCACGCCGGGTGGGCGCTCTGACAGCGTACTCGGGGACCCGCGAGGCGGGCTGCGCGGCGATTCTGGGCGAGGACGGGAGCCTGCGCTTAGGGTGTCCTCACTGTATCGCGGAGGCGGGCGCGGGCGAGATGTAACGCTCCCGACGGGGCGTTGTCTGGCCTCAGACCGCCCCTATTCGATAGTGTTGAGACCGTGAGTACACCGAACGAGCCCATCCACACCCTCACTCCGCGTCAGCGATTCCTGCGTGAGCGTCAGGAGCGTCAAAATCTGACGTTCGCGATCGTGAGCGTCGCGATGATCGTCATTGCGGCGCTAGCGGCCCTCGTGTTTTCGGGGATCGTGTCGATTCCTTTCGGTAACAGCTTCTCCGCGAAGGTTAAGTACGCTGAAGTGGGCGATATTCCCTGCCCGACGGCGGATTCGAAGCCGGTGGCCCCCTCTCAGGTGTCGGTCACGGTCATCAACACGACTCAGCATCAGGGCCTGGCCTCCAAGGCCACGGACATGCTCACAACCGCCGGCTTCCAGACGGAAGAACCCAAGAACGATGACATCGAATACACGGGTAAGGTGCGCATTACTGCGGGAGTGAACGGCGTCGACAACGCGTACTCGGTGGCCCGATTCTTCCCGGGTGCCCACGTGCGCCTCACTGAGGCGACGGACTCCACCGTCACGGTCGAGCTAGGGACGTTCTACGACGACGCGATGAGCGCCGAGGACGTCCAGCGCGTCCTGAAGTCGACCGACCCCATCGAACAGCCCGCGAAGTGCCGCCCGATGTCCGGCTCCTAAGCGCGGACGTACGAGCAACGCGGAAGGCCGCCCCTCGGGGCGGCCTTCATGCGTCAGAGCGGTCGGGCATGGCTTGTTTCACGGATCGTTTCACGGTCCGGTCCCTCAACGGTGGGAGAGCGGACCGGCTGTGCCCCGGCCTCGTATATTCTCCAGCAGTGCGTAACCGTTCGACCCGTACCAGACGGGCACGCGCTCGGGTACAGTCCATAGCGCGTCGGGGACCATGGCCTCGAAGCTGCCGTGCGACATGAACTGCTCGATCTCGGAGAGAGAACGGATCGCGATTCCAGCCACGCAGTGCGGAAAATCGCGTGCAAACGCGGCGTAGATTTCGGGGTCGCGCTGCCCGTCGTCGCCTACCAAGAGCCAGCGCACGTGCGGGAACATGCGGGCCAGGCGGCGCAGCTCGCGACGCTTGTGCTCGGGGCCGGAGCGGAACCAGCCCGTGTTCGACGGGCCGAAGTCCGTCATGAGGAAACCGCCCGCCGGGTACCCGCTGCGCTCCAGGAACGAACGAAGCGTCGGCACAACGTTCCATGCGCCGGTTGACAGGTACATGATCGGGGCGTGCGTGCCCTCCGGGACCCCCTCCGACGAAGCTGAGGACATCGTCAGCGTCGTCAGCAGTTCCGCCATGCCGGGGACGGCCTCGCGCGAGGAGACACGATCCAGGAACGCGTGCTTGGCCGCTGTGACCAGTCGCGGGAGCATAGACACCATGACGGTGTCGTCGATGTCGGAGACCACGCCGAAATGCTCGTCATCGGACACGATGCGTACGCGCACGCAGGCGGGGCGACCGGCGCGGATGCGACCTTTGCGGGGGCGCTCGTACATCGCCGAGGGCGGGGCCGGCAGCGGGGTCGCCGTGCGCAGGGTGGTCGCGAGCTTGGCGGCCGTCTCCTCGGACATGCCGAGCGCACGCACGTCGCCCGCGTGCAGGACTTGGATGGTCGCGTTATGCCAGCCGGGGTCGAGACCGTGGCCCAGCACCGTGATGTCGACGAATCCACCGCGATCCGCGAAAGCAAGCCGACGCGCGTTGCCGACCGTGACGAGCACGGGCTGACGAGGGACCTGCGCGTTGAAGAACTGGCGCCATCCTCGGCGGGTTTGCAGCCAGGAGCGGGTATCGTCGCCGCGCGCCATGAGGACGCGGCCCAGGATACGGGCGCTGCGCTGGGAGCCGATCCCCCCGAAGCCGACGACGCCCGGGTAGAACCAACCTTTCGACATGGCACCGACCAACAGTGTGGACGCGAACTCGCCCGCACTGGCGGTCAGTGCCAGGGCGAGCGAGGGAGACTCGTCATCGATGAGAGGGGGACGGAACAACATCAGGCCAATCATAGAGCCAATGCACCGGGGAAGCGCAAGCTCCGGAGCGACGGAGCCGCAGGTACCCTATGACAGTCTGACCGCATAGTCAAGACGAGTGTCGTGCGCTGGTTGCGCGCCTGTCCACTGCGGTGCGGGCCTCGTCGTTAAGCAGCTGTCAGAGGGGACGTCATGATGCGTCGTCACGTGTTTGTGACCGCGGTTGTTCGCTTTGTGAAACGGGGGCCGCGCGATTCTTGGGCTGGTGCTCCTGCTGCTAGTCGGTGTGGGGGTGTGTAGCCGTGCTACGCCGCTCAGTCGAGGGGCAGCGGTGGTGTCGGCTGAGCTTCGCTCTTGCGCAGTGCGGGCAGGCCGATGAGCATGAGAACGACCATCGCCCACCCGGCACCGGCCATGGTCAGTAGGCCGCCGCGCGCGCCGATCGAGTCGATTGCGGGTCCGGCGATCGCCGTGCCCAGGGACGTGCCGAGGTTGATCGACGTCGACATCCAGGTCAGGCCCTCCGTGAGTTTCGCGGGGGAGACGGATTTCTGAATGATGACGTTGACGTTCGTCATCGTGGGGGCGCAGGTGAGGCCCGTGATGAGGATGACGGCGGCCATTGTCCAGATGTTGAAGGCCACTGGGAAGAAACTCATGCCGATCGCCATCAGGATCACACCGAACACGAAGAGCTGCCAGGTGGGTCGTCTCCACGTGCGGGCACCGTACACGAGCGCGGCAGACAGCGAGCCGATCGAGAAGAGCGCCAGGAGGATGCCGCCGAGCGCGGGGACACCCAGCTCCTCGGTGAAGCTGACCATCGAGACCTCCATCGCGCCGAACGTCGTGCCCATGCCGATGTAGGTGGCTGCCATGACGAGGACGACGGGCTTGCGGATGACGGACTCGCGCGGGGCATTCGGATCGTAGGGAATGATCGCGGGCTCGGAGGAGCGCCGCGACAGGAAGAGCGTGCCGCCCACGGCCAGGGCGACGATGGAGATGGCGAGGCCGGTGCCGGGGTGCAGGGCAGTGCCGAGGACCGTGGAGAGCACGGGACCCACGATGTACACGAACTCGTCGACCGCGGACTCGAGGGCGTAGGCGGTTGTCAGCTGGCCCGGCTTGTGCAGGATCGTCGACCAACGCGAGCGCACGAGGGCACCGGGCGCACCCCACGTGGCACCCGCGAGGGCAGCCGGAATGAAGAGCAGCCATTCGGGGGCATGCATGAAGACGGCTGCGACGAGGCCGCACATCGACAGGGTCGCGATGACCCACGCGGGACCCATGACGCGCAACTGCCCGTGGCGGTCGACGCGGCGCGCGAGGATCGGCGCGCAGATCGCCATGACGATGATGTTGACGGCTGAGACAGCGCCGGCCAGCGTGTAGTTGCCGTACTCGGCGCGCACCATGAGGATTATCGACAGACCCACCATGGACATCGGCAGGCGCAGAATCAGTCCGGCAGCAGAAAACTTCCAGGCCTGACGGTAACGCAAAATGTCGAGATAGGTACCCAGCATCCCACCATTCTATCGTCGGTCGGAGGACGGCAGCGCCGGTCGCAATGGGGCGTAGTTAACCCCCTTCCGCGCGTGAGAGTGGGACGCAGCCACGGCCTCGTCGAAAGTGGACGAGGCCGTGGCCGGGGAGAATGAAAAGGCTCAGTCGCTCACCTCGAAGACACCGGTCTGGCCCTTTTCCGCCAGGGAGAGCGCGTGGTTGACGAAGGAGTAGTGGCCGGCTTCGAGCGGCGTGAACTCGACGAACCCGCCCTCGGCGGCACCCAGGGAGAGGACCTGTCCCCAGCCGCCGCCCGACCCACCGCCGCGGATCACGTAGGCACCCTCGCGCCACACGGTGTCGAACTGGGTGCCCACGACGTGGAAGGTGGTCGCCAGGTTCGGACCCGCGTCCATGACCCACACGCGCACGTGCTCGTTGGTCCTGATCTGGATGGGGTGGGCCTTGTACTGGAAGGGCACGCCGTTGAAGGCCATCGCATTGGGCTGCAGGGCAGACAACAGCGAAGCGTCGGCGCTCTGCCCGTCCGCGCCCAGGTAGAGCTCGGAGGCGATCATGACGTACTCGTGGTCGACCGTATCCAGGTCGGTTGGGTCGATGATGACGGCGCCGAACATGCCGTTCGCGATGTGCATGGACATGGGTGAGGTTGAGCAGTGGTAGAGCCAGATGCCCGCGTTCTTCGCGACGAAGGTGTACTCAAGGCTCTGCCCGGGCTCGATCGAGCGCATGACTTTATCGGGGGCGACGAGGCCCGCGTGGAAGTCCAGCGAGTGGCTCATCGTCCCATTGTTCACGAGCGTGATGTGGAAGGTGTCGCCGATGTGTCCGCGCAGGATCGGGCCGGGGGCGTCCCCGTTGAAGGTCCACGTCTGGCGGGTCAGCGTATCGGTGACGTTGGTCGTCTGCTCGGTGACCGTGAAGGTGTAGTAGCGTTCGGTTTCGTTCGTGGCCGGTGGCAAGGCCGGGTCGCGCGGGGTGATCGTTGCCGCGTAGTCCGTCAGCTCAGTCGGGGTGGCGGGGCCACCGGCAGCATCCTGGCCGTGGTTGTGGCCTGCGTGGCCGCCGGAGGCCGAGGCCCCTGAGGAGGAAGCACCCGCGGTAGCGCCCGTTGCCTGCACGTGCAGCGTCATACCCATCTCGCGGTGACCCGGCAGGGAGCACCACCCCTCGACGTCGCCGCCGATGACGCCGAGATCCAGCTCCTTCGTCTCACCCGCCGCCAGGGACCCGGAGGACACGCCCGTCTCGAACACCAGGTCGTGTCGCTGATCCCCCGAGTTCGTGAAGTCGATGATGAGACGGTCGCCAACCGGCACCTCGATATGGTTGGGTGTGAAGGCCATGCCCTCGACGCCCACCGACACACGGGTCGTATGCCCGGTCGGCGTCACGGACGAGGCCGTGGCCGAGGTCCCCGTTCCCGTGCCCTGCGTCGTGGGTGCGGTGGGGTTGGACAGGAAGATAGCGAGGGCAAGCGCTACGACGGAGACGACGCCGATGATCGCGCCCGCCGTGCGGCTCACGGGCGAGTGGTCGCCCGTCGGGCTCATGCGCAGCTTGGGGTTTCCCGTCGCACCGCCCTTCGACGCTGATGCCTTCGGGACGGATGTCTTCGGGTTCTTGCCTCCCGACGGCGACGCGGACAGGTTCAGGTCAGCCACGGCGGCCTCCTTGCGTGGTGGTGGGGGATTGGGCGGCGCGCTTGGCGCGCGCCTGGGACAGCCCGCAGCGGGCCATGAGGACGATGTCGACGACGTAGGTGGCCAGCAGGACCACCCACGCGGCAACGGTAAGGCGCTCGGCGGGGATGCCGCCAAGTGACGTGACGGAGAGGGCGAACACTGCGGCCACGTTACGCGCCGCCTCCCGGATGGGAGCCCCGGCCTCGAGCACGCCGACCCCGACGCGCACTGCGGACGGACCACCGCCGATAACGACGGGCATCAGGTAGGTGAGCGCGCCGACGAAAAGCTGGCCCAGCCCGGCCGCACCTAGGATCGGCAGCCACGGCAGGAACGCCGCGCGCAGGCCGGTCGCATCCACGGCCTCGAAGGCGCGCAAGGACGCCCCCGCGCCCGCGACGAGAATCCAGGCGGCACCCAGCATGAGGGACCACGCCCCGTACTCGGCCGGTCCCTTCGCCAGCGCCGCGCGAAGGAGCGGAACCCCCACGCCCAGCGCCGCCGCACCCACGACGACCAACAATCCCACGGAGGCCACGCGCATCAACCCGGTCGCAGCTCCCGTTCCCGCGACGAGGAGGGATGCCACCCACAGGGGCAGGGCACTCGTCGCGAAAGACACGGCCAGCGGATCCATGCGCGTGCGCATCGCAGTCGGCCCCAACGTCACCAGGGTCCCGCCCATCGTCAGGCCCACCCAGCCGGCGACACCCGCCAGCGCGTGGGCGACCGTCAGACGATCCCGGGCCGAGGCCAGCCACGCGGGAGCATCCGCGTCGAACATAGCCACCGTCACGAAGCCAGCCAGCGTTGCACCAACCACCAGGAAAAAAGCCGCCGCAATGTAGTAGCGAATAATCACCGCGAAACGCGACGCTAGGCGCTCGCGGGACGCGGTGAGCAGCGCCCACCCGTGCCAGGCTGCGATCACGCCGACCGCGGTCGCGCCCGTGACAGTCGCGTACCACATACCCGACCACATGCCGCCGATGAGGAGCAGCAGGGAAAGGTTGAAGGCCATGATGCGCACGGTATTGTCACGCCCCGCGCGCCGATCATCCGGGGCCAGGTGCGCGAGGGCGCGCGTAAAGTACCAGGACCACTGGAAGATGCCGTTCGACAGGACGCCCAGGGTTACCAGGTGGATCATCGTCCACAGGTTCTGCGGGATACGGCCTCGGATAACGATGGTGACCGCAGCGGCAACGGCCGCCACGCACATCCACACCGTGGTTACGCGGTCGGTGCGGGGGACCCGGGGCTTGTTCATCGAACCCCCGTTCCGCCCGAGGAAGCGGGAACAGCGGAGGGGGAGCCGGCCTCGTCGATGATCCTGCTCTCACGCGAGGCAGCGCGCGCCCGGCGAATCGTCACCGTCAGCGTCGTGCCCACGAACAGGAGCATGCCGACGACCCCGAGTGTGCCGCCCAGGCGCCACGGGTAGGCTGCCTCGCGTGCGCCCGCGAGGAGGCGGACGAGGAGGGAGAGCTGTAGGAACGCGAAGGGGACCCACATGGCGACGTGGTAGGGGACCTCGCGCCGCGCGACCGCCGGAATGATGACGGGCGCGTGGGCGAGCAGCATGGAGACGACGAAGCCAATCGTGATCGCGTGGACGCCTGCGTCGTACCCGTATCCGTCGAAGGCCGGGGGCGCGACGATCCACATGAGCGCGGGCACGAGCGCCCATGCGTAGCCGCTCAGCATGCACACGGCCGCCAGACGCGGCAGGCCGCTCATGCGTACGGTGCCGCGTGCGACATCATGCCATGCGGTGTCGGCCATCAGGACGCCGAGGGAGAGCCCGATGAGCGGGTAGCCGAGGCCGGGGGAGTAGAGCGCGACTGTCAGACCCACCATGAGCGCGGCGCTCTCGGCGGTGATGCGTCGCTCGGTGGAGCCGGACGCGAAGGCGAGGCGTGCGAGCTCGACGCGCTCGCCGATGATCGTGACGATCAGGAACGCCAGCCACCAGGGCACCGCGCGCGGCGTCTCGAGGCCTCGCCACCACAGGAGGATGCCGCCC
>QWCI01000940.1_pt1 | contig 11755 bp, 7 predicted proteins | sample 1972541 | NCBI WGS metagenome assembly QWCI01 (sample SAMN09866712, study PRJNA288562) | Human oral metagenome isolate term3_saliva, whole genome shotgun sequencing... | isolation source: mouth | host: Homo sapiens | place: USA: California | reverse complement strand
GTCCAGGAGGGCACGCTCATGCCGATGAACGCGTCCGACGGCCCGCACTACGGCCTGAACCTGCCCAAGCTCGACGCCGGCACCTACGACGTGACCTTCACGATCAAGCCCCCCAGCGGTTGGCTGCTGCACACCGATAAGACCACGGGTGTTGAGGGCCGTTTCTGGACCGAGCCCCTCGTCGCCGAGTTCCCGGATTGGCAGTGGGACCCCACCGCCGTTTCGTGGTGATCGACGTGTAAGCAACGCGGGGACGAGGCCGTGGTTCCACCCGGGATCACTGGCCTCGCCCCGCGCCCCCGTGTGGGACTACACTCGGCACCGGAGCCGCATGACTTCGGTGTGCCTTTGGTGAGAGAGGAAAGCCAATGCTTGTGCAGATGAGTGAGGCGACGCTGACGTTGCTGCTGACGATGCTTGCCGTCGGAGCCGTCATCCGCTTCATGCCCGCAGCTGGACGGGGACGCCGCGGAAAGTTGGCGCGCTCGAGGGCCGTGTGGGGCGGCATCATCGTGGGCGTGGCGTCCTCCCTGGCCCTCACGATTATCAATGTTGAAGCCCCCAAGTCTGTTAACCGCCAGACCGTGGGCCTCTACACGCTGCCGATCGCGGTGGTCCTCGCCCTGATTTTCCTTGTCCTGGTTGCTGTACGCGCCCGCCGGATACGCGCCCACCTGACGGAAACCATGGACGAGGCCCGGGCGGCCTCGTCCATGGAGACCGCCCTGCGCGGGGACGGCCTCGTGCGTCTGGTCGGCGCGCTTTTCATTGCCTTCGCCCTGTTCCGTGCCGTGCCCACCGCGATGAACCAGGCGCTCATGATGACGTCGGGCGGCGTGCAGCTGTATTCGACGCCGATGGTGCTCGCGATTGTCGGTTATGCGCTGGCGTGGGTGCTCGTGTGTTTCCTGACGTGGGTGTCGTACCGCCTGTGCGCGTGGAATAACCGCGTGTGGCCGGCAGCCGTAATCCTGGCTGCGCTGCTGTCGAACTACGCGCTGCTATTCGTGCGCATCCTCAAGGCTAAGCGCTGGATCAAGACGTCCAAGGAAGCGTGGGCAGTCATCTCCTGGTTCATCAACAACGAGGCCGTCTTCACCATCGTGGCCGCCGTGGCCCTGGGCATCGTCGTTGTTTTGACGTGGGTGGCCTCGCGCTCTATTCCGACCGTTGGAGCCAACCCGGCCGAGGGCCGCCTGGGCCGTGCCCGCTCGCGCCTGTATAAGTCCATGGCGGGCACCGCCGCCATCGGCTACCTGTGCGGCGCGCTGCTCATCACCGTTGGCGTCGCCTACGGTAGCCAGGAAGTCGAGCTGTCCGCCCCCGAGTCGTACAGTGTCGTCGAGGACCAGGTGAGCGTCAACCTGGCCGACATTTCTGACGGCCACCTGCACCGCTTCGAGTACACGACCTCGGGCGGCGTGAAGGTGCGTTTCATCGTCATTCAAAAGTCCGGTTCCTCCTATGGCGTGGGTCTGGACGCGTGCGAGATCTGCGGCCCCACCGGCTACTACGAGAAGGACGGCAAGGTCATCTGCAAGCTGTGTGAAGTGGCGATGAACATCGCGACCATCGGCTTTAAGGGTGGCTGTAACCCCATCCCCATTGACTACAAGGTCTCGAACGGGACACTGACCGTGCCGATTTCGGCGCTTGAGGCCTCGGCCTCCATCTTCGCGAAGTAAAGGGACTCACGTGTTTTTCCGAATGCTGCGAGGGGCCCTCACGAGGCGCGGTAACCGCCACCTCATGATCGCCCTGACCGTCGCCCTGGGCGCGGGTGTAGCCACGTCCATGCTCTCCGTCATGTTCAACGTGGGTGACAAGGTCAACCAGGAACTCAAGTCGTACGGTGCCAATATTGTTGTGCGTCCTCAGGGGGCCGCCGTCCTCGACGACCTGTACAACACGGGCGAGGCCTCAGAGGCGCGCTCGTACCTGCGCGAGGATGAGCTGGGCAACATTAAAACGATCTTTTGGACCTACAACATTCTCGACTTTGCGCCGCTGCTGAACGTGTCGGCGACCGACGCCAGCGGCGAGCACGTGCCCACGACGGGGACGTGGTTCAGCCACCACCTCGAGTTGGCCACCGGTGAGAGCGTCGAGACTGGTCTGGACAAGCTGCGCGGCTGGTGGGGTCTTCAGGGCGCGTGGCCGGCGGATGATGACGCGACCGGCGCGATCATTGGCACGTCCTACGCCTCGGCGCGCGGCCTGAACGTGGGCGACACCTTCACACTCACCCGCGAGGGCGTCTCCCAGGACTTCACGGTGCGCGGCATCATCACCAGCGGTGATGACGCCGACCGCGGCGTCTTTATCCAGCTTCCCGCCGCCCAGACATTCATTGGGCGTGAGGGAGCCGTCGGAAGCGTCGAGGTCTCGGCGCTGACGACCCCCGACAATGACCTGGCCCGCAAGGCCGCGAAGAACCCGAACTCGCTGAGCGTGTCCGAGAAGGAAACGTGGTACTGCACGGCCTACGTCTCCTCGATCGCCTACCAGATCGAGGAGGTTATGACGGACTCCGTGGCCCGCCCTGTCCGACAGGTCGCCCAGTCCGAAGGCACGATCCTGGAGAAGACCCAGCTGCTCATGGTCCTCGTGACCATCCTGGCGCTCATCGCCTCGGCCCTGGCCATCGCGAATCTGGTGACCGCCGGCGTCATGGAGCGCTCCAGCGAAATCGGCCTCATGAAGGCCGTGGGCGCGAAAGATAAACAGATCATCGCCCTGTTCCTCACGGAGACGATCATCGTGGGCCTGGCCGGCGGGGTCCTCGGCTACGGCGGAGGCCTCGCTCTGGCCCAGGCGATCGGATACATGGTCTTCCACTCGTCCATCGCGTTCGCGCCCGTCGTCGTCGGCCTTGTCGCCGTCCTCGTCATTCTCGTCGTCCTGGGAGCCTCCATCCCGGCGATCCGCTACCTGCTGCGCCTCAACGCGGCCGAAGTCCTGCACGGAAGGTGATGCTTATGTCCAGACGAGCAATGTTCTGGCGGATGGTCATCTCCTCCATCCTGCGCCGCCGCTCCCGCGTCCTCATCGCGATTCTCGCCGTCGCCATCGGCGCGACGACTCTGTCCGGCCTCGTCACTATCGCGGTGGATGTGCCCGCGCAGATGGCCCGCGAGATCCGCTCCTACGGCGCGAACCTCGTCGTTACGCCCGCCGGTGACGGGGTCCTCACGGACGAGGCCGTGGCCACTTCGACCGCCCAGGTGCCCGCGAGCGCTCTGGTCGGATCCGCCGCGTTTGATTATGAGACCGTCACCATCAACGACCAGCCCTACGTCGCGGGCGGGGCAGACCTGGGTGCCGTGCACGCCATGAACCCGTACTGGTTTGTGGACGGGGAGTGGCCCGAGGCCTCGGGCCAGGTCCTTGTGGGCGAGCAGGTCGCCTCGACCATCGACGTCAAGGCCGGAGACACGATCACAATCAGCCAGCTGGACGCGAGCACCTCGTCGAAGGCCGCCGCGCAGTCCGGGGCGCAGGCCTCGGCCCTCAAGGTCGATCCGAGGACCGTCACCCTGACCGTGTCCGGCATCCTCAAGACCGGAGGCAACGAAGACGGCTACGTGTACATGTCCACCTCGGACATGAATGCGCTGACCGGGACCAGCGGCACCGTGTCACTCGCCGAGTACTCGATCGCCCTGGAAGGTGAACAGCTCAGCGCCGTTGCGGACGCGATGAACGCTGCAAACCCTGACATTCATGCACAGACCGTGCGACGCCTCGCCCAGTCCGACGTGGGCGTCCTCACCATGCTGAGGTCCCTGCTCATCGTCATCACCGTCATCGTCCTGGCGCTGACCATGATCGGCGTATCCACCACGATGATCGCCGTCGTCACCGAGCGCCGCAACGAGATCGGCCTGCGCAAGGCCCTGGGCGCGACCGCCCGATCCATCACCCGCGAGTTCATGGGTGAGGGCGTCATGCTTGGGTTCATCGGAGGAGTCCTGGGTGCCGGGGCCGGCTACGGCCTCGCCGTCCTCATCTCCACCTCCGTGTTCCACAGGTCCATCTCGCTGCACCCCGTGATCCTCCTCGGCACGGTCGCCTGCTCCATCCTCATTGCCGTCCTCGCCTGTCTCCCGCCCGTGCGCCGCGCACTGGCCGTCGATCCCGCGCTCGTCCTGCGCGGAGAATGAGAGCCACCATGACTACCCCCGACACCCCCGCCGCCGCTGCCGATGCGCCCGAGGCAGGCCAGGCCTCGTCGACCTCCACGGACGCGCTGCTGAGTCTGGAGAGCGTCTCCAAGATCTACGGCGACCTGCACGCCCTCGACAACGTGTCGCTGGAGATCCCGCGCGGCCAGTGGGTCTCCATCGTCGGCCCCTCCGGCTCCGGCAAGACGACCCTCATGAACATCGTCGGAGCCATGGATACGGCCACCAAGGGCACCGTCATGCTCGACGGGCACGACATCTCCGACCTGACCGCCGACGAACTCACCGAGGTGCGCTGCCGCACGATCGGCCTCGTCTTCCAGCAGTTCCACCTCATCGGCCACCTGACCGCCCTCGAGAACGTCATGGTTGCGCAGTACTACCATTCGATGCCCGACGAAAAGGAGGCCCTCGAGGCTCTCGACCGCGTGGGTCTGGCCGACCGCGCCAGCCACCTGCCCCGCCAGCTCTCCGGCGGCGAGCAGCAGCGCGTGTGCGTGGCCCGCGCCCTCATCAACTACCCCAAGCTGGTCCTCGCCGACGAACCCACCGGCAACCTGGACGAAACCAACGAGGAAATCGTCCTCGACCTGTTCAACCAGCTCCACCAGGACGGCACGACCCTCATGGTCGTCACACACGACGCGCTCGTCGCCGAACAGGGCCAGCGCGAAATCCGGCTCGACCACGGTAAAGTCGTCAAGGAAACGTGGCACGACCACGATTTCGAAGAGCGCGCCTCCGGACTGGTTCTGCCTGGCCGTGATGGTGTCGCGCGCAGCGGAAAGGACAAGGTGCGATGACCACGCCCACCACGCTCGATACCCGATCCCGTTGGGCCGCCCCGGCCTCGTTCGCGGTCCTCGGTGCGCTCGGCGCGACCATTCTGGCCGCCTGCACGCCCACCACCGGCCTCGACATGAGCAAGCCGCTCAGCGACGGCACGTGGACCGCCCAGTCCAACGCCGACGACCAGGGTTCTATCGGCACCATCACCATCACCGTCGAAGGCGGGCGCATCACCGCCACCTCCTACGAGACGACGCTCGCCGACGGCACCGACAAAGGTGCCGAATACGGCAAGAGCTCGTCGGGCGAAGTCTTCAACGAGGACTACTACAAGAAGGCACAGGCTGCCGTCGCCTCCTACGAGGAGTACTCCGACAACCTCACCCAGGTCGGCGACCCCGCCAAGGTCGACGTCATCACCGGTGCCACCGTCGCCCACCAGCAGTTCGTGCAGGCCGCGATCCGCGCCATCGCCGCCGCCCAGGGCGTCTCCCCGGACGGTGCCGACGACATCGACATCCCCGGCCTCAACGACTCCACGAAGGACAGCGACGTCGACGGCTCCAACAGCTGAGCCCGTGCGCGCCGTGGGCTGCGTGGACTCTGCGGGGTCTGGGGGTTCCGTGGGTGCCGTGCGCTCTGCGGGCGGCTCGGGGGACGAGGCCGTGGCTATTTCCTCGGGGTTTGCCCGCGCTGCGGGTGCGTTGCATGCTGCGGCTGAGACGTGCGGCGATGCGGCCACCGATTCTCGCGGCGTCTCCGGCGCGTCGGGCACCGCAGAGAAATCGCTCACCGGTGTCGCTGCTCATGAGGGGGCTGCGTTTCCCTCCGTCCCACCGATGTGGTGCTCTTCCTTCCCAGCGATGGGTACCCGTGTCGACATCATCGGGTGGGGCGGCGAGGGCATGACTATTGTGAATGCCCTCGTCGAGGTCGTGGCGCGCCACGAAGAACTGTGGAGCGTGTTCCGGCCCTCTTCGGAGGTGTCGCTGCTCAACGCTGCGTTCTGCGTTGATACCTCGTGCGTGTCAGATTCAGGGACTCTCACGATCAGGGGCACACATGGGAGCATCGGCCCGACAGACGCTGCGACAGCAGCTGGAGCGTCCACTACGTCCTCCGACACAACTAAGAATTCTGATGCATCGCATCCCGCCTGTCACCGCCCGCAACCATCCCGCGAAGGAGCCTGTGACGTGGGGGGCCGCCCAGGCCTCGTCGTCAGCGAAGAAACCGACCGGTTGCTGCGCGATGCGCTGACGCTCGCGGAGGTGACCGGGGGAGCGTTCAATCCGCTGGTCGGGTCGCTCGTTGCCGCGTGGGACGTGCGGGCCATGCGGGCCGCCTTTGTCGCGGGTGCGCCGTTACCTCCCGCGCCGTCTGCTCGTGTCGTCGAGGCGGCGTTGCATGCCTCATTGTGGCGCTCGTTATCGCGCGTCGGCGAGAGGCAGTGGGCGCTGCGCAGCGCAGACAACTCTGCGTGCGGGACCGATGCCGCAGAGGCTGGCGTGCGCTGCGTGCCAGGCGACGGCACCCGCGATAAGCAGCGTGAAGGCGCGTTAGGGCGGGGAGAGGATGCTGCCAATTCCAGCGGTGCTCGTTCCAGCGGTGCTCAAGACGCGGCACGCGTTGATGCCTCGGGCGCGCGTGCGCTGGTGGGCTGCGAGACGGATGTGGGCGCGGCTGTGCTTCCAGGCGATCAGGGGCGTGACGCTCTGCGTCCGCGCGTGGACCTCGGCGGGATTGCGAAGGGATACACGGCCGATGCATGCCGCGATCTTGCGGTGTCTCTGGGCGCGCGCGGCGTCCTCGTGTCGGTGGGGACGTCGTCGGTGTCGGTGTTCGGGACTCGCGCAGACGGTTCCGCATGGCGGGTTGGCATGCGGGACCCTCGCGGTGTGCCCACGGCCGTCTCTGGCGTCGTGGAACTTCCCGTGGGTGATATGGCGTCCCTGTCAACGTCGGGGGATAACTTGGGGCCGCTGGGCGGCCTTTGTTCCGCGTGCGACGGCGAGCGCGGGATTGCCGATTCTGCTGATGATCATGCTCGCGAGTGCGCACCCGAGCACTGCGATGCCGCTCGTCCCGTCGATGGGAGCGGCGGGGCGGGTAGCAGCGTCGCAGTAAACGCTGCCGCGCGTGAAACGTCGCGTGAAACAGGTGCGGGTGGCTGTGTACATGGCGGAGCGCAGGGCGGTGGGGACTGTGCCGGTGGTGATGCCAGCGGTGGCGTGTCAGGCGAGGATTCCGTCGCGGGTCGCGCTGGCTCTGATGGTGTGATTTCTGAGGCTCGCAGTGATGCCCGTACTCACGCCACTGTTATTGTTGCCGAGCCGGGCGCGCCCACCGGGGGAGGGCAGGCCTCGTCCCTGCGTGAAACAACCCGTGAAACACCCGTGTGCGCGGCCGATGCTACCGCGTCCCCTCACGTCGATGGGGCGGCACCCTCCTCGCGCCTGCTCGATCACCACATTATCGACCCGCGCACGGGCTATCCGGCGCGTGCGGGGGTGCGCCAGGTGAGCGTGGTGGCGACGTCGGGGGTGCTCGCGGAGGCGCTCTCGACGGCGCTGCTCGTTGACCCGTCGCTGGATGTTGATATGGTCGTGGCGCGCTGGGCTCGCATGACAGGCACCCCGGCCTCGGCGCAGGTCGTTGGCCTGGTGCGGGCAGAGCAAGGGTGAGGTCCAGGCGCGGTCCGGCCAGGTCGGTGCCCGCGGTGCGAGGGGCGGGACCCAGGTGGTCTACCCGCCAGGCGTGATGTGACACTGCCGAGACTCGCAACCGAAGGCTCGAAGAGCGTGTTCGTTCCCGCTGTCGCTCGGCTGACGACCTCCATGCGGCGGAAGTCATGAGTGCTGGAGCCAACCGTGTGTTGTCCGATGCCCCTGTGATCGATCACCCGTCGAGGACGTGCTGAGGTAACTGTGATGACCGTCAGCTGGGCGGTGTGAGGCACGGGATCGTTGTTGAGGTTGGCCTCGATAATTGCCGACGTGCTTCAGGAGTACTTCTGCGTTATCACCGTTGCGTGTGGACTGGTGTGCAGGGGGGGCGAGCCAGTGGCGCTGCACCCGTTATGCGGCGCTGCACCCGAACAGAAGAGGTGTAATGCCTACGGTTCGGGTGCACTGCCCCTTAGGACAAGTGAAAGTGTGGTCGGTGTGTGCAGAGGTGACTGTGTCGCACAGAGGTAGGGCTGCCTCGCACTCTATCCACAGTCCCTTGTTTGTGTCGCTGGTTATCCACAGGGGTTGATTGTCTTGATGATCTCAACTCGTGGGGCTGCGAGAATCCACATATGAGCAGCCACCAATTGACAGTCATTCGTTCCTCGGAGGCGTGTCGCATGGCGCATGAGGAAAAAGAATCAGGCGCTTTCTTACACGTGATGCGAGGATGCTACGTTCGAGTCGAAGATGCGCGTCTTCTTGATACTCCGTGGCGCACTTGGATAACAGTGGCGCGAGCTCGTCTCTTCGCCGTCCATGCGTTGGGGAGCGGGGATCGAGTATTCGTTGGTGCAAGTTCACTTGCTTCTCGAGGTATTCCTCTGTGGGAGGCGAATCCGGACGTATACGTCTGGGCTCCTACTCGGCGTGGGAGTAAGCCTCTCCGCGCGGTTCGCGCAGCAGGGGTCCTCGTACCCGGGGTTTTGGTGCGTTGGTCTGTTGTGTCACCTCTCGAGAGAGAGCTACAGACTGTTGGTGGCGTCCTGGCTGAAGGCGTCATCGATGCGGCGGTGCGTATGGCTTGTTGGTCTGAACTCCTGAGCGCATTTGTGGGGATCTGCATGGTGCTGAATAGGCAGTCGTCCTTTGACCTCTTTTCGCAGGAAGAGTGTCGCGATCGGGCACATGGGGTTCGGTCAGAGATGCTCGTGAGGCTCACGGAGTGGCGTCAACATAACGACAACATACCGGCGCGCCGAGCAGCAGCCCTCATCCGAGCCGCTGATCCGGGGTGTGATAATCCTGCCGAGGCCGCCTTGCTATGGGTTGTGAAGTCCGTTTGTGCGTTCGAAGTGGTGACGCAGTATGAAATCGTTGTCAACGGACGGCGGTACTTTGCAGACATCGCGATTCCTGGTCTCATGATCATTTTCGAGTTCGATGGGATCGGCAAGCTTGGCAAGAATGATGCTGACTTTGCTCAGGCGAAACGTGAATGGATTCAACGTGAAAATGATCTGCGCAGCGCTGGTTGGACGATCTATCGGGTGTCCTGGCCGGATTACGAGGACTTAGTGCGACTGAGAGCCTGGGTGACTGAGTTATTAGCGCCATACCAAGCATCGATCCCCGCATCGGCACAGCGCTTGTGGGCGGTTCCAACGCAGGCTTGCGACGGTCCGAATCGGCGGTTTCACATGGGGGCAGCCCGACGGCGGTCGCAAGGGTCATACACATGATCGGAGGCGCTGCACCCTTTACGTGGCGCTGCACCCGTTATGTGGCGCTGCACCCGAACAGAAGGGGTGTAATGCCTACGGATCGGGTGTAACGCCTCATCGGTAACAAGTGAATGCGTGGATATGTGCCCGATCAGATGCCGCTGTGGGACGACGCGCTAAACCGTACGTCAGCATGCCGAGCGCCGCTGGTGTGGAGGGTGCCGGAGGGGCCTGGAATATCCGTGGGGCAACGTAGCAATACAAGAAATCATGCGGGGCCTGGCTGCGGTGGCGGTGGGCGGTGGCAGGGCCTGGCCGGGCTTCGAGACGACGCGCCGAGCGAAGCTCGCGGCGCGGACGGCTCGCGGGCGGGCCGCCGCCCGTCGGCACGCCAAGGAGCCCGGCCCCACAGTAAGGTACGACGGTGCCCGGAACACCCGGGGCCGCTCATCAACGCCAGAATTCAGGCGGAACGCCCCGCAAGCAGCGTCGCCAGGTGGACGCCCCCGCGGTCCGCGAGCTGGGCTGCCTGGGTGCGGCACGAGAAGCCGTCCGCCAGATACACCGCGTCCGGCTGAGCATCAAGCGTGGGCAGCAGCGAATGCGACGCGACGGCCACAGACAGGTCGTAGTGGCCCGCCTCCATGCCGAAGTTACCGGCCAGGCCGCAGCAGCCTTCGAGTCGGGTCACGCGCGCCCCCAGCGACTCAAGCAACGCCTGGTCGGTGTCCCACCCCATGACGGAGTAGTGGTGGCAGTGCGGCTGCGCGACAATCTCGACACCCTCCAGGCTCGGCAGGCGACGCGTGGACGCTGGCACCGCCGACAGCACCTCGGCGAGCGTTCGTGTCGCGCCCGACACGAGCGCCGAGCGCGGATCCTCGGGCAACAGGTCGAGCAGGTCGTCGCGCAGTACCGCCGTGCACGAAGGCTCAACGCCGACAATTGGGATTCTCGACACCGCGAAGGGTGCGAGCACACTGAGCAACGACGTCAAGTGCTTCTTCGCCCCCGTCAGCTGACCCGTCGTAATCCACGTGAGTCCGCAGCACGCGTCCGGAGCGACGATGGGCGCAAACCCGTTCGTCTCGAGCACGTCGACGACCGCGCGCGCCCCCGTGTCGTCCAGGGTTTGGCTAAACGAGTCCGCCCACACGAGCGCATACGGCCGCCCGCTGGGGTCGCGCGGCCCGCTCAGGATCGGGGAGTCCGCTATCGACGAGGCCGTGGCCCCTTCGCGTTCACGGGTGGAGTTGGACGAGGCCTGGGCGCCGCCGCGCTCGCGGGCATCGGAGGCGGCAACGGAATGTGTAGTGCCGGAAGATGCGCCATCGTCAGGTGTGACAGTCGGGACAGATCCCGCCAGCAGGTTGCGGCGGCGAGCCCACGCGGTGAAGGTGCCGGACTGGAGGGTGGGCATGCCTCGGCGAGGATCAAGGCCGATGATGCGGAAGGCGAGCGAGCGCAGGGGAGCGACCGACATGACGGCGTTTGCGCCGGTCGCCAGCCCGGGGACGCGAGCGGTGATGCGGGTGAGGCGCGGCAGCCAGCCGAGCGTGTAGTGGCTGAGGGGGCGCATGCGTCCCCGGTAGGTGCGGAAGAGGGCTTCGGAGCGGTAGCGTGCCATGTCGACGCCGGCGGGGCAGTCGGCGGAGCAGGCCTTGCAGGCCAGGCACAGATCGAGGGCTTCGAGGACTTCGGGGGAGTCGATGGCCTTCACGAGCTGCGAGTTCGCGGCTTCCTGGAGGATGCGGGCGCGCCCTCGTGTCACGTCTTTCTCATCGCGTGTGGCCAGGTAGGAGGGGCACATGAAGGTCCCGGATACTCCGGCGCGGCACTTGCCCACGCCGGTGCAGCGGTGGACGGCGGCTGTGAAGTCGCCGCCGTCATGGGTGAAGGCGAAGCCGCCGTCGGCGGGCATGGGGTGCGCAGCGACGCGCCGCAGGTTGGCGTCGAGTGGGTCGACGCCGGGCTGTAGCTCGAGCGGGCCATCGGCAGGGGCGAGGCCGGTGCCGCCAGCAGCGCCAGACACGTCAGGCGACGGCGAGGAGTCGATGGCGGCCCGATCGTCGGTCCGGAGCACGCCAGCAGCAGGAAAGAGGTTGGAAAGACTGACGTGCGCGTCGTCATGATCGGTCAGGGCGGTGGCAGGCGCGCCGTTCGCCGCCAGCCCGTCAGGACCCCCGCTGTGCGCCGCAAGAACCCGCGCCCGGGCGCGCGAGGCGGCCTCGGCCTCGTCCATGGGGGCGGCGAGCACCCCGGGGTTGAGGAGGTTGTCGGGGTCGAAGACGTGCTTGACGCGCGCGAACAGGTCGAGCATCTCGGGGGAGTACATGAAGCGCAGGAGTTCGCCGCGGGCGCGTCCGTCGCCGTGCTCGCCGGAGACGGA
>QWCI01000936.1_pt1 | contig 11795 bp, 11 predicted proteins | sample 1972541 | NCBI WGS metagenome assembly QWCI01 (sample SAMN09866712, study PRJNA288562) | Human oral metagenome isolate term3_saliva, whole genome shotgun sequencing... | isolation source: mouth | host: Homo sapiens | place: USA: California | reverse complement strand
ACACCATCCCGCTCACCGAAGAAGGCCGTGCCTGCGGCAAGATCCGCGTACTGGGCTGCGGCCAGCTCATCGGTGAAACCATCCTGCGCATCAACCGCTCCGACTCGGTCTCCATGCTGTTCATGGAGTGAACCAGCAACGGGGCCACCAGCCGACGGCCCTGGCCGTCACATCGATGGCCCCCTGCCCAGGTGCACGGCCAGGCGGCAACCATTTCCGGAAGGTCTGCATTCCCGTCAAGCCACCTGCACACGGTGGCTTTTTTGTGCCCCGACGCTTTGGCGTCCCGGCTCTTCTGTGTCCTGACCCCCTCTCCCCCTGAGCCCTGCCCGCTGCGCCTTCTTTTTCACGCCGCGCCCTTGCCCAGACGCATCATTTATCGGCTATCATCAAGGGTTTCTGTCGATCCGCCCATCTGACCTCCAAAGGAGGACATCATGCGGGCCGACACCCCTCGCCCGGCCCTGCCGGGTCATCCCAACCCCTGCCGGCTCTGGTCGCGGACCGGCAGACACATCAAGGAACTGCCCAATGCAGATCTCTGCCCAGACACGCAAAGACGTGGGGACGAGTGCGAGCCGCCGCCTCCGTCGCGCCAAACAGGTACCCGGCATCGTCTACGGTGGCGAAGCCGCCCCCGTCCAGATCGCCCTGGATCACAACGCCCTCTATTACGCCCTGCGCGTCGAAGCCTTCCATTCGTCCATTCTGGACATGGACATCGACGGCAAGACCCAGCGCGTGCTGCTGCGCAACGTGCAATGGCACCCGTACAAACAGCAGGTGCTGCACGTCGACTTCCAGCGCGTGGCCGCCAACCAGAAGATCAACGTCAAGGTACCGCTGCACTTCATCAACGCCGAGATCTCCCCGGCCGTGAAGCTCAACAAGGCCGTGGTCAACCAGGTCATGACCGAAATCGAAGTCTCGGTGCTGCCGAAGGATCTGCCCGAGTTCATCGAGGTGGACCTGGCCGAACTGACCATGGACCACTCCATGCACCTGAGCGGCATCAAGCTGCCCAAGGGCGTCACCCCGATCGTCGCCCCGGGCACCGACCCCGTCCTGGCCTCGGCCACCCTGGTGGGTGCCTCCGATGCCGACGCCGGTGAAGCCGCCGACGGCGCCGCTGCCGAAGGCGAAGCCAAGTAAGCCGGTCTTTTCCAGGCAACAGTCCGCACGACCTGCCCCTCCCTGCGCCCCACGCCCCTGGCGATGGACGCAGGCCAGCCGAAAGGCACGGGGGCACAGAATGAGCGCACTGGCCCGGAAACAGCACCTCACCAACGGGCCGCCAGTCGGCCCGTTTGATTTTGGGCCTGCCCCGGAACATTCCTCTCATGAACGCCCCCCGCCTGATCGTCGGCCTGGGCAACCCCACCGACCAGCACGCCAGCGACCGGCACAACGCCGGCTTCTGGTTCATCGACGCCCTGCTGCGCCACTACCCCGGCCAGATGCGCCCCGACACCAAATTCTTCGGGGATGTCGGCGAAGTCCGCATCGGCGCCCAGGTCGTGCGCCTCATCAAGCCCATGACTTACATGAACCGCTCCGGACAGGCCGTCGGCGCCCTGGCGCGCTTCTACCGCATCGACCCCGAGGACATCCTCGTCGCCTACGACGAACTGGACCTCATGCCCGGCTCCGCCCGCCTCAAGCTCGGCGGCTCCAGCACCCACAACGGCCTGCGTGACCTCACCGCCCACCTCGGCACCCCGCGCTACTGGCGCCTCAGACTGGGCATCGGCCACCCTCGCACACTCAACGTCAGCCAGTCCGTCATCAACTTCGTGCTCGGCCGCCCGAGCGCCGCCGACCAGCAGCTCATCGAACAGGCCATCGACCGCAGCGTCGACCACCTGCCCGTGCTGTTTCGTGACGGCTGGGAAATCGCCACCCAGCAGCTGCACAGCGCCGACCCGGCCATGCAGGCCAAAAAGGAAGCAAAGGGCAGCAGCCCGAAGGGAGAAGCGGGCGAGAAGACGCGCAGGAGCGCACCGGAAGACGCCTGAAGCGCTCGACCCCAGGTGCCCGGCCGTGGTGCGTGCCTTGCCATTGAAGGATTCTGCGGCCATACCACCTCGTCCCGCACGTCCAAAGGGGGTTTGCGGGGACAAATGAGTCCATGACACGCTCTAAAATCCACTTCACGCTAGGCTGGGCCACATCACCCGGCCTCCCCCATTTCACCTGGCCTCCCAGCGGCCCACGCCTCACGGCAATCACCCAGCCCCACGGCAACAAGGACACCCCATGGCACTCCAATGCGGCATCGTCGGCCTGCCCAACGTCGGCAAATCCACCCTCTTCAACGCCCTGACCAAGGCCGGCATCGAAGCCGCCAACTACCCCTTCTGCACCATCGAACCCAACGTCGGCATCGTCGAAGTGCCTGACCCGCGCCTTGCGCAGCTCTCCGACATCGTCAAACCGCAGAAGGTCCAGCCCGCCATCGTCGAATTCGTCGACATCGCCGGGCTGGTTGCCGGCGCCAGCAAGGGCGAGGGCCTGGGCAACCAGTTCCTCGCCAACATCCGCGAAACCGACGCCATCGTCAACGTCGTGCGCTGCTTCGATGATCCCAACGTCGTGCACGTCAACGGCCGCGTCGATCCCATCGCCGACATCGAAACCATCGTCACCGAACTGGCGCTGGCCGACCTCGGCACCATCGAACGCGTCCACGCCCGCGAAATCAAGAAGGCCCGCGCCGGTGACAAGGAAGCCCTGCGTCTGACCACCCTGCTGGAAAAACTCCAGCCCCACCTGAACGAAGGCAAACCCGCCCGCTCGCTCGACCTGTCCGATGAGGACAAAGCCCTGCTCAAACCCTACGGGCTGATGACCCTGAAGCCAGCCATGTACGTGGCCAACGTGGCCGAAGACGGCTTCGAAAACAACCCGTATCTCGACCGCCTGCGCGAATTTGCCGCAAAGGAAAATGCCCCTGTCGTGGCCCTGTGCGCCCAGATCGAAGCCGAACTGGCCGACCTCGACGACGAGGACAAACTTGCCTTCCTGGCCGACCTCGGCCTGCAGGAACCGGGTCTGAACCGCCTGATCCGCGCCGGCTACGACCTGCTCGGCCTGCAGACCTACTTCACCGCCGGCGTGAAGGAAGTGCGCGCCTGGACCATCCACAAGGGCGACACTGCCCCGAAGGCCGCCGGCGTCATCCACACCGACTTCGAACGCGGCTTCATCCGGGCCCAGACCATCGCCTTCGACGATTTCATCCAGTACAGGGGTGAACACGGCGCGAAGGAAGCCGGCAAGATGCGCGCCGAAGGCAAGGACTACGTGGTGCAGGATGGGGATGTGCTGAACTTTTTGTTCAATGTGTAAGACAGGGTGGGCGGCCAGACGATACCTGGCCCGCCTGCACCCAGAAATCAGAAAGCCCCTCCGCCCATGTCAGGAAACACAATGGGAAGGGCTTGTGGTTCCTGCCTGACGCCATCACCGGAGACATCTGGCCTCACACCGATGGAACACGCCTCATCCATGACGGAAAGCGAAACCGTCGAACTCAAGAAATCCCTGGCGGAACTCAAACAGGGCATCGTGTCACTGGCCGCCATGCTCAACAAGCATGGCGAGGCTGAACTGTGGTTTGGCATCGCCCCCAATGGCAAGGCGGTGGGCCTGGACCAGAACGACAAGACATTGCGCGATGTATCACAGGCCATTGCTGCCAGCATAGACCCGCGCATCTATCCGGAAATCACCCGGGAGGAAGTGAACGGCAAAAGCTGCCTGCGCGTCAGGGCTCGCGGGCAGGACAGGCCGTACTATGCCCATGGGCGTCCCTACATGCGCGTTGCCGATGAAGACCGGCAGATGAGCGCCCGTGAGCTGGAAACCCTGATCCTGCGCCAGAATCGTGCAGCCATGCGCTGGGACAACGAACCCATCGATCAGCCCCTGAGTACGCTGAACGAGGCGCGCATTCGCCAGTTCGTGCAGACGGCAGGTCTTGCCTGGGACAATACCACCAACACGCTGGACAAACTGGGCCTGCTGCGCGACGGCCATCCCGTCAACGCCGCCCGGCTGTTCTTTGCCGATGAACCCATCGAACTGCGCTGTGCCGTGTTCGCCACCCAGACCAGCGCAACCATTCTCGACCGCCACGACTTCCACGGCACGCTGCTGGAACTGATCGAGGAAGCCCAGAAGTTCATCCTGAAGAACATCCACATCGGCATGCGACTGGATGGCATGCGCCGGGTCGACGTTCCCGAAATTGCCGTCCCTGCACTGCGGGAAGCCATCATCAACGCCTTCTGCCACCGTGACTGGCGTGACCCGGACTACGTACAGGTCGCCATCTACCGTGATCGGGTCGAGATTCGCAACCCCGGCGAACTGTACGAAAACCTGACGCTGGAAGAACTCCGTCGAGGCGGCGTATCACGCCGGCGCAACCCGCTGATTGCCGACCTGCTGCGCCGTATCCATCTGGTGGAAGCCTGGGGCCGTGGCGTGCCTCTGATCCTTGCAAACGCTCCCGATGTCACTTTCCGGGAGGTGGCCGGGCTTTTCATCGCCAGCTTTGCACGGCCGTCGGCCCGGCATGCCGGGGCAGAAAGCGCCCCCTCGAAAACTACCCCGAAAACTACCCCGAAAACTACCCCGAAAACTACCCCGAAAACTGCACCAGAACCGCAGGTCCGGCGACGCCAGAAGACGGGAGAAACCCTGCTTCAGATACTTCGGCAACAGCCACACCTGAGTACAAGCGAGCTGGCCCAGATGACCGGATTGAGCCAGGATGGCATCAAGTACAACATCAACCAGCTCAAACGCACCGGCAAGCTGGTTCGCCATGGCCCAGCCAAAGGCGGCTACTGGGAAGTCACGGACGACACTGGCCAGCTTATCGCGCCTGACACCTGATATCGCACTGCCATCCCGGCGCATAATAGCGCCAGGCACTGAATCAGCAACTGCCTCCTTTGCCCCCTGGATCCAATCCATGAGTTACCCAAAAAACTGGAAGAGCTACTCCGAGCAACTTGACCTTCTGAAATCACGTGGAATGATCGTAACAGACCAAGCTTTGGCTCTTCAGCACCTGCAAAGGATCGGATACTACCGACTAAGTGGATATTGGCATGCGTTTCGCGAAAGAAGTGACAAGGCATGCCCACTTGACGCCAACTTCAAAAAACCCAGAAAAGTAACCGAAGAAAATATCAGCCTCGACAGCTTCCGTCCAGGCACATCCTTCCATGACACCGTTGCTCTGTATATCTTTGACAAACAGCTCCGCATGCTGGTCATGGATGCAATGGAGCTAATCGAAATTGCTCTAAGGGTAGACATTTCCCATACATTGGGAAAGCTTGATCCCTTTGCCTATCTCAAACCAGAACTACTTCATGAAGATTTCAGTATCACACTGGACAGGGACAGAGGTGTCACAGCGCACCACACATGGCTTGGCAAACACGCCCAACTGATCAGTCGCTCAAAAGAAAAATTCATCAGCCACAACAAAAACAGGTACGGCCTTCCTCTTGCGATATGGATTGCCTGCGAGGTATGGGACTTCGGCACACTCTCAAAACTGTTTGGTGGCATGCGTGAGGCTGAGCAAGATACTATCGCACAGAAATACGGCATCAGCAACGGACGAGTGTTCGCGAGCTGGCTCAGAAGCCTCAACCATTTGCGCAACATATGTGCGCACCATGGACGCCTGTGGAACAGAAATATCAGTGACCAACCCAGGCTTCCCAGTACCAAGCCCCATTCCGAACAAACCAGTCAGCAGCCCGTCGATGATGGAACCCACACCGAACAGAGCCCCCTCAATCCATCATGGGTAAGACACTTCGAGTCAAACAGTCATGCCCGGGCACGCTGCTATCTTTTGTTAGTTATTGTTAAATATTTGCTGGAAACAATATGCCCCAACTCCAACTGGTCAGACCGGATGAAGGGCCACCTGGCCAGCTTCCCTCAGCTGGATCATGTCGGGCTGAACCTCAAAGGCATGGGTGCGCCTGACGACTGGCAAGCCATTTGGGAAGAGGTAAAAAAGAACCCCTCAGCGTGAACTCATACTACTTTGCTCACGAGAGGGGCCGTGTTGTGAACGAATATACATTGCTTTGACTACAAAGTCAACTCGACAACACCTGCGCAGCAGTCAGTGCATCTGTAGAGCGCCCTCCACCGTAGCCGGGATTCTTTCCCCCATTCCCATGGGTGGGATACCCTCAGCCAAGGAGCAGGGCCAACCATTCGGATGCAGCACTCTCTTGCCTGCCATCACCAGATACCCTAAGATGGCGCATCGCACATGCAACGCATCACGATATCAGCCACATTCCCTCCACCATGAAGTCAGCCTCCCTGCCCTCCCTGCGTGTCGATCCACAGTTCCGCCAGGACGCCGAAAGCGTCCTGGCCCCCAACGAAACCCTCTCGCAGTTCATCGAGCAGGCCGTTCGCGACCAGGTGGCATTGCGCAAGGCAAACCGCGACTTCCTGCAGCGGGCCATGGCTTCCCGGGAGCGGGCACACGCCACGGGTCGCTACCGTTCTGCCGACGAAGTCATCAACGGTCTGCAGACGCTGCTCGATGAGGAGCGTCTGCGCAGGGTCTCGACCGGAAAAGCATGAAACGCTACACCGTTCGTTTTACGGAAGAGGCCGAAGAAAATCTGCGCGAGCTGTACCGCTGGCTGCTGATGCGTGACGAAGACAGCCTGCGGATTGCACAACGCGCGCTGGACACCATCATTCTCGCCACGCAAACGCTGCAGACCTTCCCCTACGCCTGCCGGAAGGCTACGGACGATTCCCCCTACTTTCGCGAGCTGCTCATCCCCTTCGGAGCCAGCGGCTACGTGGCCCTGTTCGAAATCGAGCCCGACGAAATCGTGACCATCCTGGCCGTCCGCCACCAGCGTGAGGCAGACTATCACTGAACAGCGCAGGTATTCCCCCTGCTCCCCCCACCGGCATGTACCCCTTCTGGCCATCCACCGCCCATCGGCTTTAAACGGCCGGCTGCCCGAAGCGCCATGGCCCAGCCAAGGGCGGCTACCGGAAAGTCACGGACAACACCGGAACCGGACTACCCTGACCTGGCCCCTCACAGCCTCCGAACCGACGGGGACGGAAGGTACGCCCGTTGAGGCACAATAGCCTCACCCCACCAGCCCAGCCTCCAGCCCGGAGCCCATGCCATGAGCACCCCCGTCTTTCTGCAGCGGGTCATCCTGCAAAACTACAAAAGCATCGGCCACTGTGATGTCCGCCTCCATCCCCTGACCTGGCTGGTCGGCGGCAATGGTGCCGGCAAGAGCAACTTTCTGGACGCGCTCCAGCTGGTCAGCGATGCCCTCAACGGCTCACTGGACAATGCACTGAACGAGCGCGGCGGGATCAACGAAGTCCGGCGCCGCTCCCGCGGCCACCCCACCCACTTCGGCATCCGGCTGGAATTCCACCTGCCGGATGGCAGGGAGGGACACTTCGCATTCCGGATCGGCGCCCTGAAAAACGGCGGATACGAAGTACAGAACGAGGAATGCATCATCGGGGGCATCGGCCGGGGGCCGGCCTACCAGGTCGAACGGGGAACCCTGAAGCACAGCAGCGAGCCCACCTTCCCCGCCATCACCTCAGACCGTCTGGCCCTGGTCGCTGTTTCCGGTACGGCCGCATTTCGTCCGGTGTTCGACGCACTGGCCTCCATGCGCTTCTACAACCTCAACCCCCGGTTGATGCGTGACCTGCAAACCCCACAGGACGGAAAGCTCCTCAAGGAAGAGGGCGAGAACATTGCCAGTGTCATAGGCCACCTGCAGCGTGTCGGTGATGGACAACTGGATGCCATCCAGGAGTATCTGCACATTGTGGTGCCGATGATTCACGGTGTTCAGCGCAAGCAGATCAGCAGCAAGGAGACCCTGGAATTCCGGCAGGACGTAGGAGACAGCACGCCGTGGCGCTTCGAAGCCCAGAACATGTCCGATGGCACACTGCGCGCGCTCGGCGTGCTGACCGCCCTCTTCCAGGGCAACCGGGACTTCGCTCCCTCTCTGGTAGGTATTGAAGAGCCCGAGACCGCACTGCACCCAGCTGCCAGCGCGGCACTGCGTGAGGCGCTGATCCGTGCCTCCAGGCAAACCCAGATCATTGTGACCAGCCACAGCCCCGACCTGCTGGACGACACCAGCATACCGGCCGACACCGTTCTTGCCGTGGTGGCCGACCAGGGCAACACACATTGCCTCGCTGGATGAAGCCTCCCGGGACAGCATGCAGAAACACCTGTTTTCTGCCGGAGAACTGCTGCGGCTCGACCAGCTGCAGCCCGACCCGAATGAACTGGAACACCAGACAAGGGCCCCTGCTCCCCCCACGGACATGTAACCCTTCTGGCCATCCGCCACCCAGGTGAGGCAGACTATCATCAGGGAGTCTGGCATGGACATCTCCAGGAAAGACGCCCTGACGGGGGCAGCCCGCATGCGCGCCCCCAAGGAGACATCATGGCCGCCCACACCATCACCATCCGCTACTGCACCCTCTGCAACTGGATGCTCCGCGCCGGCTGGATGGCGCAGGAACTGCTCTCCACCTTCGGCACCGATCTGGCCGGTGGCGTCACGCTGATCCCCGACACCGGAGGCGTCTTCCAGATCCATTGCAACGGCGTGCCCATCTGGGACCGCAAGACCGACGGTGGTTTTCCCGATGCCAAGGTGCTGAAACAGCGGGTCCGTGACCAGATAGACCCGACCCGGAACCTGGGCCACATCGACCGGCATGCCCCCTTGCATCCGGCAGGCCGGTCACACCCGGCAGGGCCGCTGCCCCCGACCAGCCAGCCCGGCGCACCGGCCTTCGCCGACCGTGCCATCGAGGCCCTGGCCAGGGACGGTCACCCGGCAGATTCCACCCATGCCGGCAACGCCCATATCAACACTACCCACAACGGCACCTCACACATCAACGCCTCTCACAACGGTGCTTCACCGGCCGGCAACACGCATGTCAGCCAGGCCCCTGTCAACCGGGCCGATACCAGTCATGCCCATACCAGTCGCACCGATGCCAGCAGCCCCCTCAATGGCAGCCGGAACATCCCGCCCTCACCCCCGGTGACCTCTGCCCGGCAGGACGCCGGAGACGTGATGAGAGCCCTGCAGGAGCTGCTCGAGAAGGAGCTTCGACAAAGGCCCTCGCCGGACGCTCCCCGGTAAGGGCAAGGCCAGAACGCGCTCCGGCCCCATGGCACGTTCTAGAATCCCCCCATGATCACCCCCCGCGCCCTGGTCCATGCCCTCCACACCCACTGGGACACCATCGAGGTGCTGGCACGCCTGTCACGTGAGTTTCCCATCTTCACGACCGAACAGGTGCGTGCCTGCATCGCACGGAGCAACCCCGGGCTGAACGCCGAACAGCAGGGTGCCCTTCTGCGCCAGATGGTCAACAGTACGTTGCTGCAGACCGTGCCGCGCAGCGATGATCTGCAGCTCGATCCGCATGTCCTCACCTTCGTGCGTGGCCTGACCCGCGAGCACGAGCTGGGCCTGACCGCCGTCCTGCAGGCCCGTGTCGCCGCCATCCGCGATGCCACGGAAGCACTGGCCGAGGGCATCGTCCGGCACGACATCGACCGCGTGCGCTGGCCCGCCAGCCAGCTGGCCGAGCTGTTCCGGCAGATCGGCCTGCAGCTGGAGCAGGACCGGCATGCCATTCAGGAGCTGGCCGAAAATGCCCGCAGTGCCGACGCCCACATGCCGGCCAGCCAGCGCTACCAGCGCGTCCTGCAGGCGTACGACCAGTATGTCGAACCCATGAACAGCATGATGGACACGGGGCCGGAAGGCAGTTTCTACCAGCATCTGGAGGCCGCCGAGCGCACGCTGGACCAGGCGCTGGAGCAGTTCACCATCCAGGGCAGCCTGTATTCGCACCGGCTGCAGTTGCGGCAGGTGTCCTATCAGGCCAAGGAGCTGCGCCGGTTCGGGCGGATCGTGGCACAGCAGTGCGCAGACATCCTGCTGCCGCTGCGCGAGGAGGCGCTGCAGCACAACGCACTCACCAGTGCCATCGCCTCCCTGCTGCAATCGGTACGCAAGAAGGGGCTGCACCGGGTGCTTTCCCGTCCGGCCAGAGACAGCCGCTTGCCGGTCTGGCGCAATGGCCGCGGCCTGAAAATCCAGGCCGGAGACGAAGTGCGCGACATCATGGCGGCAGCCCGGCACTACCGGCCGCAGGCGGTTGCCTTTCCGCAGGACCTGCCTGCTTCCGAAACGGTACCCCTGCCCGACGTGGTGGACGAGGCCGCGCTGCGCAGCCATCTGGCCGCCAGCCTGCCCGTGACGGACCTGCTGGCCTGGCTGAAGGCCAGCTACGGCCACCTGCAGGATGCCACGCTGATGCGGCTGTTTCATGACCTGCAGCATGGTGACGTGCCCTGGCAGACCACGCCAGCCAGCACCACCCGGCAGCTCGACCTGCATGCCATCCGTGTGCTGCATCACCCCCATGAAGCCGTGGCTGCCGTACCGTCGCCCAAAAATGCCTGACATGCACATCAGCCTCAACCATCATGCCTCATTCGCGGGGGTGGGCACATCCCAGAAAAATGCCTGATTTGCTGCGTACCAACATGAATCTGCTGTCAGGGCAGGATGCCATCTGCACCTGGCTCCCCCATTTTTCCTGTTTCCCCTGTTTTCCATGAACGGATCCGCATCTTCTCCCCTGGCCTCCGCGCTGGGGCCACTCGCCTCGCTGGACGCGCTGTTCCGGCTCTTTCTGGCGGGCCGGCACCTGAACCGCGTGGCCGATCCGGCGCTGTGGGCCGAGCTGGAAAGGCACGAGGCCGATTACACGCTGCTGTTCTCGTTGCTGGGCTACACGCTGCGCGTGGATCACCGGGAATTTGCGTGGTTCCACACGCCGTCGGCCAGTGCCCCCATCAACCGGATCAGCCGGCAGCTGGCCCTGCTGTTCATGGTCATTTTCGATACGCAGGCCAGTGCAGGGCAGACGCTGCAGCGGTTTGCCGACTGGCTGATCACGCGCGAGCTGCTGGCCGAGACGCACAAGCAGCATCAGGACATGCTGGAGGCCGAGGGGCTGGACACCGAAGGGCTGCGGGAACTCTTCGACCGGGCCGCCGGTCTGGGCTTTGCGCAGCGTGATGGCGCCGGCTGGCGGCTGCTGCCGGCGGTGTATCGCTACCTGGACCATTTTCAGGCGCTGGCCGCCGACGAACGCGACACCACAGACGCCGGGTTCGGTCCGTCCAGCAACGCCCCTGATACCGACACCGGAGAGGCTCCCTGATGCAATACGGTTTCCAGCGTCTGGTGCTGCTCAACAGTGCCGGCTATTCCCGCGCCGAGCTGCCGCTCGATGGTTCGGTGTCGCTGGTGGCACCCAACAACACGGGCAAGACCAGCCTCATCAATGCGCTGCAGTATCTGCTGATCATCGACCGGCGGGTGATGAATTTCGGCGCACACGATGCCGACAAGAGCCGGCGTTTCTATTTTCCGCACAACAGCGCCTACATCCTGCTGGAGGTCACGCTGCCCGAAACCGGCACCGTGGTGCTCGGTTGCGTGGGCAAGGGCGTGAGTTTCGATTACGAGTATTTTGCCTATGCGGGGCCACTGAATGTGGACGAATACCGGCTGCCTGGTGGCGAACTGGTGGCCCAGCCGCAGCTGGCGGCCCATCTGGCTACGCACGAGCGGCGGGTATTCAGCTATTCGGGCAGCGAATTTGCCGACATGATCTACGGCGGT
>QWCI01002240.1_pt1 | contig 11802 bp, 18 predicted proteins | sample 1972541 | NCBI WGS metagenome assembly QWCI01 (sample SAMN09866712, study PRJNA288562) | Human oral metagenome isolate term3_saliva, whole genome shotgun sequencing... | isolation source: mouth | host: Homo sapiens | place: USA: California | reverse complement strand
GGAACAGGTGATGAAGCTTCTGAAATGAAAGCTACTTTAAAAGCAATGCGTGAAAAGGATATGGAATGAGTGAGAAACTATTAGAAAAAGCCAGGGAATATTTTGAATATGCCACTAATTGGCATAGTGAGTGTAGAGAGGAAGCTAAGGAGATTATAGCTTTTAACCATAATCAACATTATACTATCAAACAGCTTAATACCTTAGTTAATAGAAAACAGCCTGCTGAAACTTTTAACATTATAAAATCATATAAGCGTGTTATCAGCGGTTATTTAGCTTCAACTATATCGAACATTAATGTTAAGCCTGTAGGGATTGAGGATATAAACATAGCTTCAGTTGGGCAGGATATAGTTCAATATACGCTAAGAATATCCAAATTTAATCGTATGAAAACTAGGTTAATAGATGACCTATTACTAGCTGGTATTTGTGCATTTGAGATAAGAGTTGAGGACACTGGTAAGAAAGATGAATTCGGAACTAAAGACGTCCAAATTAAACTACGCTATCTACCTTGGGACGAAGTTATCCCAGACCCTAAATCTCGTGAGGAGGATTACTCAGATGCTAGATATATCCACAAATATAGATGGATATCTGCCCAAGATATAGATGATACTTGGCCTGGTAAAAGCGAGGAGATTAACAAGTCGGTAGGATTTGTAGGTATAGATAACCCAGATAGTGGCAAAGCCTATAAATATAAGATGAACGATAGCTATTTAGTTATAACTAGCTACATAAAAGAGGACGGCAAGATTTGGGAGTTAGTTTGGAGTGGCGATACGTTACTAGAGAAAACTGAAGTAACCCACTTACAAAAATTTCCTATTATGCCTATCTATCTTGAGCGTGATGAAAAAGGATTTTATGGCATATTTAGAGAAGTTCTCGAAAGCCAAAAAGCTATTAACCAAGCCCTAATTCAAATACAACTATTAGCTAACGTCAATAAAGTTTATATCAATAAAACGGCAGTTGATAGTGTGGAGGAATTTACTAAAGTATTTAATAGGGTTAATGCGATTATACCGATGAAAGATATACACGGCGTTAAGATAGATAATCTAAATGGCGATGTAATAGCTCAATATACTATTATAGATAGGTCGCTACAAAGGATTAAAACTATCCTAAATCTAAACGATAGCTTCTTAGGTATGATGGGTTCATCAGCTTCTGGTCGCCAAATTAAGCTACAACAAAATATGACCGCAAGTGCCTTAAATTATATTACTTCTAACATTGAGTATATGTATGAGTGTATAGGTATAAATATCCTAGATTTCGCTAAATTATTTTATAGAGCTTATAAGATGATAAGAATAGCCGACCAAAGATCTGGAGATAGGTTTATAGAGCTAAATAAGCCGTTCTTAATGCCTAATGAGGAGACTGGCAAAGAAGAAATAGTTATCAAGGATATAACCTATGATGACCACGGGAACGCTACTATTATCCCTTGGATAGAAAGAGAAACCCAAATTGAGTTTTTGGAGTATGATATTGAAATAACCACAGCTAACTATAACGAAACGGACGATATAGAAAAACTACAGCTTGACCAGCTATTGTCAGGACAAGCAGGTAATTTCTTGATGAATACCGACCCAGCTAGTTATGGTAAAGTAGTAGCTCTAAGTATGCGTGCAATGAAAACCCGCAACAGCGAATACATAGCCGACATATTTGAGCAAGTGGCTAATAAACTTGCTGGAGCTGAAACTAGGGACCCACGAGATGCTAATGGTGGTGCTGATGTAGGAGCAGGTGATATGGGTTCTATAATGTCAGCTATAGGTATGAGCAATGACGCCGCTCCAGACGGCTATAATAGACCACAAGAATAAGGATAAACAATGGCAGATAATTTAGCTTGGCTAGATAACTTAATAGCTAATGATAAACCAGCGGTAAAAGATACTAATATAGCAGGAGCTAATGGAGCAACTACACCTGCTATAGCTCAGCCAGCTGTAACTAAACCAGCTACAACTAAATTTATGGAAGCAGCTCCTAAAAGTAATGATAGTCAATTAGGTTGGCTAGATAACTTAATAGCTAATGATACTAAAGTGCAACAAACACCAGCTACCACTAATACCGCTACTAAACAACCAGAAGTTAATTTAGATGGTATGACGGAAGCACCGCCTCCACCAGGAGGGTATAAAGACCCTAACGCTCCGCAACCTAAGAAAGAAAAGACGTTCTTTGAAAGTGCCAGGGATTTCGTAGCTAATGCCAGCGATGTATTTGCTTACCCTGTTAAGAAATTTTCTAATGACCCAGTTAAGTTTATTAGTGATGGCGTTGCTGGAGTAGCTGACGTAGCTATGGATTTACCTGCTACTGCTAAATATTTAGCTAATATTTATCAAGCTAATGTAGGTATGCCAACAGCCGCCATTGTTAATAACTTATTATCTAAAACTGGGTTAGTAAATGACCACTCAAAAGAGATTAAAGAGGATATTAAAACTATACAAGCTAATATAAAGAAATATGACGAACGCCACGATACCCTTGGCAAGTATGGAAATGCGGACGCTATTGAAAATATAATCCTTACATCTATACCATTAATGAGAAGTTATAAGTCAGCCATAGCTTTAGAGGCTACATTAGGAGCAGTAACTGGTATAAAAGAAAATGCGTTAGACCCTAATCATAAAGGCCCTATTACAGATAGTATGTATGTGGATGCGGCATTAGGTGGTGCTGTAGGAGCTATTGGCACATTTGCAATTAATAGATTAGCCGCTAAATTAGGCGAGAATGCTATACCTGAAGGTATGGATAAAGATGTATTTAATTGGATGTTATCTAAGAAATTATCTCCTGAACAAGCCGCTGATATATTGAAAGATGTTCCTAAAAATGAGCAAGCTTATAGAGCTGCAATGGCACTAGGAGATACTGGTAAAGGTGTTATGAAACAAGCCGTTTATTCTGATAATCTATCAAACAAATTAAATATATTAGCTAGGGAGAGAGCTAACGATATAGCTAAGGTTGGTAATACTTTAAACGCTGACGAGCATTTAGCAGTAGCTGGTAAAAATTTTGATGAAATATCCAAGCTAATAAACACTTATGATTTACCTATAAATATGAAAGAAACATTTAAAGGAATAAGAAATATAGCAGATGTTAAAGGTGAGACTGCAAGCCCGGCAATGAACGAATTAGCTAGAATACGAAAACAATGGACTGAAAATGGCAAAGATGTCCAACTAGCTGATGTTTTAGAAGTGCGTAAAAAAGTAAATGCCTTAATGCGAGATGCGGACGGAGCGGATAAAGTAAAATTAAATGAAGTTAAGGACGCTATAGATAATACCATAAAGACATCAGAAGTCCCAGAAGCGGTTAAAAACGCATTTAATAAAGCTAATCTTGATTACGCAACAGCTGTTAAGAATAAAGAATTAGCGGAGATTGTAAATAAAAATATAGATAGCCACGGTCTTATGGATTATAAAAAGTATATGAAAGACCTAGAGGAGTCAGGCATTAAAACAGAGCAAGCTAGAGCTACCGCTAAATTAGCCGAAGAATACGCCAATAAATATAAAAATGACAAGATGTTCATAGGTTCTAAAGGCTCAGATAGGTGGAGAAGTGTTATGGGACTTCTTGGATTAGCTAGCACATATGCCCAGCAAGCAGTTATTAGATGGGGTGAATATGGATTAAATAACAAAGTGCAAGCTAAGGTTACTAAATACCTTAAAAACTCTAAAACAATGTATGAAGCTTTATCTAAAATAACCACAGATTATAAAATCCCTGAGGAGATTAGAGGTAAGTTCGAGGCTGAAATGCGTAAAATAGATAAGTCAGAACTTAGCCCAATAGAAAAAGGTATAGCTCGCCAAGATTTAGCTAAGGCTAAGATAGAAGGTGAAAACCTAAGTAGAGAACTAGAGAGGATTAATCTACGGGTAAATAAAGCTAAGACCCAAGTGTTATCAGATAAAATAGCCTTAGATAACGCTAAAGTAAAAAAGGTAACTGACGATAGGTTAGAACTACTAAAACAAAGGTTAGAAAATAGCGAGGACGCTTACAATATGCTATACAAAGACCGTTTAAGGATTGAGAGTAGAATAGGTAAAAATGCAGATACGCAGGCTAATTATAGAAAACTATCGGAGTAGCAGGAGTTAAATCTCCTGCTTTATGTAGGTAGAATTGTTAAAGTCCTCTTTCTTACTTACTTTATTATACACTTGGCACATAATACCTACGTCTTTAGTATCGCCAAAAGTTTTCTTTATATAGTCGATTTTTTCAGTATTACCCAGCTCTATATAATCATCACCTATTTTTAAAATACCACTCTCTACCATATGCAAGCTTGTGCGTAATTTCATTGTGCTATCACATACAATATCTAGTCCGCTATTAGCTCCGTTATAATAGCTAAAATCGCTTATTACTTTAACGTTTTGCAGTCGATTATAAAAATCTCGTGTATAATTATCTAGCTCGACATAATGCAATTTATCTACGCTTTGAACATCACTTGAAATGCCTGCGTCCTCTTGGGTCATATATACCGTAAAGGCATTTATCTCTTTCATTAAACGCTTGGTATCACACCTATCATATTGAGCTATTTCTCTACCATTAACTTTGATATAATATGGTATCCCGTAAAATCTAAAGAAATCATAAAAGTTAGAGAACTTAAACGGGTTAAATTTAGATATAGCCATTTGATGATAGATAGTGTTAGGGCTCTCAACTATAGCTGTCCCGCTTAGATGTATATGTGGTAAATCCCAGCATACTTTTCTTATAACTTTAGTTCGTTGTGAGGGCTTACCTAAAGTCCCTAAGTTATGGCTCTCGTCTATTATAGCTAGTTGGTAATCACTAGGATTTACTTTTAGATTAAATCTCCCAGCTTGCATTTTACCTAACTGCTCATAATTTATGACGTGGTATTTCTTAGTTAGTCCCAGCTCTTTATCTGCTAAGAACTTATCCCATCCAGAAATTGCCGCCTTTTTAGTTATAACTAAAACATTATTAACTTTTTGGCTTTTCTCAGCTATAAGTAGTGATGTTAAAGTTTTACCACTACGTGGCTTACCAGCTAGATATACATATCCAACTTGTTTAAGTATATCCCAGCACTCCTCTGCTTTATCAATTTGGTGTTTATAAGGTTTCATAATTTCTCCAATAATTCAATGCAAAAATTATAGCTATCGGTAGCTATATCCTCATCTCCATCGAAATGCTTATTTATTAAATCCATACAATCTTTTTCTATTTTATCCCAAAAGTTTGTAAGTGTTTTAGATAAAGGTCTCCCTCTTCTTTCGTTACGTGCAAAGTTTAGATATAGCATATTAAGTCCTAGAACCGATAATTCTACTGAATAATTGCTAGTTGAAAAAGCTATTGTATAGCTTACCTTCTCCAACTTTTTCATAATCTTAGATTTAACGCACGTATATATCGGCAATAAAGCCCTTATTTCAGTTTCTATCTTAGCTAGGGTGGCTGTGTCCGGCTCTGATAGAAAAGTGCCGCCTTCTTTATCCATTTCAAGAAGTCCAAGGACGTAAGCTATAATTATTACGTCCTTGATTTCTCCACCACTAATAGTTCCGTTACTCATAGGTCAAACAAACTTTCTATTATGGCGAAAATAACATCTATAACTACTAATGCTATACATACCATTAAAACTATACCAAATATGTGTAACATTATAGCCAACCTATTAGAATTGAAATTATTAATTGTGTCATTTTAATCCTCCTATAACATTAAATTAATATTCTCTACTACAGCCTTAACGGCATCTAAATCCCAGCTAACTATAGCTATACCACCAGCTTCTTTAATTTTCTTTATGTTATATTCTTGAAGCTCTGAAACGTTAGTTTTAGTTTCAGGTCTTTTTACTTCTATCGCCAAGAAAATACCACGATAGCAAGCTAGTATATCAGGAGTGCCAGATTTATTACTAGCTACTACCTTAACTACATAAGCTCCTACACTTTCAAGATATTTAATTATCTTGCGTTGTATATCCTGCTCTTTCATTAGTCTATATCCTCGATAGTTTTATCGTCCCTAACACCTACAAATGTAGGCTGAATATATGTAGCTAAAAGCTGTTCGTATTCTACCTCGATAACTTTACCTATAAAATAATCAGGATTTTGCATACGCTCGTAATCGCTTAAACCGCTACCAACTTGAACAACTCTACCACTTTTGTCTTTTAAAACTAGACTACCTATCATACCTGAATACTTACCTGTGCCCTCTGTAACATCTATACAATGTAGGTCGGCTGTAGGTCTAAACTTTATTTTAATAGCTGTATTTAACCGCTTCCCAGGCTCATAAGTGTGGTTCATCTGCTTGCAGTAAATACCCTCAAACCCGTTCTTAACCACTGAATGGGCTAATTCTTTAGCTTGCTCGATAGTTAAGTCCCAACCGATAACACTAGCAGTTGTCATACCTCTTGGTAATTCTAACTCCTCGTCCATAAGTCTTATTCTATCGCTGTAAGACCAATCCATAACAGAGCCATTGAAGTGTAGGATATCAAATACCATAAACTTATAAGTTCCAACGCAAGGTATATTTTTCTCAAAATTACTCCTTAGATTACCAGTGCTACATCTAACACGGCTACCTAGTTTGCCATCAGTGTCGGCTATATATTCGCACTCTATAATAAAATCATCGGGATTATTTTCGCAAAGATAATCCGCTATTTCTGGGATATAGAACTGCTTACCGCCAGAAGTCCAGAACTGAACTTCTCCATTAAACTTATGTATCTGAACATAGTTACCATCGTATTTAGTTGTAGCTATCCATTTATCCTTAGCTAACTTACTTGGTGCTACGTTAGCTATATCTTTTCCCTTACATTGCTCAATCATTGGCATCGTCAAATCCTCCTCTGTTTATTTCTCTAGCCAGTGTTATCTGCCTCATAAGCTCCAATACTTCTGAAGGTTTAACTAGGCTATAATCATTAAACACGCAAAACAAAACACGCATAGCGTCCTCAAATTTTTCGTCTTCAATAGGTAAATCCCCAACGCGTATATAACCCCATTGTCTATCTCCTACACCTTGATAAAACTTCTTTATATTAACATAGTTATCATTTTTAAATAACCCTCTACCAGTAATTAGTTCATATTGGTAATTATTTCTCATTTATTATTCTCCTGACCTAAGCAAAGTTTTATTTTCTCGTGTCCGAAATGCGTAGCTATAATTTCGCTTAACGTAACTAAAGTTATATTGCATATTTCAGCACATAACGCTAACGATTTTAAAGCGTTATAAAATGCTTGATTATTCATTTCGTTATAATCTAGCTTTATAATAATAGCTCCGATTTCAATACTATCGACCGAAGCACGGATTACAGCAGTTGTCTTTTCGCTAAACATTGAGTTTATTAATTCAACTCCATACTTAACCTTACTCATTGCTCGACCTTGTTATAAGTAACTTCATCAAACCACTCTTTTAACCTAGATACTAAACTATCAGCAGGCACCTCATAATCGTTTAATATAGAGGCTAATACTTGAGTTAAAAATCCCATAGATTTACCAGTGTCTGTATCCTCATAAGCCGTAGCTAGTATTTTACCAACATATTTTTCATTTTCATCGTATTCATCTATTATAACCAAATTATGAGATTTGATAGTATCTAAACCAGGTCTAAATAGTGTAAAAACAGCATAACTCATTTAAGCCTCCTCAAAATAAACTTTATCAAACCAATCCGCTAAATAGCTCATCAATTCTAGTCTTTGTATTTTGTGCTTGTCTATAATATTTAATAAAATATTAAGGGTGCAAAACGCTAATTTACTATTTTGGGCTTCATTGTTAAGCACAGCTACAATGTTACCTTTATTAGTAGTGCCCTCAAACTCTTTAAATATAACTTTAGTATTATCAAACGCCTTACTAATCCCGTGTTCGTATTGAACATCTCCAACATAAGTAACCATCATAACTCCTTTGGCATTACTGCTATATAATCTATTTCTGTGCCAACTTTATTGTCCATCATTTCTACTGGCAAATTATCATTACTAGCTTGCTGGCATAAATCTACTATATCAGCAGCCTTTGCTGGCAATATTCTATTACCAAACATTAGCTTCCATTGAAATTTCTTTACACCAAAATGTTCATAATAAATAGTCCCAGAAGTTTTAGATGGGTCTAAAATAAAGTAATACTTCACTTCAGGTGTTTTATTAGTAAATTTCATTTTATATCCTTTTTATGCACTCTACTTAAAAACCAGCCATCATCACGTTTATGCACTCTATACCCTTTAGCTTCCCAAGCCTTCATAATTTCTTCTTCTGTTGGATTATCAGATAAAGTAGGTAGATAAGCTGTGAAGTTATCCACTTTTAAATCTACAGGGTCAAATAGCTTACATAGCTCCATACGCTCAATTTCTGTAAGCTCAGCTTTCATTTTAGGCACTTCATTGCGTTGTAAAAACTTTTGGTATAACTTCTCGTAATTAGCGTCAGTGGATTTAATAAAAGTCCCAGCTTCGTTTAAGAACCCTTTGCGGTCTTTAATATCGTTATAGGCTATCTCTGCGCACTCAGTAATATCAGAGCCAACTAACTTAGCTATATTTACCAGAACAACGAAGCAATCTCCGATGTCGTCCCTACAATCTTTACCCTTAGCTATATTGTCTGCTAGTTCGCCCATCTCGCTCATAAGTTTAAGGCATTGAGTGCTAGCTTTAGAATTAGCTAAGATACCTCTATCTGCTGACCATTGTTCTATTTTAGTTTGTAGTTCATTTAAATTAGGCATTTTCGTTCTCCCCGTCTAGTTTTAATTCTGCTTTAAGGCTTGCTTCACTGTATGGGTGAATAGTTACGCCATAAAGTTTGTAGATAAGTTTAGCTTGTTTAAGACTAATATTGTATCTACTTGATTTATAAGTAGAAATCATAGAGGCTGACACCCTCAAATGTTTAGAGATTTCTACACCTGTCATACCCTGGTTTTCAAGGTCTTCGATGTAACTTTGGATAGTTATAACTTTATCCATTTTTGCTCCTTTGAATTGTTTTTAATTAAATTTTTCTCTTTAATTACGTTTATTATAACGTAAATTTACTTAACTTTAACTTAATTTAATATTAAAGTTTTCTTAATAGCATTGCGTGCTAAGCGATTTTAATCTTTACTCGATGAAATTACATTAACTAAAAATTTAAATCGCTCTACGCTCACGCATTGCACGATTTTTAACGTTTATAGACTGCGAGCTTACGCTCAAACAAATCTATATCATCAACCGCACGGCTAAATATACTCCGCATTGTTATAGAATTATTACCCAGCTCTATTTCATTGCCTGCATATTGTCTAACCTGCATTGTATCTGCTAGTTTAACTATCAAACTCTCCACGCTGGTGCGTTGCTCGTATTCTCTGTAAAGCTCATAAATAAAACTAGGGAAGTTCTGAAACATAACCTCCTTTTCAGCATTAGATACAGCTTCAACTAAATCTGGGCACATTGTTTTAGTGCTTAGGGTTATGTCGCCTATAAAACTCTCTGCGAAGTCGTGGATTATAGCCATCTGAACTGCTTTGTTTAAATCGAACTTATAATCCTTATACAACTCCATAACATAAGTAGCTACAAAGAAACTATGTTCAGCCACCGTTTCGTTAGTTATTCTTGGCGTTATTGAATAACGCTGAATAAATTTTAAATTATATACCTTTTGTGGTATAGTAAAACCTTCGTTCATTCTATATCCTTATCTGCTATGTAGCCAACGTTATCCATATCTATTAAAATATCCCATAGCTCTTTAAGACTTCTAGCCACTCTACCACTTTTAGCCAACATTAAATTAACTTTCTCTATCCCAGGAGCGTAATAAATAACTTGTAGCTCTCTAGCATAAGCATAGCCACATTCCCACAAAGTGCCCATATCTTTGCCGATAGTAGAAGCTATAATAATATCTGCATTATCTAATGCTTGGATATTTTTCTGGAATATATCCTCTAACTTTTGACCCTTTGCATTGTTATGCTCTCTAGGGCTGAAATATTGTTTAAAGTGTTTTTTAATAAAACCCTCTAGTTCATCTAAGGCTTTCTCCTGCTCAGGAGAAAACCAACCACCAGCTATATATATCTCATAATCAAATATTGTCGCCATTTCTTAGCCCTTTCAATATTTTCTTAATATCGCTTTTACGCCTTTCATAGTAATGCCCGCCAGGGAAATCAGCCCTACGTTTTTGATAAATGCAGTCTTCAGGCTTTAATCCAGGGACTTCGTTTTCTGGCTTAGGTAAATAAGCTAGTGAGTTATGCCCGCTTAATGCGGTTTTGCAAAAGAACTCATCACGCCCACCTATATCCATATTTATACACTCTTGTAAAGCTGGGTATTGTCTAACCAATTTTAGCCACATAAGTATAGCTATAATATTATCGCTTTCAGGCTGTATCGCTTCATCTTTACGGGTCTTTATAAACGCTATTATATCTTTTAAGCTACCGCTCACATAATAGAAATTACTTAGACTTCTTGGTAAAATTGTTCTGGCGTCAAAAATAGATACTTCTTTACTATCCACCATATCAGCATATAGTTTCTTGGCAGCATCGACTATCTCCATATACCTATTCATAAACTTATCATTTACTAAAATGCTTGGCTTTACCATACAATCATCTTTACGCATATCCCTATCAGCTGTGCATTGAGCGCTGAAGCTAAGAGTTCTGTGCCTTATAAGGTGTGTAACGTCTATTAAATCCAATCCATCTACCAAAAATGTAACCCTTATAGTTTCTAAAGCCGTTGGTAACATCTCTCCCTTGAATATAGATTTAACTATCTCCTCGCGATTATCTATATCCCTGTTATCATCTGCTTTATCTCTCCAAGTAGCTGTGGTAAATTCTGGTAGATAGTTGCAAAGCTCCTCCCAGCTTGGGGCCGATACTAAATCGACCGTTATGTTAGTTATTTGATTTAGGTAGGCTGTTTTAACAGACCTACCAAATTTAGTTTTTACCTTGCTCATTTTCTTTCCTTTTTATATTCATCGTAAGCTTCTTTAGCTAGTTGGGTTATATCGCTATCCTCTCCAGTTAAGGCAGACACGAAGTCCATAAACTCTTTAATAGCTTCTTCATCAATTTCTTGGTCCTCTTCTTCTTGCTCCTGCTTTTCAGCCTTTCTAAGGGCTTTCTCTACTAACGTAGCATACCCTGCAATATCGTGCCAAGTATCTATATGATATGGAGTTGCAGCCAAGCGGGATAGTTTATTAACTATATCATACACATATACCATATGAATAGCAGGCATACCACCGTGATTAACTTTTGCATACCTATCTGCAATTAGTTCCATAACATTAGCTCTAAACTCAGAACCACCTTTATAGTCGCCATACACTTTACCACGCTCCTTAAGCGTTTCATTTACATTACTCATCATTTTCTCCTTTGTTAATTTCTGGACGCCATAACTCTAGGCTATAGCTATCAGTTTCGGGGTCGTAGCTAATCTGGTGCATACTGACCAACCTCATATTCTTAATGGCGTCAAATACGTCCCTACCTCTAGCTTCGTATTCATTTACTACACGCTCCCAGCACTCAGCCGCAGAACTAGCACCAGCTAAGATTTTATCGGCTGTTTTAGGGCCCACTTTAGCTAAACCAATAACGTTGTCGCCTGTGTCCCCAGTTAAGCACTGCTTAT
>QWCI01000932.1_pt1 | contig 11806 bp, 7 predicted proteins | sample 1972541 | NCBI WGS metagenome assembly QWCI01 (sample SAMN09866712, study PRJNA288562) | Human oral metagenome isolate term3_saliva, whole genome shotgun sequencing... | isolation source: mouth | host: Homo sapiens | place: USA: California | reverse complement strand
TTTACCTATCTCAAGTCGCCAGAATATAATGACTTGCAGTTAGTGTTGACACAGTTTTCTAAATCCAAGGTAAACCCGATTTTTATCATTCCACCTGTTAATAAAAAATGGATGGACTATGCTGGTTTACGAGAAGATATGTACCAACAAACGGTGCAGAAGATTCGCTACCAGTTAGAAAGTCAAGGGTTTACCAATATAGCAGATTTTTCTAATGACGGTGGGGAAGCTTTCTTTATGAAGGATACCATTCACCTTGGTTGGTTAGGTTGGTTGGCATTTGATAAGGCCGTTGATCCTTTCCTATCCAATCCCACACCAGCTCCGACTTATCATCTGAATGAGCGCTTTTTCAGCAAAGATTGGGCGACTTATGATGGAGATGTCAAGGAATTTCAATAGACGGATTACAAAATAATCAATGATATAACTCTAAAGGTTAGATGACTAGTCTAATTTTTAGGGTTTTTCTTTTATGCTAATAAAAATGTGTATTTATAGATATGGGTGTTTAAAAAGAATGACCTTCATCTAGCTAGAGACCCCATATAGTGGTATAATTTAAGAAACATAATGAAAATGACTTTAGTTTAGCTGGATTAATCGTTTTGGGTATGAATACAGAGGGGAAAAGATGGATATAGATAGAACTATTTCAGTACAGATTCAAGGTTTGTTGGTTTTTGAAAGTCCTCTTCATCATGATGAGCGTGGCTATTTTTTAGAGAATTGGCGAAAAAAAGATTTAGTTGCAAATGGGGTGCCAGAATCATTCTTTCATCATAAACTTCAAAATAATGTGTCTGTTTCAAAGCAGGGAGTTATCAGAGGTATGCATTGTCAGGGCTATGAAAAATTGATGACAGTAGCATCTGGGACCTTTAAAATGATTTTTATCGATTTACGGATAGATTCTCCAACTTACAAATCTGTAGATGTGATAGACGTCAAACCTGGTAGGGCTGTTTTTGTCCCTGGTGGAGTTGCCAATGGAGCGCAATCGCTGGTTGATAATGGAATATTGAATTATTTAGTTGCTGACTACTATGATCCACATAAAAACTATCTAGGAATTACACCTCTAGACAAAGATGCTAATTTGTCGTGGGATTCTCTTTTAAAACCAATCATTTCTGAAAAAGACCAAGCTGCTAAAACTTTTAAAGAAGTTCTTGAAATAATTGAATCAAGCAAGAAGAAAGTTGCCTTAATTGGTTCAACAGGTGCAGTTGGGAAAGTTTTATTTGATACATTAAGGAAGCAATCTGATATTGATTTAAGTTGTTTCAATAGAAATGATATTGAAGAAGCTTTGAAAGATTTTTATGATGTGGTCATTTGTACTGCTCCGTCATCAGAAAAATTATTAACCAATTTAAGTTTGAAAAACGATGATGCGGAAATAGAGAAATTAGTAAATGTTCTAAAAAATATTCAGACAGGTCATATGATTTTAGTGTCCACTAAATCTGTATTTGATAGTGGCGTCAGATATAGCGCTATTCATCAAAAGATTTATAATAGCGTGATTGAAGCTCATAAAAATAGCAATACTATTTATATTATGGACACCTTATATGGGAAGACACTGAAAAAGGGCTTTATCAACGATTTGCTTTCTAGACAGTGGACTTATATTTCAAATGATATTGTTTTGGACAAGCCTGAGTTAGAAAAATATTATAAAAAAGTAAATGATCAGTTGTGGGTTTTACTAGAGCCTCTTCCAGATGAACTGTTGAGGGATTTAGAGCCGATTTCTGATATTTATCCTGATGAGATGTGCTATCAAGTAACAGCAATAAATGATTTGGCTCGTCATCTAGTATCGAATTTAAATAGGATTGATGGAGTGAAATTGGGTATCGATAATTCTGAAATTTTTACAGGTAGACAAATAAAGAATTTATTAAAAAATCCTGACGCTTCTACTTTGGGACAATACTTTACAAAGCAAAAAGGAGATTCTAATCTTGAAAATTTACGAAAATAATAGAGGTTTTCAACTAGGAAATTTGCTCTATCTTCTACTACAAGCGCATAGAGATCGGATGATGGGCTATGAGGAAAGTTATGTCTTACGAACAGGATATTTTCAGTTTGCCCAAACCTTTTTTCCAAAAACCGCTGCCTTATTTTCAAAAGCAAATGGTATCGAATTAGAAGATTTTGGTTATTTTCAAGAGGCAGGTGTTGACTATTCTTCAGAAGAATTGGACTCTTTTTGTAGAGAGTATTTAATTGAACCAGTAGTAGCTGCTTCCGCTCAATTTGAAGAGAAGAATGTGACAATTGCTATTAGAAGAACGGATTTTCTCAATGAACGAAATAGAAAAAATTACGGTTATAACGCTCAATTGTATATCGGTTCTTGTTTAGAGAAGATAGCAGCAATTGAAGGGGATAAATTCCAACAGTTAACCATCCGAATTACTTCAGACGATGTTGCCTGGTGCCGCGAAGAATTGGTACCTTTTCTCCATTCTCAGTATCATTTTGAAAACCCGATTATAGTTGAGGAGCAGGATATTCAAGACAACTTTTTACAGCTATATAGTTGCAATAAGTATTTTATTTGTCCCAATTCGACCTATTGTTACTGGGTAGGCTATATTTTAAGATTAACAAAGCCTTTTGTAAAAGTGTTTGTTCCTGATTTTAATACTTTACTTGAACAAAATGGGAAACAAATTGCAGATACAAGAGACTGGGAAGTTGTAAGTGTTGACCGTACTGGCTTTGAGTAAAATGTGTTAAAGGAAAAATAGATGAAATATAAAAATATCGTTGTGACTGGTGGAGCTGGTTTTATTGGTTCAAATTTTGTGCGATACCTAAAAGAGACTTATAAGGATATTCAGATTACGATTTTGGATAATTTGACTTACGCCTCTTCGCTGAAAACAATCGAAGATTTATTGGATGATAGGGTATCGTTTTATAAACTGGATATCGCAAATGACCTGGAATTAAGCAAACACATTGATGAACGAGTTGATTTGATTGTTCATTTTGCAGCAGAATCTTTTAATGATAAGTCTTTGCACGGTACGTCTGTTTTTGTGAAAAGTAATATTGTCGGGACGCACAATATTTTAGAGTTAGCTAGAAAGTATGATATCCGTTTCCACCATATTTCAACAGATGAGGTTTATGGGGACTTTCCATTGGAAAGTAAGGATAAATTTACTGAAAAAACGCAGTACAATCCGAGTTCTCCCTATGCCGCTACAAAGGCCTCTGCAGATTTATTGGTAAAAGCATGGGTTCGTTCTTTTGGAGTTAGGGCTACGATTTCCAACTGTTCAAATAATTATGGACCCTATCAAAATCCTGAAAAATTTATCCCAAGGCAAATCACCAATCTTTTAACTGGTCAGCAGGCAGTTCTATATGGAGCAGGACTGAATATTCGTGACTGGATTCATGTCAAAGACCATTGTCGAGCTATTGATACCATTATTGATAAGGGTGTGATTGGTGAGACCTACTTGATTGGGGTAAATAATGAGCGAACGAATATCGAAGTTTTACAGAAAATCTTGTTGCAGTTAGGAAAATCTCAGGAAGATTTCAAGTATATAGCAGATAGACCAGGACACGACCTTCGTTATGGAATTGATGCTAGTAAGTTATATACTGAATTAGGCTTTACGCCTCTCTACGTGGATTTTGATAAGGGATTAAAAGAAGTTATCCGTTGGTATCAAGACCATGAAGATTGGTGGAAAGAGATGATCGCACAAAAGCAAGATGCTAAGTAAGAGTTTGTAAGGATTTTATGAGGAGGTAAATGTGGAAAATATCATTTTTTGTTCTTCCCCATTTCAAGTTTTAGTCGCAAAAGAAGTTGTTCAGACTGTTTCAGAAGACTTTATCGGGATTTATTTAAAGATGTCAAATGATGCGAGACAGGAGTTTTATGCTGAACGAATGGCAGAATTTTGTAAGGAAGTCCTTGTTTTAGAAGGAAAAACAGTCTTTAATGATATTCAGGAAGCCTTAAAAGACAGGTCCATTCGCAATATCTATCTAGCAAGTTTAGATAATCCTGTGGCTCTTAGTATCTTTAATCCTAGCACAATGAGTTTGTACACTTTTGATGATGGTAGTACTTCCATTGTACCTCTCAATCTCTATACACAAAATCTTGAGAGGGGCATTCCGTATACAAACTTTACCTTAAGAGAGGTTATGTCTTTGTCAAATAGACATTACACGGTATTTGAGGACTGTATCCTCTTCCCAAAAGAGAAGCAGGTTTTTCTAAAGCTTCATCTTGAACCAAGTCATTTTCATAGGGCTAAAAATGGCAAGAAAATAAGCGTTTTTCTGGGGCAATTTTTAGGATCCCTCCTTTATCAGGAAGATTTGGAAATTACCCAAAAATTGACTGCTAAAGTTTTAGATGAGCAGAGGATTGATTATTACTATCCCCATCCTAGAGTACCTTTGAATCCTTATCAAGATAAATTAAAAGAAACTAGATTTTGCTTTGAAGAAGAAATTTATCTTTTGCTAGAGGAGTATGAGTTCGTTGAGGTACACGGTTTTTACTCAACTTCGCTTTTATTGGTCAAAGATATAGAGGGTGTATCGGTTCACGGGTATCGGACCTTTTTAACAACTCATGAATCAAATGTTTTTGCAAAACGAGGTGTGCCCTATCAAAATGTGTCTCAATCAGACACACCTGTTGACATTGTTATGCCTGTCTATAATGGTGCTGAAACCATTAGTCAAACGATTGATTCTGTTTTAAATCAAACCCATCAAGCCTTTCGACTGTTCATTGTGGATGATGGCTCGACAGATAATACAGAGGAAGTATGTAAACCTTATCTAGTAGACGAACGAGTACAGTATATCAGGGAAAGTCATAAAGGGATTTCAGAAACTTTAAATCGTGGAGTCAGACTGTCTCAAACAGCTTATGTAGCCAGACAAGATGCAGATGATGTATGGATGCCTTGGCACTTAGATTTTCTCTTGCAAGAGTTAGAGAAAAATCCTCAATTGGACCTTATTGGAGCTAGAGTCGTCGCAGAAGAAGATGCTATAACAGATAAAATCAAACGGAATCCATCCCATCACTTATCAGGAGAAAAATTATGGTTAGAGCTTGCTTATCAAAATGTCTTTAATCATTCAACTGTCATTTTTAAACGCTCTGCCTATGATGAGGCAGGAGGCTATGATGCTAAGTGTGATGGGTTTGAAGATTGGCATTTATGGGCTCGCATGGTCACAAAGGACAATGCTTTAGTGTTGAATGTTATGACAACTTACTATCGCTTATCGGAGCGTCATAAACGAGGAATGGCTTTCCGTGCAAGACTAGCAAAAAGTCGTGGATTAAGATTGGAAGATGTATTGGACTAAGAAACTATGGTGAAAGTATTTACAATAAAAGAAGGCGTTCCTGTAAGCACTTATGGCTTTGAAAGAAGCCAATTGGCACGCCAAGAAATTTTTAAAAGTCTGTCCCTAGAACAGGAAGTCGTTCTAACAAATCTGGAAAATTTTGTACCGAATTTTGTAGAAACGCTAGAAAAACTTGGTTTTGAAAACTTCTATCATGTTATTTTTGACCAGTCCAATCTGGCTAGACAAAAGCCGAGTGTAGAAAAAGATTTTATTCAAGAACTAGATCATGTCAGTGAAGTCGAGTACACAAAAGAGGGGTATGTAGGTCTTATTCATTATAAAAATGGAGATATAGAATGTTATACCTCTCAATTGCTGTATCGTTTCCAATATCAAGAAAATCTCTTTACTCTTTATGATAGTAAAGGGGAGTTGCTAAAAGGGGATGTGAGTGAAAATTACCATTCTTACCAAAACCTAAGAAGTGGAGAAACCTACACTCAATGGCAGTTAATTAGCCTCTATCTAGCCAACAATTCTACAGTGGAAGATCGCTTCATAATTGATATGGTCAATGAATATCCTCTTCAATTGAGGAAATTTTTCCAAAATACCGGAAGAAAGTTATTTGCTTATACTCACTACAATATCCTAGATCCCATGATGAAGTTTGTCTTACAAGGGTGGTGCCAAAATATCGTTGCAAGTCCAGTTTTGGAGCAACTAATAGGGAAAGAAAAGGTTTGTTTTTTGCCTCCAATGTTTGTGGATGGAGTTTTGGAAAAAGAATATACAAGAGTCACCGATTGGTGTATCGTTGGCAATATGACGATGATCAAACGGTGTGCCTGGGCGATTGAGGCTTTTCGGCAAGTGCCGGATAGCCAGTTAACGATTTATGGTAACTTACCAGATGGCTATAGCCAGAAAGACTTGCCGTCGAATGTCCATTATGCAGGTTTTCTAGAAGAGGTCCCTTATGAAAAGCACCAAGGCTATCTCTCTTGTTCTATGAGTGAATGCTTTGCCAATGCGGCTGTAGAAGCATCTGCCAGGGGGTTGATCTGTCTTTTGTCTGATACAGATTTAGCTCATAGATACTATAAGAGTCAGTCCAAAGGTGTCACAACATTTGGTGACATTGGGGAGTTAATTTTGTGGCTCAATGCTTATCAAAAAGAAGGTCGTTACTCGTCAGCAACATTCTCTAAGGCCTATCAAAAAAAGGAAATTCTGGATATGTATAAGTATGTATTATCCTTAGAAATATGATATAATTGAAAGCGTAAAACTTTCTTAGTTTTATAGTTCTTAGCGCACATTTTATAGATTCAAAATATAAAAAACAATGAAATTTTAGGAAGGCGATGTTTTATGTTTCATACTGATAGACAGGAGAAATTTTCTCTTCGTAAGTATAAAGATGGTCGAACAGATTCCAAGTTAATCGGTGCAACGATTTTGGCAACAGGTGTGGCTTTAGCTGTTGGTGCAAGCCCAGTAGCTGCTAATGTTACTTCTAATGGTACAGATACTGCTACAATGGTGACCGATACATCGAAAGTAGCTTCAACATCAGCCACAACTTTTACAGATGATAAAGATGCATCTAAAACTGTAAAAGTTGATGCAGTACTAGAAAAAGGAACTGCCGAACCGACAAAAGCCAATAGCAATACAGGCGATGCTGATGGGACTGATACGTTAAATGTTAAATCAGAAGCGACTGTCAATTACAAGTTGGATTCTGATAAATCATTACTAAAATCAGAAACAGTAGAAGCGGGAACAGGTACTGTAAAAACTCCTTATGATAAAAAAGGTCTTGCTTACGATACAGACGGTAAAGACTACCGTGAATCAACTGTAACTCAACCAGGAACTCTTGTCTCAAAAGATACTGGTAAGAAAGACACAGTAGAAGCAAATGGTAAGGTTTATGAGTACGCTGGAAAATCTGAAGTAGAAGGTGCTGATAAGCTTACTTATGATAAAACGCATTTCAACGATATTGAAGCAGCAGTCTCTCCCGAAGGAATGCATAACAAACTAGGTGAGATTGACTATACAAAAACAAAAGGCAAAGTTTACTTAGTTGAAGAAACAGCTGATGGACAATACGGTAAGTATGTTGTAGCAGATAATGGAGTAACTAGCGATGAAGATGCTGTTACAAAATGGAATGATGGTCAAGCTGATGCTAAAGAGTTTACTAAGGCTAATGTAACTCTTCAAAAAGGTGATACAGTTCTTGTCCTTGATAAAGATACGTATGCAGTAGGTCAAGGTAAATCTATTAAAAAAATCAAAAAAGGAAATATTACTTTCTCAGTAGAAGGAAAAATAGAAGTAACAAAGAAAGACAGAGGCTATTTCTCAACTTATATTGTAGACGACTATACTTTTGATGGACCTAAAGTCAACCATTATTATACACCTGGCGCAGATGGAATTTATGGGACTGCTGATGATGTAGAAAAAACACCTAGCGAAGATCCTACTTACGCATTATTAGGTTTTGGAACTGGTTATTCTGGGTCTGAAGTACAAAATTTAGCAACAGGTGATGAATATAGTTATGATTATAGACTAAATAAATCTCAATCATCATTAAAAGATATTTTAAAAAATTATACGGTTGCTAATTATAAAGCTTTAGAGTTCTTAGAAGGAAAAGCGACAGATGCAACTGAAAGAGAGAAAGTTCAGGCGGCTAAAGCGCGTTTAGATGCACATCTAAAAACTTTAGAAGATGATATCCAATCTGGGAAAGTGGAACTAGGATTGATAAAAACTGGGAGACGTGCTGGGGAATTTGTTTTGCATGCTCCTATAGACCTTAATACAGGGTATATTTCATCTGCTTCTGAAGATAAATTCAAAAAAATGTTAGCAGGTTTTCCGGAAATTATTGGAGAAGTATCGGTTACTGCAGCTAAAACAGATACTACAGAACTTCAAGATGGTAAATATAGAGAAATCCACACGACTACAGTATATAAATATACTCCAGATGATTATTCTCCACACGCTTACATTGATGTTATAACAACTAAAAAAATTAAAGAGTACACTGTTTATACTGGTAAGCCAGATGACTATATTCCATTAGTGGAAACTGAACCTGATAAAGAAACGACTGTAACTACGTTAGTTAATAAAGGAAAAGTTGAAATTGCTGCAGACGGTACAGTAACAGTTACAGGAGATGCAAAAGTAACAGATGAAAAGTATATTCCTACAGAAACTGTTGCTGAAAATAAATACATCATTAGTGGTGATAATGGTACAAGAACTCGTACAGAAACAACTGAATCAGCGACATTCACTAAAAAAGAAATTATCACACCAATCCGCGCTTACAAGGTAATGGGTGAAGAAAAACCAGTAGTAACTCATTACTACAACTTAAAAATCACAAAAGAAGAAGCGGGAACTGCAACGGCTACTAAACAAGGTAGCGTCGTTATCAAGTACGTCACAACTGATGGAAAACAATTAAAAACAGAAACTGATAAAGATAATGTTACATTAGAAACAAAAACTATCGTAAGCTTATATTCAGGTGAAACAAAAGTTGACGAACGCACTGATGTTAAAACAGTAGAACAAAACTACGACACGACACCAAAACAATATCCAACCTTAGTGGATGCTGATACTGGATTTACATACGAGTATGTAGGTCTAAAACAAGGTTCTCCAGCTGCTAGCGGTAAAGTCGTAGAAGGAACAACAGAGGTTGTTTACGAATATCGTCTAGTAAGTGAAGAAGAGAAAACTCCGTCTAAATCAGAAGTTACAAAAACAGGTTCTGTTGATGTGAAACACGTTGTGATCAACGAAGATGGAACGTTAAAAACATTAAAAGAAACAGAAGTAGTGAAAGATAAAGTGCCAGTTGAGTATGAAGATACTTATGTAACTTACTCAAAAGGTGTAAAAGTATCTGAACGTAAAGAAAAACGTACAGCTACAGAAAAATACGACACTACTGATAAACAATACCCAACTCTAAAAGACGAAGCAACAGGTTTAGTTTATAAATATGTAGGGCAAACATCTGATTCAGCCCCAGCGACAGGTGATGTAACAGAAGGTGAGCAACACGTTATCTACAGCTATGTGTTAGATAAAAAAGAAGATGCAACTCCGACAGTAACTGAAGCTAAAGGTTCAGTAGTTGTTAAGTACGTTGACGTTGATGGTAATGAAATCAAAGACGCAGAAAATGTAGTGACAGATGCAGTTGTCAAAACAACGAAAACATACGCTACTAAGTCAGGAGAGGTTGTACTGTCGACTCGTGATGAAGTAACAGAACATGATGTAAACTACAATGCCGCTGAGAAAAAAGTTGATACAATCACTAAAGATGGTAAAAAATATGTTTTCCGTGGAGTGTATGAAGTTTCTGATAAGTACAACAACGTATTAGAAGAAACAGGTAAGGTAAAAGTAGGAACTACGACAGTTGTATACCAATATGACTACATTATTCCAGTAGATCCAACGAAGCCTAACGATGGTAATCAAAATCCTCCAAAACCAGAGGATAAGATTCCTAATGATCCAAAAGGTCGCACCTACAAAGATTTAGGTTTACTAACAGAAGTGAAACGTGATATCACTTATGTTTATGAAAATGGACCAAAAGAAGGACAAGAAGCAAGTGCACCAGTGAACCAAAGTGCTCGTTTCACAAGAACTGCCGAAATCAACAGTAGAACTGGTGAAGTGACGTATACAACTGATTGGACTCCAGAACAAAAACTTGTTGAAGTAGTGTCACCAGAAATCAAAAATTACACTGTAGATAAAGCTAAGGTAGATGAGTTAACTGTAACACATGAATCTAAAGATTCAGCGGTTGTTGTTAAGTATTCTCAGAATAAACCAAACAGTGTACGTGATTACGCAAAAGATAAAAAAGGAACAGTTATTGTTAAATTTGTAGATATTAATGAAAACTTCCTTGCGGATGATGTAGTAGCTAAGAACAATGTAATTGTAGCTGAAGCAACAACTACAACTACTGGTGATAAAGAAGAAACGACTTATAAAGCAACTGGTGAAGAATATGCGGTGACGCCACCAGAAACGATTGAAGTAGATGGAGTGACATACAGATTGAAACGTGTTCTTCCAGCAGGAGATAAGTTCAAAAATACTGTAGAGGAAAAAGGTTTAGTTAAAGAAGGAGTAACGACTATTGTTTACCAATATGTAATGCAAATGGATGCTCCAAAAGTTGAAGTGCCAGAATTTGATGGTGGAGTAGTTCCATTGGATCCGCCAACTGTGGAGATTCCAGAGCTGAAGATTCCTGAAGAACCAAAACCACAGCCAGAGCCAAATCCAATTCCGACTCCAGCTCCTGCACCTACACCACAACCAGCTCCAACACCTCAACGAAACGAGACTCCAAAACCACCTGTACCTGTGGCGGAAGATTCGGGAACACCGGCAGTTCCGAACAAACCAGTACCTTCAAATTACAATCCGGATGGAAACACTTATCCAGCTCCATCAACTGAGGTAACTCAATTGCCAAATACTGGTACGGAATCGAACGCAGCCTTGGCAGCATTCGGATTTGTTGGAATTTTGAGTGGTCTAAGTATCGTTCTTCGTAAGAAGGATAATGAGTAAAATTTGTTCAAAATTTTAATGAGTTTCTAGTTATAGATTGCTAGACCTCTTGAGTGAGGTAAGGTATGTATTTGGAGAAGGCTTAGGCCTTCTCCATTTTATATATAATTTGAATAAAAAAGTGTTGTGTCTTCTACAATAGATTCAGATGATGGGCGACTTATGATGGAAATGCCAAGGAATTTCAATAGATGATAATATGGAAGAGTTCAAGAATGAAACTGGTTTTCACGTTTTTTCTTGACTCTTTTTTTGGTTGTGATATAATTAACCAGTAAATAATTTTTCAAAGAATAGTATTTTTCTCTTAAAAAAGAGAAGTCCAAAAGGAAAGGAGTCAGATATGAGACAGCTAGCGAAGGATATCGATGCTTTTTTGAATGAGGTGATTTTGCAGGCAGAAAATCAGCATGAAATCCTAATAGGTCATTGTACTAGCGAGGTGGCCCTGACCAATACTCAGGAGCACATTCTTATGCTCTTGTCAGAGGAATCTTTAACAAATTCAGAATTGGCGCGTCGCCTCAATGTCAGTCAGGCAGCAGTTACCAAGGCCATTAAGTCTTTGGTCAAGGAAGGGATGTTGGAAACATCTAAAGATCCGAAGGATGCGCGTGTGATTTTTTATCAGTTGACTGATTTGGCTCGTCCAATCGCTGAGGAGCACCATCATCACCATGAACATACACTTTTAACCTATGAACAAGTGGCGACTCAGTTTACTCCAAATGAACAAAAAGTGATTCAGCGGTTTTTGACTGCTTTAGTAGGAGAAATCAAATAATGA
>QWCI01001952.1_pt1 | contig 11834 bp, 10 predicted proteins | sample 1972541 | NCBI WGS metagenome assembly QWCI01 (sample SAMN09866712, study PRJNA288562) | Human oral metagenome isolate term3_saliva, whole genome shotgun sequencing... | isolation source: mouth | host: Homo sapiens | place: USA: California | reverse complement strand
GTTTTTGTTGTGTAGTTGCCATAATTTGATAAAATTTTAATTTTTAGGTTATTAATGAATTAATTTGTTAATATCTTTCTGATTTATAAGCATTTGTATGATACGAGCCGTATGTGAGCTCGTTCAACACAGTGTCTTATCTCCGCAAAGATAGTAATTAAAAGAAAAATAGAGATAGGATTAATAACATTTAACAGTTATAAATGTACGGTTTCTCTCTCTACTTTATTACTATCTACTCTTTCGAGCCCTATTTAAGTTTTGAAAGTACTTCTTTGATACGACGTAGTGCTTCCTTAATATTATCATCACTTGTTGCGTAACTCATTCGGAAACATTCTGGGGCACCAAAAGCGTCACCACCCACTGTTGCCACGCCTCCTTCTTCAAGAATATACATTGCGAGGTCTGACGAACTACGAATGACATGCTTACCATCTGTCTTGCCAAAGTAGCTTGAACATTTAGGGAAGAGATAGAATGCACCCTGTGGTACATTCACTTCAAGGCCAGGTATCTCCTTTGCCAACCTAACTATCAAGTCACGACGACGTCGAAATGCTTCACGATAGTCAGCCACGCAAGCTTGATCAGCCTCGTATGCAGCCACAGCTGCCATTTGACTTACACTACATGTACCTGACGTATATTGTCCTTGTAGCTTATTAATTCCTTTTGCAATCCACTCTGGTGCAGCAATCCAGCCTAATCTCCAACCTGTCATAGCGTAAGCTTTGCTAACACCATTGCAGAGTATCGTACGGTCTTTCATCCCTTGGCAAGAAGCAATACTACAATGACCACCTATATAATTAATGTGTTCGTATATCTCATCTGACAGAACGAACAAGTCATCATGTGCCAAGACGACCTTGGCTAAGCTCTCCAACTCTTCTGCAGAGTAGACACTACCAGTAGGATTACTTGGAGAACAAAGAATAATCATCTTTGTCTTGGGTGTAATCGCATACTCCAACTGTTCAGCCGTAATCTTGAAATCCTGTTCAATACCAGCAGAAACAATTACAGGAACGCCTCCAGCGAGTTTTACCATCTGTGGGTAACTAACCCAATAAGGTGCAGGAATAATGACCTCATCACCAGGATTAACCAAAGCCAAAATAGCATTGCATACACCTTGCTTACCTCCTGTGCCAACAACTATCTCTGAAACAGCATATTCAAGGTGATTCTCTTGCTTCAGTTTCTTAACAATTGCCTCACGCAGAACAGGATATCCAGGAACAGGAGAATACTTAGAGAAGTTATCATCAATAGCTTTTTTGCCCGCTTCCTTCACATGGTCGGGTGTCATAAAGTCTGGTTCACCCACACTCATATTGATAACATCAATTCCCTGCGCTTTCATTTCACTACTCTTCTGCGACATTGCTAATGTTTCAGAAGGCGCCAGTCGATTCAAACGATCTGATAGTTGTGCCATTTCGAACTTTATCTTTCTTTATGAATAATATCAAGTACAAAAGTACGTAAATTCATTCTGATAACGTAACTTTTCTTTCTTTATTTTATCATTATAACATTTTTACTGCCGATTTGACAGCTAAAACCACAAAAATATGGTTCTTCCGATACTAAAAGTGATAGAAATTAAATACTAAGAAGAATCTTGTTACAAGAACTGAACACCTATTCTACTCACCGAGTAACACATGAGTTATACTCAAATAGAGTTGATGGGTGGTGGGTGATGAGTGTTAGGTGATCGGTGTTAATGATTTGTGTTTGGTGGGTAGTAGGTGATGGAAAATGGGTGTTAGGTGATGGTGGATAGGTGTTAAGGGCTTGTGTTTGGTGGGTAATAGGTGTTGGATTATGGGTGTCAGGTGATGGTGGATGGGTGTTAAGGGCTTGTGTTTGGTGAGTAATAGGTGTTGGATTATGGGTGTTAGGTGATGGTGGATAGGTGTTAAGGGCTTGTGTTTGGTGGGTAATAGGTGATGGATTATGGGTGGTAGGTGATGGTGAATAGGTGTTAAGGGTTTGTGTTTGGTGGGTAATAGGTGATGGATTATGGGTGGTAGGTGATGGTGAATAGGTGTTAAGGGTTTGTGTTTGGTGAGTAATAGATGATGGAAAATGGGTATTAGGTGATGGTGGATAGGTGTTAAGGGCTTGTGCTTGGTGGGTAATAGGTGATGGAAGATGAATGTTAGGTGATGGTGGATGGGTGTTAAGGGATGGTGTTAGTGATGGGAGTAGGTAACGACTGATGGGTATTAGAGGCTATGGAAATCGCTCTCCCTCCCCTTTCTGTCAACTATTTTTACCCTTCATGAATAGAGTACACGCTTTTTAAGATAATAGAAGAGGCCTAACTGCATTCAAGAACATGCCCTTCTTGCATGTTGAAGACGCCCTTTTTGAAGCAAGAAGGGCGTCTTCTTTAAGACAATATGTAACCTATTGACTTATTGCATATTATAAGCTCTATCATAAGAGTTCTTATACTCATATTGTAAGGGTAATTAGATCGATATTATGTAATGATTTTTTACAGCTAAGCAAATTCCCTTAAAGTATAGAGCGGTACTTTTAAGATACTTATCGTAAAGCCAAACAGACATGAAATACAATAATATTTACATACCTAATATACTTTACTTTGCAAACAAAGACTTACCATATTCGTCTATATAAAACCTCCTTTTACATCTATCGACCTCTCTAACTTACATTCACTCAAGCAATTCATAGCTTTGTGCCTACCCTTCACACAACTTGCAACAAAAGCCCACACTTACCCTATTGAGTAACATCTCACCTGTCATAAACCTATAAGTGCAGCATTTTTCTCATATTTCCACATAGCAACTGGTAGCTAACAAACTTACACGAGTAACAACTGTCAGAGGTCACAAAACACTACCACCACTCTATCCTACTCCATTCGCCACCAGCCAACAGACCATTTTTGATTCGAACAGATTATGAAGATGAACTCCCAAAAGCATAAACAACAATCCCACTATAAAGAGACAGAACGCCTCTCCATAGTGGGATTGATAACAAGGCTTACTACAAAGCCTTTCAATAGTATATTATCTTTATAGATGCAAGTCGTGACCCATGCGATCACGCTTCGTCTTCAAATAGCGATAATCAAACTTATTAGGAGTAATCTCAATAGGGACATTCTCCTCAATCTCCAATCCGTAAGCTTCAAGCCCCACACGCTTCGTTGGGTTGTTTGTAATCAGACGCATCTTATGGACGCCAAGATGGCGCAACATCTGTGCTCCGCAACCATAATCACGTTCGTCAGGACGGAAGCCAAGGTGGAGGTTTGCCTCAACAGTATCAAGTCCTTCTTCCTGCAGTTTATAGGCAGCAATCTTATTCATCAAGCCGATGCCACGTCCTTCCTGTTGCATATAGATAAGGACACCCTTACCTTCTTTCTCAATCATCTCCATTGCCTTGTGCAGTTGCTCACCACAATCACAACGTTGACTACCAAGAATATCGCCCGTCGCACATGAAGAGTGTACACGCACAAGCACCGGTTCGTTTTCTGTCCACGTACCTTTAATAAGTGCCATGTGCTCTAATCCATTCGCTTGACGGAATGGAATCAGATGGAACATACCATATTTAGTAGGGAGATCTACCTCCTCACCGACAACAATACTTGTCTCGGTCTTCAAGCGATAAGCTATGATATCCTTGATACTAATAATCTTCAGTCCCCATTCCTTTGCACGTTTCTGCAAATCAGGCATACGCGCCATCGATCCATCTTCGTTCATTATCTCCATCAACACACCCGCTGGGAAACAGCCAGAGAGCTTACAGAGATCGACGGCAGCCTCGGTATGACCCGAACGACGCAGGACTCCATTGTCTTGAGCATACAATGGGTTGATATGACCAGGTCGGCCAAAGGTCTGTGGAGTAGATTTTGGGTCGGCTAACGCCTTGATTGTCTCAGCACGATCATGTGTAGACACACCTGTCGAACAGCCTTCCAGCTTATCAACGGTGACGGTGAACGGAGTACCAAGCATTGATGTGTTATCAGAAACTTGGTGAGGTAGGTCCAATTCTTCCGCCCGTGATATCGTAATAGGTACACAAAGCACACCTCGTGCATTCTTCAACATAAAGTTAACCTTCTCTGGTGTGATCATTTCTGCAGCCATAATAAGGTCACCTTCATTCTCTCGGTCTTCGTCATCAACAACGATAACGAACTTTCCCTCCCGAAAGTCTTTCAGCGCATCTTCGATGCTATCGAGTTTAAAGTCTTCCATATTGTTACTGATTGTTTGTTGTTTCGATACCAATAAACCTTTGTTCCTCTCTTTCCTTCATCCGTATTATCTCTGAGATAATCGTCACGTTACATCCAATAATCGTATGGAGATCACGATAAAGACGCAAGCGGAAACGCCACATGCGGAAGTAGAAGAAGATACCAGCTGGCAGTATCACTGCTGCAAGAATATTAGACCACTTATGGTCGAACGGTCTTGTATGTGCCTTAACAGCTAATATTGGGTATTTATTCAGTTCTGTCATGATGACCTTATTGCGTGTATTACCCAAGTCTTCAATGACAGTTTCAAGTTCGTCATTAATCTTCTCGATGACATGATCCGTATGATAACGGAAGAACACCTTTATTACATTAGGTGCTGACTTAAGTCTTCGAGTCTTAGCATAGTCCTCAATTCTAACGTTCAAATCCTTCAGTAGTTCTGCATCTTTATCATAGTCAGGGTCATGCAAGATAACTTCTTTGCTCGCAACGCTACGTTTCACCCTCATTCCAAACATCTTCATCAACATTCTCCTATACATATCTGCATTGAATACAGTTGAGTCATTGTTGGCTTTGTACGTAAAGAATATCGCCATTGGGATAAGTATGGCCATAGAAAGCCCCTTACCAAACCAGATAGCCCAGTCTCCCTGTCGCGACATTCGATAACCAGTGTTATCGAGGATATAAAAGATAATGAACACAATAACGCTGATAATGATTGGAATACCCAATCCTCCCTTTCGGATAATAGCACCGAGTGGTGCACCGATAAAGAAGAAGATAATACATATCAGCGATAACGTAAACTTATTAATAATCTCTATTTCATGCAATCGGATAAGCTTATCACCATCACTGGTTATCATACTCTTAAAATCAAGGTCGCTTACTTCTTGCTGAACAGTCGATAAAGCTTGGTCAACAACATAACGTCGTTGATCGGCAGGTAGCTTATTAAAGGCCGAATCTATGTTGAACGCCTTTTCTTCCGACAGTTTTATGGCCTCCTTCCTTTCGACAGCCTTTAACTTAGGCGTTCGATAATAAAGGGACTGTGCATCCTTATAGAAAGCGTTACCCACACTATCGTAGACGTGAACAAGGGAGTCCTTATCGTGCTGTATCTTCGTAATACTCTTCGTACGAGCATCATTTGAGATACCAGCCATATCCGTTAAGTTGAAGTCACCATCGAAGTCAAGGACGATATGCTTATGTGCAAAGGTCTCTCGACGATATGGGACACTGGCACTATTACCCATTTCTTGTGAGCGCATGTTCTCAAACCATTCTCCACTCCATAGGTTCAATACAAGGTGTTTCTTGTCTGCTGTAGACTGTAACATACCTGAATCAGCAAGGATAATAGCCTGGTCTTCGTAGCTGTCCGTCATCCTATACACCATAATATTATATAGGTGGCCAGTCTTCATATCCTTCTTTTCAACATAGAGGTTCGTCTGTGGTATACCATCATAGAAGATTCCTTCTGGTATTTCCAGCTCAGGACTCTTCTGTTTCATGGATATAAGTAATTGAGCAATATGCTTTTGTGCTGTTGGCCCCACATTGTTTTGGAAATAGAACGAGCCAAAAGCGATAAGAACACTAATAAAGATTAGTCCTCTAAACGACTGAATAAGAGAGATGCCAGCAGCCTTGATAGCCGTCAACTCCGAACTTTCGCCAAGGTTACCATAGGAGATTAGCGATGAAAGAAGAATTGCCAACGGAAGAGCCTGTGGTACCATCATTAAGCTCATGTACCAGAAGAATTGTCCAAGAACGTCCATTGACAATCCTTTACCTATCAAGTCATCAACATATCTCCACAAGAACTGCATCATCAACACGAACAAGCTGATGAAGAAAGTTCCCATGAAAAGCATACCAAATTGCTTGGCAATAAAGATATCTAACTTCTTGATTCGAAACATGATATAATGACAAGGAGTTTATTCTCCCTTATTTACATACGAGCTAAGACACATTAAGGATACAGAGGTCCCATCAGTGGAGAATAGCTTACCTTTTGCAAATTTACATAAAAATATCAGAGTAATTGTCTTTTTTAATATTTTTATTCTTTAACCAGCCTCTTTCATCTATCTGTTCACGCCAAATTAGCATCAAGGAGCTTACATTCCCGTTATGACATGTAGACGTTCTATGTTTTGATTCCACATCTGTTCTAAGCCCTCGACGTCATCGTCCTCTGCAAAGTCAGTTATATATAGATGGTAATTACCCGCAATCTCACTATGAAACATCTTTATCTCCCAATAAGCTTCATCCTCCGAAGCCTCCCAATGGAAACGTACATGGTCGTTCTTGACCATTTCAACGATTTTTGCTGTATGTATATCATGCTCACGAAGCGGGTCGCCCCATACAAAGGTTGCGACATCCTCATTTATTGTCACGTCATCTGCTAACCACTTCTTCAGCCCTATAGGTGTGCTAATCAGTGCCCACACAGCACTGCCTGAGCGTGTTTTCAATTCATATTCTAATTCTACTTTCTTACTCATAACTAAGTAAAGCGTTTTGTTTATGCTTATTTATCAACTTTCTATTGTGTCTCTTCGCCCTCATATTATCCTCTTCCAGGAATAAAGTCATCATATAAGTTTGTTCTTAGCAGTTACTTAAATAGCCGTTAGATATACTTGCGATAATATCATCATAGAACCGTTTTCTTCTCTTACTGCGCCAAACAGAAAGACATCCTTTAAACGTCTAAGTTCATACTTTTATTGTATTCCATCACTAATAAGCATAAATTAGGATGGTGTTCTTACTCAAAAGCATATCTTCTATCCTTATTATAATAAGCAGCAAACCATCGCCTCCCCTGCAGTATCCGACACAGAGAAAGAATGTTTTTAATGAATAAACCGCAAAAAAGTGAATTATTATTTGCAAGTATGATTTTTTCTTCATACCTTTGCACCCGCTTTCGAGAACGAAAGTAATATGGATGGCGGGATAGCTCAGTTGGTTAGAGCGTCGGATTCATAATCCGGAGGTCCGGGGATCGTAGCCCCGTCCCGCTACAAAAAGGTTGATAATCATTTTTGATTACCAACCTTTTTTGTTTATATACTATCCGTTTAATATAAAGAGACAGATATACCTACTTATAATGATTGGTATCTGATAAAGCTAACTCATATCTATAAGAAAGAAGTAATCTGGCATATAGTATTAGATTCAGCCCTCGTTTCAAGTGATTACACAACCTTTCTTTATTGCATTAGATTTCTCGTATTACTTTACAGTTGCCCATGCCAACAGAAAGCTCACTACATGTTCTATTTCTATGTACCAACTGCAAAGTAATTTCCAACCAAAACTCAACTTGCTGTCACTGCCGTCACACAAAGTTATCACTTAACTATCTTGTTTACAGAGGAGTTACGTCAAATGTTAAAAATGACAGCAAAACGAATTTAAAACTATTCTTGTAGTAGTACGTATTATATCCCTCTTATTTTAAAAAGTTGCATTCCTCCGTTAACCAGAACCATCATAAACTTTGCTGTTAAGAAAGAAAAGGCTAATAAAAGTTGCTCGGACATAAAACACAAAAAGGCGAGCCTTACGACTCGCCTTATGAATTTAATCAGTAAGTCGATACATGTACCACAAGCGATACAATCATTACCAATTACGTAAGCCATAATATAAATAATTTATAATGTTAATAATGTTCTTGTATTACAAATAGGTTTATACCTAAATTTGATGGTGCAAAGTTAGGAATAAATTCCTTAATACCTAAACATAATGAGATAAATTACAAATATTTAGACGACATAAAAATAGAATCACAAGGCCTTTCATAAACGTAACTAACTATTAAATAGAAACTTATAAACAAATAACACAACTATCACGAAGGCTACCCTCTATTACATTAAACAACATCGTTTTTCTTGCTTCATACCTAAAAAGGATGAGAGACACCTAAAGAAGAGGAAATATCAACAGGAAGATAGACAATAAAACAAGTAGATAAACGTTTGAAGAATAATATGAAAAGAATACTATTCGCACTTATCTCATTGGCTATTGTGCTTTCAAGCCATTCACAGGAACGGAGAGTTCAGAACCGTCCCTACACCGACTTGCGTGAATTTCATTTCGGTGTACTCGTCGGAACACATCTACAAGACCTCGAACTCAATAATGTCGGACCACAGATGGTAGACCTTGGAGATGGTAACGGACTGGTTCAGAAGACTATTTCAGTAGACCAAGACCGTTGGGATGCGGGTTTCACTGTTGGCGTCTTAGGTGAGTTACGACTCAACTCAACCCTCCAACTGCGTATGGCCCCAGCCATGTACTTTGGCACACGACATCTCACTTTCCGAAACCTCACAGACCTTAATACGCAAGGCGAACCTACTGAACAGGTGCAAGAACTAAAGACAGCATATATCTCATGCGCTTTCGACCTCATTGCAGCGGCCCCACGATTCAACAACCACCGCCCATACGTAATGTTAGGATTGAACCCTATGCTCAATCTCTCAGGTAAGGACAATGATTATATCAAGCTCAAACGTAGTGATGTCTTCGTAGAAGTGGGACTTGGATGTGATTTCTACCTCCCTTACTTTAAGTTACGTCCAGAATTAAAGTTCATGTACAGTCAAAGATGATAGCCCTCACTTTCTACTTTGAATAAATCGCTTGTTTGCAAAATTAGCAGATATTACATCGAAGAAAGGCAACGGAAGAAGACTTACCATAACACTTATAGAATCTATGCAATATTGAAGTACAACTCCAAAATTGCATAGATTTTTTATTAAAAACACGCTTTTCACTTGTACACAGGCCCTTTTTTATGTAATTTTGGAGTTGAACTTCAATTTTACATAAACTTATGAACGATTATATACATCGCAAAATAGAGGAAACGATACTTGAGGCATCAAAATATTTCTCCGTGATAGCAGTCTCTGGACCACGTCAATCAGGCAAGAGTACATTGCTAACTCAATTATTCCCACTCTACGAGAAATACAGTCTAAAGGACCTCAACATTCTTGATTACGCAAAGAATGATCCCATAGCCTTCCTTAATCAGACAGATGAAGGAATGTTTATTGACGAGATACAAAGGTGTCCTCAACTATTAGACTACATACAAGGCATTGTAGATAACAATCCCAAGAGACATTTCGCATTGTCAGGAAGTTCGAATTTCGAGGTAATGAAGAATTTATCAGAATCTCTTGCTGGTCGTGCAGGGGTGTTCGAACTGTTGCCAATGTCCATACAGGAGGTTACAGGAAAGGTTGATTTAGACAATCTAAATCAAATCCTTTACAACGGGCTCTACCCTTCTATCTGTGCAAAGAAGAATATTGCTAAGTTCTTTTACCCCTCTTATGTTAGGACATACTTGGAGAAAGACGTTAGAGATCTCCTACAGATGAAAGACCAAATACGCTTCACAAAGTTCTTGAAACTGTGTGCAGCACGAATAGGCTCACTCTTCAACGCTTCTGAATTAGGCGCAGAGGTAGGCGTAAGTTCCAAAACTATCAGCCACTGGCTTTCTGTCTTGCAGGCTTCTTACCTCATAATGCTCCTCCCACCCTACTATGAGAACATACCCAAAAGACTGGTGAAGAGTCCTAAACTCTATTTCAACGACCCTGGACTGGCCTGTTATCTACTCGACATCGAGACTCCTCAACAGTTAGATAGGGATAAGATGCGTGGTGCTATCTTTGAGAATATGATTGTTATGGAGGCCATCAAGCATCGCTATAACATGGGCTTAGAAGGTGGAGTGTTCTTCTATCGCGACTCTAATCAGAATGAAGTTGACCTCTTAATCAAGCAGGAAGGAGAACTAACAGCCATTGAAGTGAAGTCTTCTATGACTTATAGTTCATCATTTGAAAAGACACTTACACAGATTGAAGGCTGGATAAAGACTCCCATAAGTAAGAAGGCTATTGTCTACTCTGGCGACTTTGAGAACTCGAGTGGTGATATCAACCTTATCAACTATCGCCATATATCTTCCATTCTATGAGTCTTTATTATCCAAGATAAAGTACTGCTTCTCTCCTACAGAAACTCTCCTCTTCTTTTTCCAATGCCGAATAGGTAGACAACAAAAGATGTTAAAAAAGTAAGAACTTTGTTTCACAATATAAAAAAATAGTATCTTTGTTACATTACTAATCGTAAACAAAAGTAGTTATGAGAAAGTTTATTATCCTTCTTTGTGCACTCGTTGCAAGTATAAACATTAGCGCACAGACCAAAGAAAAGCAAGATAGTCTGAACATCCCAGTGTTTCTTGTAGATGGAGTTGAGGTACAGAGCATCGATGACCTTGACCAGAAAGACATCATTAGTGTGCATGTTATCAAAAACAGCGACCTCAATAAGCTGTTTTATCCACGTACTGGCGGTATTTTACTGATTACAACAAAATCAAAGAAGTATCTGAAGCCTATCATCCAAAAGCATCAAGATGAAATGAAGAAGGCAAAGGGCAACAAGAAATCTGGGGAGATTTATATAAGATAAGGGCACCCACGAGCCTCTTTCATAACCCGAGAAAACTATCAGACTATAGCTTTTCACGTCATAACCCACGTCCAATAGTAGCCGTAATAACCGTCACCTCCAACTATTGGGTTTGGTTCTTGTAAACAAATGAGACCGCTTTCCACGAATTATTACCATGAATAAAAGAATTTATGTTCATGAAAAAAATATTTCTCATCATGAAAATAAATATTTCTTTTCATGAAAATAATTCGTATCAGACCATCTGCACGCTCTTTTATCTTTCTCTTCACGCTTATAGAATGGCGGAGAATGCGACAGTAGAAAGCATCTATTCACATACTCTCAACAACGTTCATAGCGCATGAACGACAATGGGCTGAATCAATAAGATATCCATTAACAACCTTATTGATACAGCCCACATTATTTATATATAGGTCCTATCGATTGAAAGACTTACTTTTTCTTCTTCATATCAAGTACTAACTTACCGACGTAAATAGCATGCTTACCATTCTGATCATCGCCAACCATCTTACCATCAAGGTCTTTCACGTATTCTAACTTAGTCAGGAAGGTATGCGAATGACCACCCAAAATGAGGTCGAGACCACGAGTTCCTGCGATAACCTCCTCATCACTGACCCCTTCTATATTCCATCCAAGATGGGAGATACAGATAATCAAGTCGCACTTCTTTGCTTTTAACTCGTTAATAACCTTCTGTGCACAAGCAACAGGGTCGTTATAAACAATCTTACCATAGTTAGCTTTCACCACAAGACCATCCAACTTAGGAGCAAGACCGAATACTCCTATCTTTAAGCCATTACGTTTCAAGATAACGTAGGGCTTTACCAAGCCCTGAAGTGGCGTACCCGTAAAGTCGTAATTAGCGCATACAATAGGGAACTTAGCCATCTTAAAGAGGCGAACCATATTGTCCATACCAAAGTCGAACTCATGGTTTCCTATCGTAGCAGCGTCATAGTGCATC
>QWCI01000924.1_pt1 | contig 11855 bp, 13 predicted proteins | sample 1972541 | NCBI WGS metagenome assembly QWCI01 (sample SAMN09866712, study PRJNA288562) | Human oral metagenome isolate term3_saliva, whole genome shotgun sequencing... | isolation source: mouth | host: Homo sapiens | place: USA: California | reverse complement strand
TTCTATACTCATACGCCCTCTTCCAACTTCAATTAAAGTTCCAACAATTGCACGAACCATATTTCGTAAGAATCTATCTGCAGTAATTTCAAAGCGCCACAGATCTTCATTCTCATTTATCCATTCTGCTTTTGTAACGTGGCATATATTTGTTCGAGTATCTGTGTGTAGTTTGCTAAAGCTAGTAAAATCCTCTACTTGTAAGAGCTGTTGAGCTGCTTGATTCATTACGGTATAATCTAATTCTGCTTGATAACGAGTAGCATAGTGACGTTTAAAGGGGTCTTTTTCCTTATATATATAATAATGGTATGTTCTAGATAACGCGTCAAAACGAGCATGTGCATCTTTGTTGACTTGTTTTATATCTAATACTGCAATATCAGGAGGCAAAAGTCGATTTACTCGGAAGATGAACTTATCAGGTAATGAACAGCAAAAATCAAAGTGGGCCACCATTCTTTTTGCATTAACACCTGTATCTGTTCTGCCGGCTCCAACTAGGCTGATTGCTGATTGAAGTAGAGTAGAAATGGCCTTATTTAGAACTTCTTGCACACTTATAGCATTAGGTTGTTGTTGCCATCCGTGATAATTTCCTCCATCGTAAGAGAAATAAAGAAAGTAACGCATATAACTAAAAACTTCTTTTTGTCAGATATATAAAAATGCCCTGCCAAAAAGGCAGGGCTGACCGTATCGTATTGGGAAATATTCGTGTTGTTATGCTTCTGCGCCAGCTGATTCTACGGTATTATCAGCTTCCTTTTCAGCTACTGGTTCTACTTCAGTCAAAGTCTTCTCTTCTTTTTCTGCAGCTACACTGCCTTCTGCAATAACAGAAAATGGAATTTCAGCAGAAACGTCTTTATGAAGTCTTACGATTGCCGTATACTCACCAACTTGCTTTACATCTTTAAGGACAATAGCTTTACGTTCAATTTCAAAGCCTTGTTCTTTAAGTGCATCTGCAATATGAATGTTGTTAACTGAACCATAGATTACACCATTACCACTTACTTTTACTTCAATAGTGATAGGCTTAATCTTACTCAATTTGTCTGCTAACTCTTGCGCTTCAGCTTTAATCTTTTCAAGCTTGTGTGCACGTTGCTTTAAATCCTCTTCAAGTGAGCGAAGAGCAGACTTGCTTGCGATGACAGCTTTGCCAGTAGGAATAAGAAAATTGCGACCGTATCCGTCACGAACGTTTACAACGTCATCCTTAAAACCAAGGCCATAGACGTTTTCTTTAAGAATAATCTTCATAATCTAATTCCTCCTATTATTTCATCAAATCGGTTACAAAAGGCAGAAGAGCCAATTGACGTGCACGCTTCACAGCTTGTGCAACACGGCGTTGGTATTTCAAAGAAGTACCAGTTAAGCGGCGCGGTAAAATCTTGCCTTGTTCGTTCAAGAACTTCTTCAAGAACTCAGGATCTTTATAATCGATGTATTTGATGCCGCTTTTCTTAAAACGACAATACTTCTTACGCTTAACATCAATTGTTGGAGCTGTTAAGTAACGAATTTCTGATTGCTGTGCCATAATTAAGCCTCCTTTTGATTTTTTCGGTTACGACGCTTTTCTGCATATTGGATAGCATATTTATCCAATTTTGTCGTAAGGTCACGAATAACACGCTCATCACGGCGATAAGCAACTTCCAGTGTTTTGATAACCGTTGGCTCTGCTTTAAATTCAATTAAAACATAGAAGCCGGTTGATTTCTTCTGAATGGGATAAGCTAAATGCTTCAAGCCCCATTCTTCTTCATTGATGATCTCTGCGCCTTCAGCGGTAAGAACACCTTTGAACTTTTCGACCGTCTCCTTCATCTGCTGGTCAGATAAAACGGGAGTTAGGATGAAGACGGTCTCGTACTGATTCATCATACGTTTGTCTGTTAATGATTAAATAATTTTGCTCATAAAGCGGTGCAAAATTACGATAAACTCCTTGATTGTCCAAGTAATACACCAATTTTTCAGCCTTATTTTCTGATGAAATCAATGTATACCGATCATTTTGTGTGTTTGAAGCGAAAGTCGCCAGCGCGGATTTTCCTTTACATAGGAGATGCAAGACGCTAAAATACGATTATTTTTGATAGAATTACCCATATCACATGGTTGAATGAAGTAATGGGCCGCTTTGATTTCATCGTGAGGATTAAAAGTGTCGTCTGTAAAAACAACTTTTAGCTCATTGCAAGTCTTAAGTATTGTTTGTGCCGTTTTGGGCGACAAAGTCACCCAATCAATTCCTTCAGGTAGTGCGTGTAAGCCATTTGTTTCTATACAAACATATTTCCCCGCAGCGTGAAGGCCACCTATCAGTTCTTTTGTGACAAATAATGATGGTTCCCCACCAGTTAATACTACATGTTTAGCTGGAAAACGAGTCACCTGATCCAAAATTTGTTCTTGCGTCATAAGTTCTCCCGTTTCATGTTGGGTATCACAAAAACTACAAGATAAGTTACAACCGGAGAAGCGTATAAAAATAGAAGCTATACCACTATAAAAACCCTCTCCTTGTAACGAATAGAAGATCTCATTTATCTTAAAGCGCGTCATCGTCTTCTTTAATATATACTGCAATGTTACCTTCTGACTCTTGAAAGGATACTTTATAGCAATGAGGCACTTGATCACAGATCCATTTTGCTAAGTTCTCAGCAGTTGTATTGAAATTCACGACATCATTAGCAAAGCGGTGATCTAATTTGCCTTGCACCATATCTTTTACCTTTTTAAAATCGACGACCATTCCGTTATGGTCTAATTCTTTCGCTTTGCAATAAACGGTGACAACTGCATTATGTCCGTGCAGATGCGTGCATTTACTTTCGTAGTCTAATTTCAGTTGATGTGCGTAGGCGATTTCTATCCTTTTGGAAACGTAAAACATTTCTGATATACTTCTTTGTGAATGGTATTTACAATGGTGTGATAATTCTCTTCTAAATAGACTGCATCCGTAGTCATTAGTTGTAATGGTATGCTTTTACCATTTTTTCGATAAGGCGGCTGTAGGTATGGGCGATTAGAGAGTTTAAGTCCTTGGCGTTCATAAAAGCCTATTCTTCTATCAGCCATTGGGCTACTTTCTTGCGGTTCTACTTCTATAATAAATGGTTTGTCTAAGACCTTAATAAAGTCTTGTATAGTTTGACCACCTATATTTTTTCCTCGAAATGCTGGATCAATCGCGAAATGCTCGCCATAAATGAAATCTCGCATGTCCCAAGTAGTAAGGAAGCCAGCAAACGAATCCTTATATATTATGGAATAGGTTGTCATAAGCAGATGCTTACAAATCATCTCTTTCCATTGCGATATGTCGCGTCTTTCTTCTTCTGGGAAAGAAGAAATATAAAGCATTGTTGCCTGGTCTAAGTCTTTCTGAGGAACAAATTTTCTTATCATTTTAAGATTTTGATCGTGTAAATGGCGCTTAGTTTCTTTCTTAGATCTTCTGTTTTACCAGCCCGTATGATCCCTTTTAGTGATACACTTTGGTCTGAGTATGTTTGAGAAGCAATCTTGCCTCCCAACTCTCGCAAAATGCGCATCGCTCGGTCAATTTCCGTATATGGAGATTCAAATACGAACGAGTCCATAATGACTATTTCTTTAATTTTTGTCTTTGCGAGTGCATCTGCCGCAGCGGTTTTATATGCACGTCCTAAATTGGCTGCTCCTAATTCGGTTCCACCAAAATATCTGACAACAATTAAAAGAACATTGGTCAAGTTTTGGCTACGCAATTGTCCTAATATTGGCCGCCCTGCGGTGCCGGATGGTTCACGATCATCACTTGAGCGACTTGTTTCCCCCTCATTACCCAAAACATAGGCGTAACAGACGTGGCGAGCATCAAAATACTTTTTTTGATACGCCTTTAGTTCGCTTTGTACATCCTCTATCGTATTTACAGGAATAGCGAAGCTAATAAATTTGCTCCGCTTTTCCGTATAAAGTCCTTCAGCGACTTTTTCTATAGTCAAAAAGGAATCTTCCAATGTTGAGGTAGTCGCTTTATTTTAGTTAAAATAATAAAGGAAGGTAGCAATGCCGCTCAATGCAGGCTTTCGCTCGTTTTCTATTTCAATTTTAAAGTCTACTTGAGCCTTGCATATTCCTCTGATATCCTCAATATCTTGAAGTTTTGCACGTAAGCGAATGCGACGACCAGAGAGGACAGCTTGACCAAATTTCATTTTATCAAGCCCATAGTTTACCATCATCTTCAAGTTGTTCACTTCTATAATTTGTTGCCATAGATGTGGTAAAAGTGAGAGTGTTAAATAGCCGTGTGCGATCGTTTGTCCGAAAGAACTTTCTTTGGCTGCTCTCTCTTTATCAACGTGTATCCACTGATGATCTAACGTCGCATCAGCAAATAGGTCAATACGCTCTTGTGGAACTTCCAACCAATTGCTTACGCCAATTTCTTGTCCTTTGAGCGCTGCAAAGGATTGAAAAGAATCAATAATAGTTTTATTCATGATCATTACTGTTTTTTCTCTGAGATTTGCTTCATTGTGAGCGCACTCAAGACAAAATTTGAATTGATCTCTGCATGTGCTTTGTAGGAGCCAAATGTTTTACCAGGATTATCTCTTTCTATATATTGATCTACAGAAAAGTCAACCGAGTATATTGTGCCATTATTTGAGGCCTTCTTTGTTATGTTTATTCCGTTTCCAACATTAAATCTGCATTCTTGAATATGTTCATTAAACATATCTGCTATAGTGGACATAACAACTGCTTTTGTCGCATTTTTCTTGCCTAAAAATACGGTCATAACGGGAGTAATATTTGCTGCGATCTCACTTTGATTGTTCTCACTAAAAGCACTGAAGAACTGATTGAGGGTTTCTGAAACCTGGCTTCGTTCATCTGATGTGATAGTCAGTGCTTCTGCATTACTTTGTGCAGCTTGCGCTTCAGCTGTGTAACGGCCCTCTGGGTGTATCTGCAAATAATTAGCAAAAGCAGCGGGCGTACCTGCAGTTTGTGCTTTTGCAAAATCTAAGGAGTCGATCTTATTATCTGCCAATTTCGCATAGAAATCGTCATTATATTTTGACTTGAAATTTGCAAAATCATCCGGGTTACTTGAATTGACAATAGTATTCCACGCGCCTTCTAACTCCAACAACTTAGTCATGCGTTCGCGTACATCTGCTGCAAATTTACTATTGGGAAACTGATCTAAAAAGGCCTGATAATCCTTACTGCTATGACTCTCGCTGAGTGCCGTGTATGCAGCGACTTCATCTACTTGCTTATTTTCTGAGTTTGCGATAATATAACCTCCCACAGCAATAGCTAAAATCAGAAATGCTGCTGCAATACCTATCCAAAGCGCAGTGTTCTTCTTTTTAGGCTCTATCGGTGGTTGCCCGTTATTATATGAGGACTGAACATTGTTATACTGGGGCTGACCATTACTATATTGTGGCTGCCCGTTGTTGTATTGAGGTTGACTATTGTTATATTGCGGTTGCCCGTTGTTATATTGAGTCTGTCCGTTGTTGTATTGTGGTTGCCCGTTGTTATATTGAGTCTGTCCGTTGCTGTACTGTGGTTGCCCGTTGTTATACTGAGTCTGTCCGTTGCTGTACTGTGGTTGCCCGTTGTTATACTGTGGTTGCCCATTATTGTATTGCTGTTGAGGTTGAGGCTGCGGAGTCTCATTTGGCATTTGTGAAGGCTGGTTATTCGTTTCCATTTGTAATGCATTTGTAATTTATATGCAAAAGTAAACTAAACTCTATGATAAGCAAAATAGAAGCAATCTTTTTTCTTTGAAATCTTATTGCCTGTACTGTACGTTAAAGTATTACCGACTGTCTATCTATTCTTATTTCCGGTTATAACAAGACGTAATTAGCTGCGGCAAGGACTATCATAGGAACGATTAAGACTAAAAAGTAGGAAATACCATTGTGAACGTACAACTGTCCTATCACGGGGGGAGGTTTGTTCTACCACGATGGTAAAAGTTTTTTTCAAGAAAGTATAGTCGCGATGTGAGACTTGAAGTTAAAAAACAATATCAGATGGTTGTAATACTAAGTTTTTGTTGTTGATGAATCGGCTCTTACAATCTGCTATACAGATAGAAATGCCTCCTCATATTAGAGGAAAGCAAACAAGAAATAGAGTCGTAAGTGAGAAATTGCGGATATGGGCGGAAAAAATAATAAAACTTTCGTACTTTTGTAGCTCAAAAAATCAAAAGTTTAAACTTACGATGGAGACAATTCAAGTAAGAGATAGAAAATTTGTGGTATCTATTCCCAAAGAAAAGATCAAAGCGCGCGTAGCAGAAGTGGCCGCTAAGATTAGCGAGGAGTTGAAAGGCGAAAAGCCCTTGTTCCTTTCCGTCTTAAATGGCGCGTTTATCTTTGCCGCAGACTTACTGCGTGGTATCACTATTCCTTGTGAAATTACTTTTGTGCGTTTGGCTTCTTATAGTGGCGTCGCATCTACGGGTAAAGTCACGCAAATCTTAGGGTTGGATACATCTCTTGAAGGGCGTACTGTTGTCATCGTGGAAGATATTATTGACAGCGGTCTGACAATGCAAAAACTGCTGGCTTCGCTTGAAACTTACAAGCCTGCAAAGGTAATCATCGCAGCATTGTTAGTTAAACCTGAAAAATTGAAAGTGGCGCTGAATATTCATCATTGTTGTTTTAAAATCCCCAATGATTTTATCCTTGGTTATGGATTAGATTATGATGGTGAAGGTCGCAATCTACCGAACATTTATACTGTAACAGAATAAACCTATCCTTATGAAGAATATTGTAATTTTTGGCGCTCCAGGCTCCGGCAAAGGAACGCAAAGCGATTTACTTGTAAAAAAGTACGGCTTCAAACACATTTCAACTGGTGACGTCTTACGTGCTGAAATCAAAAACGGGACATCACTTGGAAAAACTGCAAAAAGCTATATTGATAAAGGTCAGCTTATTCCGGATGAGTTGATGATCGATATTTTGGCTAATGTCTACGATTCTCTCTGTCCTTGTGATGGTGTTATCTTCGATGGTTTTCCGCGCACGATACCTCAAGCCGAAGCCCTAAAACGCATGTTACAGGAGCGTAAGGGCGAGGTTGATGTTATGATAGAGTTGAGTGTGCCGGATGAAATGCTAATGGAACGTTTAATCAATCGTGGCAAGACATCAGGACGTGCAGATGATAACGAAGAAACGATTCGGAAGCGTTTAGATGTATACAAAAACCAGACTGCTCCCCTTATTGAATGGTATAAAACGGATGGTAAGCATTGTGCCGTTAAAGGTCATGGCGCTTTAGAAGAAATTACTGACGCGTTGAGTGAAGTGATTGACGATTTATAATGCTGATCTTAAACCAAATCATATTATAATTAAAGGTAAACAGCGATAACACGACAACTTTATAGCTTATGGCAGAAACGAACTTTGTCGACTATGTGAAGATTTATTGTCGTTCCGGTAAGGGAGGACGAGGGTCGATCCACCTGCATCGTGCTAAGTATATGCCGAACGGAGGACCTGATGGCGGTGATGGTGGTAGAGGCGGCAATATCTATTTGCGTGGAAACCATAACTATTGGACGCTACTGCATTTGCGCTATGATCGTCATGTATTTGCAGAACATGGAGGCAATGGTGGGAAGTCTCTCTCACATGGTTCGGATGGCGCTGATAAATATATAGATGTGCCTTGCGGCACTGTGGCTTATAATGCAGAGACAGGCAAATATATATGTGATGTCACCGAAGATGGGCAGGTTGTAATGCTACTAAAAGGTGGGCGCGGTGGAAAAGGAAACTGGCATTTTCGTTCTGCCACAAATCAAACGCCACGCTATGCACAACCCGGAGAGCCTATGCAGGAGATGATGGTTATTTTGGAGCTGAAATTGCTTGCTGACGTAGGCTTAGTGGGCTTCCCAAATGCCGGAAAATCCACGCTACTTTCTACCTTGTCGTCTGCGCGACCTAAAATTGCCAACTATCCCTTTACCACACTTGAGCCAAGTCTAGGGATCGTTGCATATCGCGACGCTAAATCGTTTGTGATGGCAGATATTCCTGGCATTATTGAGGGTGCCAGTGGTGGTAAAGGATTAGGCTTAAGATTTTTGCGCCATATTGAGCGAAATTCTCTCTTACTCTTTATGGTTCCCGGTGACACGGACAATATCAAGCGAGAATATGAGATCCTTTTGGGAGAATTGCAGAAGTTTAATCCCGCAATGCTTGATAAACATCGCGTTTTAGCTGTCACAAAAAGCGATCTGCTGGACAATGAACTAATTGAAATGCTAAAAGAGGAATTGCCAACGGACTTGCCGGTAATCTTTATTTCATCAGTAGCTCAGATTGGTTTGCAGGAGTTGAAAGATACTTTATGGAAAGAACTCAATAGCGAATCCAACAAGCTGGAAGCTGTGGCAGAAGGCGGTGCTTTAGTTCATAGAGATCGTGAAGTCAGTCTAATCAATGCAGATTTTATTGATTGGGAGCCTGATTATGAAGATGAAGACGGTGCTGAAGGCGATGTCTATGATTTGGAAGATTTAGAAGATGTATAATATAGAAGATGTATGTTGAATATTAGGTGAGAGCAGCAAGAGGCGCTGCTTCTCACTTTTATTTTATCACCATGAAAATCTTTGTTGTATTGTTGTTTTCTTGGGTTTGTGCGTTACCAATCTTTGCTCAGACGTCCATTACCTGGGAAGATTTTCTACAAGATTACTTTTCAACAGAAAAATTAGAACCGGACTTGCTACAAGAGTTGGAAGATTTGGAAGAGTTGCACAATAATCCGATGAATTTAAATAGTGTTTCATCAGATGAACTACAGCAATTGCCCTTCCTTACTTCTGCAAAAGCAGATTCGATCATTGCTTATCGAACACATAAAAAACGTTTTAGATTTCTTGGTGAATTATTGTTCATCAAGAACCTCACTTATGATGATCGCCTATATATGCAGCTATTTACTTATGTGGGAGAAGCAGACTATACACCAGAAACTCTCCTCCAAAGTTTATTTTCAGGAAAACATGAATTAAAAACCCATTTAGGTGTACCGCTTTATCGTAGGGCTGGCTTTAGAACTTATTCTGATGAAGAGCTGGAAAAGCATCCCAATAAGATTTATCTGGGTAATAAACTTAAATCAATTCTTAGTTATCGCTACAAATGGAGAGACAATATTAAATATGGGATAACACTACGCAAAGATTCTGGTGAGCCTTTCGGGTGTTATGGTAATTATCCATTTGATGATACATCATTTTACTTTGATTATCGAATGAATGAGGATAGATTCAGGTTGGTTGTTGGAGATTATAAGTTAAAGATGGGGCAAGGGCTTCTCTTAGGCAATTTGTTCTTTAAAGACAAGTCATTGCTTTTAAATAGTAGAGATCGTTCGGCTTTACGTTTTGCCTCACAAGCTTCAGGCGCTACGTTTAATCATTTTCGGGGAGCAATTGCTTCTTATTGCTATGGCTCGTGGGTTGGTGCTGCTTTTCTGTCTTATCGAAAGCTTGATGCACATATCTCGAATGACACTATCATATCTATGCCTATAGGCGGTTATCACCGGACTATTTCTGAACTAAATAATAAATCGGCTGCAGCTAATTATCTTTTTGGAGGACATATTAGCTTCTTTAAGCCGGATTTTAACGTTGGCATCAATACCTACTATAGTTTTTTCGATCATGTTGTCTACCCACCGAGGAGGATAAGCAATAGTTATTTTTTTCGTGGGAAAACCGCTGCTGGTTTGTCTTTAGATTATTATCGTATGACAAAATACCTAACAGTTCAAGGTGAATTGGCTATTGATGGTAAATTGCGGATGGCAACAAGTAATAGGCTACAATATTCTTTGAATGATGACCTTTTACTTCATTTTCAACATCGCTACTTATCAAAATATTTTGCTGCACCATTTGCTAAGACTATACAGACAGGTAATCGTGTGGCAAACGAGCACGGTTTTCTATTAGGAACAACATTGAGGAGCTTTTACAATTGTTCTTTACTGTTTTATGTCGATTATTCCCACTTCTTCTTACCTATATATGGCGTATATAAATCTTCAAATACTTGGGAGGGCTATATAAAGTTGCAATATCGTTTGAGTGATTATGGTTCACTAAATCTAATTTATAGATTAAAAGCCAAAGAGGCTTCAATTAAGGGCTTTGAGGATCTATTAGAATACAAAACAACGCAACGACTACGCTTACAAGCCGCCTATTCGTCGGAAAAAATAACACTTTCGGGTGCTTTGAGCGGCGTAGGATATAGTCAACAAACAAAAGGCAATTCATTTGGCTGGATGCTATCTTCTCGGCTTTCCTATAAAACTGAAAATAAGTGGTCTTTTTCTTCGTTTGTTAGCTTATTCTTTTCTGAAGATGCAGCAACGGCACTTTATGATTATGTGCCTCACTTGTACTACGCCTCAGAATTTCCCGCTTTTCGCCATCATGGTTTTTGTCTTGTAGGCACCTCATCGTATAAATGGGGTACTCGCTTGATACTTTCGAGCCGGTTGGGATGGATGCACTATTTTAACCAAAATACCATAGGCACAGCTAGCCAACAAATCCGAGGGCATAACAAGATGGATCTGGCTTTTGAACTTACCTACAAATGGTAAAGTATGCTATCAAATCAAAGTAAGGAAGGAGCGCCTAAGTGTGAGAAAGCAGCTTTGACGGAATGTTTATTACCATCAACAAACAAACTCTTTCTGAGGCTTTTCAGATAAATCCGGATTAGCCTTTATGTGCCGGCTACACTCCTGCGAGGATGAAGCATAAAATCATTATTCTTGGGTATTTTTTTGCAATGAAGAACACAATACCTTTGCACTTGAAAAATACACAAGATAGAGCTCTCTTGTTTAATTCTTGAATTTATTTACAAATCAAAGATCCTATGAAAAAGAAAATAGTACTTTTTCTGCTATTCTTTTCACTGTTACAAGTCGGGATAGCAGATAATGTAAACGTAACAGAAGCTGTTGTGCAAGGTCGCGTGATCAATGGAAAAAGCAAGGAGAATTTGCCCTTCGTGCATATTTCTATAAAGGGAACAACCATAGAAACCACAACAGATGCTGCGGGATGTTATCATTTGAAGAACCTGCCAATAGGCAATCTTACGTTGGAAGTGAAATTGTTGGGGTATCACATCCAACGACAGAAAATAAAAACTCGCCCGCACGAAGTCCAAGAATTGGATTTCGAACTGAGCGAAGATGCCTTTGACCTTGACGAGGTTGTGCTTACGGCTAATCGCGTGCAGACCTTACGTAGAGAAGCACCGGCTTTGGTCAACGTGTTAGATAAGAAGACTTTTGAAGTTACAAATATTGCTTGTTTGGCTCAAGGGCTTAATTTCCAACCCGGGGTACGTACAGAAACAAATTGCCAAAATTGTGGTTTCTCGCAGGTAAGAATGAATGGTTTAGATGGTCACTATTCGCAAATTCTAATTGATTCAAGACCCGTATTCTCGGCCCTGAATGGTGTGTATGGGCTTGAGCAGTTGCCTACTAATATGATAGATCGCGTTGAAATAGTTCGCGGTGGTGGATCCTCGCTCTATGGTGCTTCTGCCGTTGGCGGAACTATCAACATTATTACAAAGTATCCAACTTACAATACCGGCTCTTTCAGTCATACGATCACCTCTTTATATGGCCGTTCAAGTTATGATAATACGACGACAGCCAACGCTTCACTCGTCACGCCTGATGGCCGTGCCGGTTTGTCTATTTTTGGTCAATACCATTATCGACCG
>QWCI01000916.1_pt1 | contig 11889 bp, 7 predicted proteins | sample 1972541 | NCBI WGS metagenome assembly QWCI01 (sample SAMN09866712, study PRJNA288562) | Human oral metagenome isolate term3_saliva, whole genome shotgun sequencing... | isolation source: mouth | host: Homo sapiens | place: USA: California | reverse complement strand
TAAAAACGTTATAAAAACATTTGAGATACCTTTACCATGAGTGAAGATACAAAAGAACAGCATAAACTTATAAGGGAATTGTACAAGTGTCATTCAACGCTGATCGAAGCAGAGAAGGCACTTGTGCTTTTTGATAGTACTACACATTTTATAGCGATTGGGAATAGTGCTGACGACCTGTATCTTAAATATGGATGGGAATTATCAATGATAGATATCTACGAAAACTCAATCTCGTATATGTTTCTTATAGTAGATGCAATTAAACTATTAAACACTTCAGAGTATAAGGTTATAACAATAGACTTTAAGTTTGAGGAAAGGTTTTCTACTATTGCAGCAGTACAACAATCCTTAGACTACCTACGTTATTTACAAGGGAATAAAGAGTTTGATTATCCAATTATTGAATGTAATGTGGATTTTGAAGATAGTGCTTATATTAGGTTTATGCGTATAACTTCAGTTATTATAAGCCAAAACTTCATATTGGTACACATTGATCGGCAGGAAACTATCTACCTTGCGTGGGATCATAGTTGGAATTTTAGTCCACAAGGAATAATTATACTTCAGGCGATTAAAAATGTTTTAATGTGTCAGTATGAGCTTATGAAAGAGATAGCAATGCGTCCAAAGGCAACTCTTAAAGCACTTCAAATAGATTGTACGAAAATATATGAAACCTATTTGAGCGGAAAAGAAAAGTACCCCACATCTGATATAATCTGTGTAAAGGTTAAGGAAGGATACCTAACTTTTGACGATGATGTCGTGATTGTTATTTCGAGTCAGAGTAATATAATATATGATATTAACTCAATCGGTATCAGAGGTAAACACTGTGTGTTACTCACGTCAGCACAGATCTCAAAATTCGTTTCAATAGGGTATAACTTTGAATTGGTATCCTGTGAACAAGAATATACTATTTACCAATTAGGTCTAAAGGAAAGTCATTTAAATGTAAAGTGTAACGGATATTACCATTATACAAATGCTGGTATACACAAAGATTATCTAGGCAAATATATAGTAACTGCATATTATAAGGGGAATAAACTACCTGAAAAGATTATTTCTAATGCTATTGGTGGCTATTATAGTCGGCTTCCTCAATGCTCAGAGAAGGATTTTATTCTTAGTATAGTTGTGCATGAAAAGTATGATAAACAAATATCTCATTGACTACAAACATAAGTTTTTGTACAAAGGTAACATGGTACCTATAACAGGCAAATACCTTATATAGGATGCCCTGCAGCACTACTTAGTGTTGTTAGTCATGATATTGTATACAAATAGATAGACCTTGTCAGTTCGTTACAGAAATATTCTCTGTGACTATATCTCCTTCTGTTGAGCTATGCCAAAACCAATCTTTCATCCCAAATCTGATTTTAGAATTTTATTTGTTATAATATTCTAAAATCAGATTTGGGATGAAGGTTATGTTATGCACTTACTAATGATTGTATTTTCAAAATGAATTCTGAAGTCTATAGTTCTTTCTGATTTCATTATCATCAATCTTTGTAAGCATTTAAATAGATTTAATGCTGGAACAGATCTTATAAAGCTATTTATCTCTAACAATATTCACCTAACTAGCAAATCATCTATGATACTCTTGACTCCTGAAGTATTTATTTGCTTACGGAAGTGAACAGTATAACCACTTTTTGTCATAGCCTTAAAGAACTCATCTGCGCATGATATTTTAGTTTCTTCATCAGGTGTGATATGTGTTTCTTTATCGTATGCCTTTGTCTCTATAATAATATTCAGTTCCTTTGTGCCATCTGCTTTTTGAACCACATACATAAAATCTGGACTATAATTACTTGATGCCACAGTCGGTATACAAATACTATGTGATGGTATCTTTCCATATACAATCACTTCTTCAACCTCACTTTTGATATTTTGAAGTTCTAACCCAGAGTCATGAGCGTAGGTATCATATAGATATTTTATAGGAGGTTCGCCTGGAACAGTCTTGTTTCCAATATAGGCTTGAACGACTTCGTCTTTTACAGTACCATCGGCGTTGGTAAGTTTTGTTTCCTTTGCCATATAATTGGCCTGTTTATAACGTACACAACCAACAAGTTTATTACATTTCCAATCATCAACTGCTGTTATCAATCTAGTCAATGAACTGTCATTGAACATATCGTTAGTGAGTTGATAGTCGTCATCAACAACTACACATATTGCTTTATGCAATATATGAATAGGGATATTCGTATATCTTGAAGCATTCTTCAGAAATTCATTGTATGTGTAATGGCGGTTGTGTAAAGTCAACTCTATACGAGAAGCCTCTTTGGCAATAGCTTTATTGTCAGCAAACTCAAGAACATTTCGGGAAGACTCTACAGTCTGAAGAGAGAATACATGTTTATCCTTGATGATTTCTGGCAGCTCTTTTTCAATCTTCTGGTCAATCTCTTTATCAAAATAAAGAACATATTTTCTATTTAGTTGTGCCCAAAGCTCTCTCAATTCCTCAAATCTTGCTTTTCGGATATGTACCTTGTCATTACGGTTACTGTTACGATTAATGATGCGATTCATATTTATGCCGCCTGTTATCTCTTTGAACTCTGGAAACTCTTTCAGTAGATCATCAAACTTATCAGCTACAACATTCTTTTCAAAGTCAACGTAACCCTTTGTCATTAAACCTATAAAGAACATGTTTACATCAGTCTTGCGGATTTCAGCTACCTTCTTAATATCATCAGCAGTAATTGAAAGAGGAGTTCTCTGATCTGCTTCAAGTTCTCCATTGATTTCGGCAACAAGTTTATTCGCAAAGTCTTTCTCTGTAAAATCTACAATGTAGTTAAGCATGAAGGAAGAATCACTGATACGATTACCTACACTGTCAACAGGCAAACGGAGACCACGTCCCACTTCTTGTAGCTTGCTGATTTCAGAGCCACTTGAACGGAGCTTACAGATAGTAAACACATTAGGGTTATCCCAACCCTCCTTCAATGTCCATTTTGAAAACAAGAAGCGCAGGACGTTAGGTTGCCCCTTGTCATCAGTGAAACTTAATAACTCTTTCTTTCCATGAAGAATAACCTTTACCTCATTAGCTATATTCTCATCAGAATCATTGTTATCTTGCGAGAAGTATCCTGCACACGATGCTTCTATGTTGCTAAGTGTAGCCTTGAGATAACTCTCATATTCAGGAGTATTCTGTCTCTCCAGCTCTTTTTTCAATCTTACTTCCAGCATATCAATGAACTTCTTTCTGAGCCAACCATCATTCTTTCCCTCTGGGCCACGGAAGCTGTCAATACTATCAATGAAGAAAAGTGCTAATGTCTTAATTGGTAGGCCTTCCCGGCAGAAATTTTCACGTTCCGTTTCAAAATGACGTATCAAAGCGAGCTCTAGCATCCCCTCCTGATATGATATTCCATACTGGTCAGGAAAGAACTCTTCTCCTGTCTGTTTTTCTTGACCATTACTTAAAATGATGCTGTTTTTGGTTATTGCATCTACTATGACACCATCAAGATCATTATCAAGAGAGATAAGGCTCTCTCCTATATGTACAGTAAAGGTCTTCCCTGTATCGATAGCATTTGTAAGTTTCAGCTTTGCACTGTCACCTTTAGCTGTTGATAGTACCTTTATTTTTTTTTCAGCTCTTTTCCCTCCAGGCAACTCTAAGTGTTCCTTTGCCACTCCCTTCACAAGGCCTTGATTGAAAGATTCTGCAGCATTCAAGTCATAGATTAATTCTTGATAATCTTTTACAGAATGCTTATCCTTACCTTTGCCAACTGTAAGTTCTGGAAAGGTCGCACCATAGCGTAATACCAATTGTGGACGGAAATTCTCGATGAGGGCTGCATAAGACTTACTACCACGCTCCACACGATGTGGTTCGTCTATAATCAGTACTGGCTTGGTGTCAGCTATCGCATCAACAGGTCGATGAAAATCGCCCAACATCTGATCATAATCCTCACGTGTAAGTAACTTTCCATTAGTAATCAGCTGTGTATTGAGTAATAGTACGTAAATCTTATGTTTTGCATTGTGTGTTCCATAAAAGAATTGCCTAACAGGAGAGGGCATATTCATACGTCCCTTCTTCTTTTGTTTCTGGGGCTCTAGCAAGCATAATTCGATTTCCGTATTGTAGTTACATACAGTATCAAAATGACGTTTTACTTCTTGTTCTCTCAGAAATGATGCCGTGCCAGCTTTGATAGGAAGAGTAGGTACAGCAATAATGAACTTGTTGAACCCACAACGTTTATGTAGCTCAAACATTGTTCGGGTATAAACGTATGTCTTACCAGTACCAGTCTCCATCTTGATGTCAAGAATTCGGTGATAAGGAAGATTCTTAATCTTATCCGACAATATATAGTGAGTCGCCTTTTGCTTGTTGGCTTTATCTTGTATATTTGCATTTCTACGAACTATATCGAGTGCCTCACCATTCAGATTATGGAGCAACAGTGGATTTTGGTGACTTAGCTTTGCAGGCTCTTGTATAGAAGCCTGTATGACCGTAGCAACGCCATTAACAGGTATTGTTTGATGATGGAGATTGCTTTCGAGTTTTAATTCCATGTCTTATGCATCTTGTTTATAAACATCGTAAAAATAATCATATAGTAAAAACGTTTGCCAAAAATCATCTTTAATAAATGACGAGTGCAAATTAATAATTCTATCATCTATATTTATACCATCTTTATAAAGATTTTTTGATAACAGATGATCTCTAGTAGCCTCATTTCGACACTGATAAATCTCCTGTTTTGTGTTGGCAGATAAAAGAAACCACAAATATCTAATATCTTTCAAAGAATCACAAGCTAAATGAGTATTGCTTATCACATCTTCGATTTTATGCCGAATTTTATCATCAACTGTTGTTTTTACTTGAATATCCCCATCGTCCAGATAATCGATCATATTTTCAATATTGTGAATAAAGTAAATAGGATATGCATCCTTTTCTTGCCTGTACTCATTACAACAAATTTTAGCCTTATTATCTTTACTATTCCTTACGTAGGGAAAGGTTCCGTTGCAAGATACTACTAAATTGTTAAATGCAATCTTATGCGGATATGGAGGAAGAGCTTTTGATTGATTATAATCCTGATGTTCAAACTTATCAGTAAGGATTACTTCCGAATCTGACAACTCTGGACATGACTGATAATAGCTGCTCAATTTTTCATCATCAGCTTGGGTAAAACCACGTGGAATGATATGCTCGCGGGTTACAACCATATCACTATCTTCTTCTTTCTGATTGATCTTTAGTTTACGCATACAATAACAGCAATAACTATCTTGATTCTTCAAAAGAATATTAGTCATTACCTTACGAAAATTACCACAAAAAATACTTCCCGTACCAGGATCTCTTCCGTCATATCTTACCCCTTGGTATCTATTATTGTGATTACAGCATTTATCCAAATAGGCCTTACAAATTTTATTTCCGGCTTTTTTATAAGGAGGGTCATTTTTATTTATCCACTTCATTGTTTGGTTTCTTTAAGAGTTCCGAGATTCTTTCATCTATTCCTTTAGATGATAAAAAACCTTTTTGTAAAATGTATGTTTTTAGATTTTCAGCTTGCTCTTTTAAGTTATTATTTATCATATAAGCACTTCTTGTTATCAATCTGTTTAGCTCATCGTCGTTTGGGTTTACATTCATAACTAATTGTGTGCTTGTGTTCAAATCAAGTCCATAAATATCAAACATTGGAGAAGGCCCTGCCGGAGTCTTCTCATTGTTTGATTTATTTAAGCTACTCATTCTTAAAATTTTATTATTACCTTGTGCTGTACTTGTCCCTGTTAATACCAATGGTGAATGCGTGGAAACAATAAACTGGACTTTAGGAAATGCTTTTGTAAGACAATTCAAAGCTACCTTTTCTAACTGAGGATGAAGATGAAGATCTATTTCATCAATGATAACAATTCCCGGTATATCAGTTCTTCCTTCCTTACTTAAGATGAAAGACCTATATGCCAGATCAAGAACAATGTAGAATAAACGCTTGTAGCCTGCAGGTAATTTTCTAAAAGCATATTCATCACCAGATTCTGTTTGAATGCATAGTTTACCTTCATTCTGCATGGTTTTTCCCAATGAAAACTCTTTAAATTTGATAGCTTCAGGTGACGTAAATACAACGTCCATTGAGAAGTCTTTAAAGCATTTTCCAATTGCAGTTTCTTCAGAACAAAGACTTTCATATCTTGGTTTATCATCTTCTTTTATTTCATACGTAAACTTACCATCAGTCTTTTGGGTAACTTTACCTTTAGAAACCAATGATATCTGCTGTTTAAGATTATCCTCTAATCGTTTTATCCATTCATTGGTACATCCTTCTTCTTCATCCCAATTAAAATATGCAAAATTACGTAACTCTCTAATTTTTGCCTTAACTTTACTTTTTTTATAGTCTTGTTTATGAGGAAAACAGTCTGAAATATAGGCTAGTAATGGCAATTGTCCGCCATTTTCATACCATGAATAAAAAGATAAGAAAGCCTCTTCAAACTCAGTTGGACGTAACTTATTACTATTAGCCTTCACACTCATTTTCCAATTTACATCTGAAAGAGTCTGGTCAAAATCAGCAGTTGCTTCAACTTCAATAAATGCATCTTCTAAATTATTGAAATCATCGCTAGCAAAACCTTTTGGATGTAGATATTTGTTATTCTTAGTTATTGACTTATAATCTTTAATTCTTTTCCTTTTTTCACCTTTAACAAGAACACTTTCGTAGATATTCTTAGTATACATGAGCATACTCAGTGCCTTATGAATAGCATGAATTAAAGTTGTCTTACCAGAACCATTCTTGCCGAATAGTACTGTTACGCCAGGAGCGAACTCTATAGTGTAGTCTCGGAAGCAACGAAAGTTGCTGATATGTAATTTCTTAAGATACATGATCTATTGTTTTTAATACCTTACATCAATATTTACGTTCAATGTCTTATTGCCATCCTTCAGTGTACGGAGATTCTTCTGGAGTTCTTCACGATGAGTGAAGCCAAAACTATAACCAAAGATAACAATATTGTGAGGTGAGAAAAGCTCGCCATTATACTTATCCATCAATGCAGCAATACTGCTTTCATTGAAATCATGGTCAGGATTAATCATATAAAGGTGGTCATCCTTCCAATAAGCTTCATAATTGCCAAGCATAACTTCCTCGGCATCTTCTGTCAAGCCGTACCCATCAGCTACAAGCCAAGTACGAAGAACTGTTTGTAACCCAAAGTCATCTACACTGAGGGTAGTAAGGCAGTTAGATACAGGATCAAAGTCCTCCATCAAGAGTAATGTATCCTGCTTTGGTTCCTCTAGGGTGTAATGTTTGAAGCCCAAGTCGCCAGTAAAGCTAGGATTAGCCTCCTTAATCTTTTTTGCAGAACGTTTTATACGATCCATTCCAATATCATCAATAGTTTGATAACCAGCTTTAGCAGCTTCGCTATCGGGCTTGCATGGTTCTTGAAGCTGAACAAGTATAAACTTACGATAATAACCTTTATCTATATTTGACTTTAGTATTGCATGAGCTGTAGAACTAGAGCCTCCAAAGAAATCTAATACAAAACAATCTTTGTCATCAACAAGATTAATTAAATATTCTAACATTGAAACGTTTTTTGGTGTATCGAACAAGCCTTTCACCTTCATCGTTTCATTTAACAAGGTAGTTCCTTCATTAGTTGAATATTTTAATATACTTCTAGAATTTTTTCTGTCCAAATGAGAATATGTCAGTTTGTTATCTTCTTCACAGATATCTTTTTTATCTATAAATGTTCTTTTAACAATAGAATAAGATCCATTGCGAGAATTTTGTTTTACCATTAATTCTTTTGAAGCCTTCGCTTTTTCATATTCCCAAGTCCAAGCTCCAAGATGCCCTCTAACCCTAGGTGGTCTTATTGTTATATAACCTTTTTCAATTAAATCTTTTTTATCAGTATATACTACATGCTCATCATCTGATGATTTTGCTAATTCTTTATTGTAATCCAGATGAACTTGTAAATCTCTACTATTGGGGTTATAATAAAAAGTGTATCCAAGATTTTCACGACTTGCTAAAGTTCCACCGTCCCCTCGTGTGGTGATAGGGTCATTTAAATAGAAATATTCTCCATTCTCTTCGAATACCTTTTCTTCCATGTTTTTATCCAAACCTAGAATGGGAGTCTCTTTTCCATTGATAAATTGTGTAGTCTTCTGATAGCAGAGGATAAATTCATGGTTTTTTTGAATATTTAGAGTGTCATTTTTAGAATTTTGTTTATCCTGAATAAAAGGACCTAAAGCATTCTCCTCGCCAAACACCTCGTCACACAATCTCTTCAAATTTGCTTGCTCATTGTCATCAATTGATATAAAGATTACACCGTCATCTGCCAGCAGATCACGTGCAAATGAAAGTCTTGGTAGCATAAATGTAAGCCACGCAGCATGACTAGCACTTCCTCGACGTGTCATAGAGAGAATACGTTCCGCACGTTCAATACTTATATCAAGACGTTTTGACAACTCTTCTCCTGTGAAATTGAACTTATCATTATATACGAAACCATCTGAACCTGTATTATAAGGCGGATCAATATAGATAACCTTGATTTTGCCACTATATGACTTTACCAGATGCTGCAAAGCATCGAGGTTGTCACCGCTGATATACACATTCTGACTATCCTTGTTTTCGGGCTTAGCATTATGTTCCTCATCAGGACAAATAAGTGTTGTGGTGTCCATATTGGTGAGCATACGGGCATAGTTCTTACCCAGCCAGTTAAATCCACTCGTCTCATCTGTAATGTTTGTTCCTCCTGGCAAAGCAGCCTTAAAGGCCTCAATGTCAAATTCGCCATCAAGATTGAAGCACTGAGGGAAATATTTTCGCAGCACTTCCATCTCTTTCTGTCCGGCAGCTGCGTCAGCGTTATGACTCATTATATTTTTTATCATATTCAAATCTGTTAGTTATTCGTTCACAGCCTCCAGACGTACAAGATCATTTACCTCCACATTAAGAAGTTTTGCAATCATCAGCAAAGTCTCTAGTGTAGGCTGGCTAGCGTTGGTACACCATTTGCTTACAGTTGCAGGATCCTTGCATAGCTGTTCTGCCAGCCATTTATTGGTTTTGTCTTTGTCTGCCAACACCGCTTTGATTCTGTTCAACTTTCTGTCCATTATGATATATTGTTAAAATAAGTTTATTGTGCAAATATAGTAAATACCTTTGGAAAAAGTGAATGATTCGCAATAAAAATGAGGTTAAGATTATTAGTTTAGATTAAAACTTTATATCTCATCCATAAATCCTCTACAATATAGCATAAACACCATTAATTATGTATTCTCTATTAGGTCAGAGCAGTTCGTTTGATACTATCTCATGCTTTGTTGTCGTGTAATGGCTGCTGCTAGGAAGTGGAACTGTTTGTGAAAATAGATTTTATTCTTCGATAAATACTTGATGACTATATTAAAAAAATAAGGTGCATAAAATTATTTATTTGTACTATCTGTAAGTGTTAGTATACTTTCCTTAGTTTAGATCTTGCATATTTTTTCTTCAACAGAAATCAATTCCAATATATTCGCACTTGTTTTATCATCATAGAAAAGAACAATATTATCAGTACCAACAAGAGAACTTTTATATATGATTCCATCAAAATGACTTCCATCCTTAGCGCGTTGGATAAATCTAAGATATTCTGAAAACGCTTGAGTAGGAATGTATTCTAACTCTGATTTATCAGCACTTATGGGTTTTGAAATTTCATTATGAAACAGTTTTAGGAATAAGAAAGCTTGCCAATCATCTTTACTTTTCATCCAAAAATTAGGCTTAGGAATATTGCAAAGATTTATTAGTCTCAAATCTTTGGTTGTTCTAAACTTTCCCACATAAATTAAAGTCTCTTTGTCTTCTAAATAATTTCTTATCTCATTGCAGCAAGTCTTTTCTTCGAAAGCACCATAAAACATGGAAACTCCGACTGGACTCATCCTATTTGTTTTAGCAAACTTTATAGGAGGAGCTGTCAACTCTTCAAATAAATTGTATGGTGCACTATCCCCATTAGGGCGCCCTCTGTAAATATATGTGCCAGCCTTTAAAATATATTCCAAGAGACATACCTTTTCACCAACCTCGCTGAGAATATCTATTTCTTCCCCATAAGTATCAACTGTATCTTTATAATAACTTATGTCTTTAAAGAAAGTATATCTTTGTTTTTTTACTCTTTCTGAAAAATTTTCCCACGCATACGCCATTTTCTCGTGGTAGAGTAAAGCTGTCGGGTCTTTTCTGATCCAATAATCAACGTTAAAGCAGTTGGCGATGTCCTCAGTAAGTTTGTCATTATCAGTCATCAACTCAAAATCAAACATCAAGTCTTCTACATCTGTATAATATTCCACATTTGAAGGGGCAATATAAGGACCTAGTCTTTTATAACCAGGAATCTCATCCTCGCCTTTATCAAGAAAACTGCTAGCTAAATACAACCCTTCATCATCAATAGGGCCCAGGTAATCCGTAATCCTTTCTCCAACAAAATCCATGAAAGAAGTAAATTTACACACCTTTGTTTTATTGTTACAGTACGAACACTTTCCCATTCTACTATTATCTATTATAAATTGCTTCAAATAACTATTAGTAAAATGACTTGAACAGACGTTTTTGTTCTCTTCGTCGGGTGTAACGTAACCACGAGAAAACAACTCCTCCTCTTCCATCATAAGTTCTTTAACTCTTCCCATAAGTTTTTGAATATTTTATTTTAAATATGTGTTATTTTCATTATAAAATGATTAATGTACAAAGGTATTCATTTATATAATATTATAGCATAAATTTCTTATAAAATTGGTCTCTTTACAAGTAGCCTAATTTTAATAAAGTCATATAGTCATTAGCATCTAATATAACTAACTATCACCTTTTGTATTTACGCTCGTCGTCTACATAGTCCCAATTACTATTTCCACCAACCTCCCACTCTCTATTAGAGTGGTGTGCAGAACTTGTAGAGCTTAATATTTTTCCCCATTGGCCAGGAATGTTCACTTGATTCTCTTTTTGGTTATTATGTCTGTTATTATATACTTTTAATTTGGAGAAATTAATGTCGGTCTCATGTAAGTTTACTATGGTAGAAGTTCCCATATCAAGTGCATATAGCTCCTGTTCCTTTCTTATAATTATGATTTTGGCTGCTTTTATATTTTTGTATATCTCATCTTTCTCTGACGTATCGATAACTTCTTTTATGTTATTGATTAGTGCATTCGTCTTTTCTCGATTAGTTTCTGGAGTAATTTCTATTTCTTCCTCATTATCGATATGACCAAACTGACAAAGAATAGCCCTTTCTTGCATAGTGGAAGGATTAAAGCCTTTAATCCAATGTACCTTAGCATTATAATTAAGAGTATCAAGGATTCTTTGATCCACCTGGGCAATGACTCTTTTTCGCTTATCACGAATAACTCCATCACTATAAATGTTTACTCCAAATTTATGCCACAGACTTTTATTTACCTCTCTCATTGTTGACTTATTGTTTACTTCAAGAAGGCTATTCAAGGTTTTCAAAATGACATCTTTGTTATTATTGTCTATTACTTGTTTCTTTTGAGGATAAGTCAACACTTCTTTCAAGGAAAGGACATCTCCACCTTTATAAACAGCCTTTTCCTTATGGTCAACGACCAAATAACCATAAGGAGAATCTTTCTTACCTATAAATATAAGATCTACTCCAAACTTCTTTTTTAGAACTCTATCAAGTTCTTCT
>QWCI01000912.1_pt1 | contig 11929 bp, 6 predicted proteins | sample 1972541 | NCBI WGS metagenome assembly QWCI01 (sample SAMN09866712, study PRJNA288562) | Human oral metagenome isolate term3_saliva, whole genome shotgun sequencing... | isolation source: mouth | host: Homo sapiens | place: USA: California | reverse complement strand
AATCGCATATTGCGCCCATACTAGTACCTTTTGTTGTACCTACTTAGGCCACATCTCCTTCCTTTTCCTTCCCAGCATGTCTGTCGTCTTCTTTCAAAGAGGCCATTCTTGGTCTTTCAACTAACCCGAAAAGGGCTACTTACCAATCAAAAGATAAAAAAGAACGAATGAGATAGCTGAAGCCAAAGCCACATTTGAGGAGATTGAATCCGCCGTGAACAAGATCCCCTTCTAGTCGGAGGAAAAAGCCGATGTTAGCAAGATGCTAGTGCTCATGCCAAGAGAGGCTGCCAATAGCCACTATCCCAGATTCCATGCAAGTGCTAGAATCCGATCTGACTCCTCACGCTGGCAAGGAAAGAAATGACATAAAGGGAGGTCCTAACTGAATGAATTGAGGTTGAGTAAAAGCCATTCGCTTGAGAACAATTCTGCGATTGGAACTCGATCTGGGATTGGGATCTTAGGGCACTGAGAACCTACTGTATAGTACATTCAAGAGTACTCCTCATAAAAAATGTACAGAAAAAAAAGGCACACCCTATTCAAGGCCCTGATGGTCACTCTCCCCGCGCTCTACTACAGGAAAGCTAGCCTGGTTGATCCACTACACGCTAAGAAGCAAGTCCCGACTAACTAAGTAAATCCGGGTTAGACTGAAAGTGACCAGAAATTGCAATCTTCTTTCACAGACTACAGACTAGCGATAGTTAAAAAGAGCGAAGCGTAGCCGTGTTTAAGCCGAAGGCGATAGTGATTCCCGTGTTTACTGAGCTATATCTCTATCTATTAGTTAGCCGGCTTAAAGAGTTTAGACTCACGATACCGAGAAAGCAAGCCGATCATAGACGGAGGTTTAAGCTTGAAGTGAAGTGTCCGCCCTAAGGTGAATCAGATGTTCGAACGAGACTGTTCAGGAACATGGATTGTGGGTATACCTGCACAATAGCTTTCTCTACGAGCCTACAAGCTTAGCTTTGGTTTAGCTTCCAACTAAGGCTAAGGGCTTGGCATGTTCCCAAGCTAACTCTTGATAACCTCTGTTCACGCTCACGATGTTACTTGCACGGCTCCGCTTCTTTCCCTGCTAGGTGAACTAAGCACAGGAGAAGCCTACAGGAAAGGAGATCTCGCTGTTTCCTTTCACCGGTCGGGAAGTGCATCCTATCCTATAATAAGCAACTGGATGTTTCCAGCTTGGGAATTAGAGTAAGCGGGAAGCGTACTTGTTAAGAGTAGGGGCGCTATTGCTGAGTGAAGGAACGTGCCAAGGTCGGGTCACTCTCAGAGCGTGGGCGTACTTTTGTGTTAACCCAACCCATCTATCCAGAACTAAGCTACAGCGGAAAGAAAGTCAAGAATATCCTCAATAAGCAGCGCGGCAGTTGCTAAATAAAAAAGAGCAGTGCTGCTCTAACCCGCCTTCCCCCACGAGAACAGAAAAACCAAGAGACCACGAACACCAGCACGCATGAAAACAGCCCTTTTGAAAGCATACCCAAGGAGCGGGCATCCATCCAATCTTCACTTATAGACATCGAATGGCCTTATTTCCGTTCGTTAACTACTTCTAACGAGCAAGTTAGTAGCCTACCTCGGCTGCCTCGTTCCTCTATCGACTTCTGCTCACGATGCCAGATCACCACTTGAATGATTGGCACAGGAAGTCCTCCATTGAATTATTATTCTATCGTCGCAATGAAAGCAATACAGGTTGCCGTCCTCCCATTTACCATTTACTAGGGTCGGCGTAAAGACTGGCAGCATTCTTTGTGTCCTAGATCGTCGGTGGAATACCTTCGACGATGCTATCATCGCAAGAGTACAGCCATCTCTGGCAAATGGAGCCGTCTCTTTTGTTGCTTATCCTAATTTCGCTGTGTCCATCACTGATCCTTACATCTTCGGTTGCATAAAAAGCGACCACTACTTCCTACTGGTTTGATTGAATCGCTTGCATGGCAGGGTAAGGCAAGCCCTTTGGAGACAAGAAGGAAGATTCCATAAGATTGGGTCGGGCAGGGAACCACTGAATGGGGGCGGTGTAGCGGGAAGGTATGAGATGAACCAATCCTATTCAAGTGGCAGCGCTGATGTTTGATTGAATCGCGGGTGTGCTTTCCCATTCCTATCTAGGCGTGAGAGAAGACTTTCATCAACCTTGGCATTATGGAGAACATTACTCCACAAGGGAATCTACTAATCTTTGGTCAAGCCTAGGTCCGGTCAGTAAGGCTGGTTTATGGGTTGTCTTTTCTTTGGTTTGAAAAGACGCATCATTGCAGAACCGAATATCTTTCTTTCTCTTGGACGGGCTTAAGGCTCTTAGCCCTTTGTTTACGACCTCCTAACAACATAGCACCGATACGATCTCCCACTGGTTCACAAAGTCCAATCCTTCTACTTGTTCTTAATTTGATTCTCCCATTGCTTTCATCGCTGGTTCTGAGACCCATGATTGGACAACCCCCGTAGCCCTTTCCCACAAACTCCTTTTATTAGGTTAGGTGTAACACCGAAAATCGAAGTCCATTGTGCCCTGATCTCTGTCAAGGCCTCTTGCTTTGAAGCTATAGAATGATGTTAGAGTAGCGTCCGCTGTCGCTGACCTTTCTCATCTACTTGAGATGTTCCTTTTGCCTCATCGGATGATAGTCCAGTCCGGTGTCACGTATGATTCTCTCCTTCGTTTACCAGTTGGTGCCACAGGAGGCCCAGAACCGGGCAGTTCTCACTCAGTGAGTCCGGGAACTCAATTCCTAAGCGTCGAGAGAGATTTTAAATTATAACCACTTGACTTAATTTAGATCCGGGTCAATGAAGGAAAAGAAAGTCTCTCCCTTATCTGCTAGCTCAAAGCCCGTCGGTACTGTCTTGTTCCATCACTTTGAGTTAGTTGAAAGTCCTTCTCAATCAGGCCGTGTCCTCATCTGGGAATCACTCATCCACTGCTCTTTCTCTCACATCAGGCTGGATGTCATTTTGCTCGATCAAAACCGCATCTGTCGATGAAGCAGACAAAAGCCTCTCCAGGGCTTGAGCCAAAGAGTCGGCTTGCCCTTTTGTTTCCACTAAGCAGGCTCCCGTCTTATACTGTAACTGGATCCCAATATATAGGTAAACTACACTGGAACTACACTGGACGTGCTTACCGTATCCCCCAGAAGGGTTAGCAGGGAAAGCAGCCTTGTTGATTAAAGTAAAGGACCAGGGGTCTAGCGCTTTTGTAAATGGAAATGGGAAAGAAGTTCCTTCCCTTGAGAAGTTGGCTGGGCTACACTCTTACAGAATTAGCGGATTTGTCTCAAAGAGGCTTTCGACGGCCTTGGCCTTCTTCTCTAAGACCGGATTTTTTTAAGGAGCGGGGAAATGGATTGACCATTCATTCTGTAACGCTGCTATAATAGCAGGAAAGAAGAGTTCAGCCTTTAAGTCCTACACTATCTTACTCCTATTCTATCTCCCTGCTTTTCCTATTGTGATATCTTTTATAGTTAATGGATTTCCTATGCCGGTAGGAATACAGGTAGTAAGAGTGGCTTAGTCTGCTATTTCACCCTTTTTTCTTATCTCTTGCCTGCCGGCTTATCTTTCGTCTAGTACGAGTCCAGTTTCTGTTAATGAGGAAGGAGCCTGTCCATAGTCGTTAGAGTAGTACTAATTTTGTTCTAACTGAGCGCTTGGCTACTTTACCTTGACTACGATATCCCCAGATTATAAAGTTCCCTGCGACCTGGTTCAATCGTTGCCAGAAGCCTTTTTACTTCAAGCAGATAGAAAAGATCAGGATTTTCTTTTAAAAAAATCTCCTCAACTTGTGATATTCTTCTCCCCTTCTCGAAAGAGTCAAAAGAAATTGATCTTACCGCTACGCCCCTTAGGCTATTCTGGAATACCAGATTGAATCGAAAATTAGGCTATTAAGGATCGCCTTTCGCCGGGTGTTCTGACAGAATCCTAGATGCGGAGCTTGCCGGGTATTTCCGATATGGCTAATTCATATTAAAATATGCCAACATAAGCATAAGAAAGAAAAGAAGATACGATATCCCCGAATCGGATTCATGCACCAGTAGCAGGCACGTATGGATATGGATGGCAGGTATCAGTATCAGTACAGGAAGCATCGAATGCAAAAGACGATCTGCGGCATCAAAAGGATCCATTTTTTCTATAAGCCTTCTCTTTTGTCTCTTCAAAGCATCTCCTAAAGGAAGTGGAAGTGACATATCTTATGTCGGCGTAAGCGGTCTTGTCTTGTTCTTACAGAATCCCCTGCTTGGATCTTTGATGGAATAGAAATAGTCTAAGAGGATGCCATAGAAGGAGCAGCTAATGCCATTTCAAGAAGAAGGGGTGCAAGTGAATCAGAGCTTGAGAATCTAGCTATTGCTAAAACTGTCTCTGCATAGGGGAATGCCAACAGCTTCAAGTCTTCCCACAGAAAAGCCTGAAAGAGAGGCTCTTAATGGAAGGCTACTCTTCGGAGTGCAGGGAATCGCTACTTCTTCAGTAGTTTAAATTGGACAAGGAACTTCTGCCCATGAATGAGATTAGTGCCCTTTCTCTTCGTAGTCCATCCGTCTCATCTCGTTTGCAAGACTAGGCTCTTAGGATATCCGAAAATTACATTTTTGACAAAAAGACAGTCTTTTCATTGTTTGCGACGGATAGGTTCTTTCTTTTCAGGCCAAATAGCGTATAGTAAAAAAGGCTGCTTCTAGTGGACAACTAGGCTGTGAGGGAGGAAATTGACTGTTGCACATTCATCTGATTCTAGATCTAGAAATTCCTTTTTCATTTCCATTCCCAGTGCAAATGATGGGAAATTGACTGTTTGCACTCGTAGGCTGTTGGAAGCTCAATCCTCTCATCTATTGATGCGGATTCTCGAACAAGAACAGGGGATGAATCTCTACCTTTCTTAACTGTGAAACCTGTTCTTGCACTTGCGCTGAATCTTCTACTCTTTATGGGCATGAATCCGAGTAAGCAGCTTCTTCTATCAAAGATCCAAAGAGGACATTCGACGCCTAGTCTTCAATCGACGGTACGAAAGATAGCTATTCAAAGCATCTAGGAATCGACGGTGGTCAATCTTCCTTAGATGTCGCCTGGCCTGGCGATGTCCCAATAAAGGCTCTTGAAGGCAGAATGGTTAAAAACGCTTACTTTCTCTCTCCTGGTCCGAATGAAGAGATATCGGCTGGCCCAGACAATCCACCCACCGGGGGAATGAAAACAAATGTCTTAGATTGTAAGAGCACCCAGAGAGATAGAATGTCGAACCAGAGGATCCTTCAGTTATGGTCGATCCTGAGGTCTCTGCCCACATAAGAAAGCTTTCGTTCCCGACCCCGGGGAGTATGGGCTATATGGGACATCTATCTACACAATTCATTTTGCCTTAGAGCTCTTGACTTGAGTATGGACTTAATTTCTTGTACCGCAAGGATGGACTACGTTCAACTCTCCCGATAGTCCGAGGGGAGTTACATACCTTATCTTTTTAGGCGGATCCACTTTCGAAAGAAAGTTTCTCTCCTATCGAATGATTAGTGAAAGACTGGATAAAAGGCCTTTCTGTCCAGAGCCTGAGTCCATGCCTTTGTCTAAGCCTTTGCCTTTGTAGTCCAACGGTTAGGAGAATTTCCTTCCAGACCTTAGTTCAGCTCTAGTGAGAACTCTATCGTTTCAGAGTTGCTTACTTTATCACTTATCAGCTTCACTTCCTCTCAACCTCTCTTTACTCGCTCCAAGTCTTGAGCTCCTTCCTTCCTATAGCTTTCGCTTCGTAAACGTAGCTCTTACGCTCCGGTCGAGTTGATCTACGAGCAACCTCCTCCCCTCTAGCTCTCTACTTCTCTAGCTATCGTTCCAGGGATGAAGTAGCTGGTCCGATAGGACCAGGGATGAAAGTCACTGGAAAGTAAGGGACGAAGTAACTCGACTTCAAGTAGAGGGATGAAATGGTCTGGTCCTTTAGGGAGCTCGCTCCATCCGCTCTAACCCTCTCTCTACCTCTACAAGTCTTTCGCTCGTTCCCTGTGGGTCTCCTCTAAAAGCGCAGGGAGCCCCTTTCCCACTCTCCCTACGCTCACCCCACTAGACCAATAGTAGGGGCGGGCCTCACCATTGAAGGCTACTTCTGATTTCTTCTCAGAATAGGAGTCAAACTCGACTTGAACTAGGACCTAGGAAAGACTCAAGCTCTACTTGAACTGAAGACGAAAGCCGACCATCTAACGTAAGAAAATTAGCTCACTCTAGAAGATAAGAAGAAGGGTTTGATGGCTATCAAAGTGGACCTCGAGAAGGCCTATGATAGACTTCGATGGGATTTTTTTCATTTTGGTGGAGGTTGGATTACCTATAGGTATGATTGATGTTATTATGAAATATATATATATATGCTCCGCGTCCATGCAGGTATTATGGAATGGGGAAGCTACAGAGGAGTTCAAGCCATCTAGAGGGGTCCGACAGGGTGATCCACTATCGCCTTACATTTTTGTTTTGTGTCTTGAAAGATTGGCGCATTTAATTAATGTTAAAGTTGGAAATGGTAAATGGAAGCCGATCCGAATTGGTCGAAATGGCCCTGCATTATCGCATCTTCTATTTGCGGATGATCTTGTACTCTTTGCGGAAGCGTCGGTAAATCAAATCAGAGTGATCTTGGATTGTCTAAATAATGTCTGTGCCTCTTCGGGTCAGAAGATTAGTTCGGCCAAAACTCGTATTTTCTGTTCGAAGAATGTTTCTCAAGCCGCAACCCAGGATATCAGCAAGGAGAGTGGTTTTTTTTCACTTACCCATAATTTGGGCAATTAGCTTGGGGTTCCTCTGCTGCATACACGGGTTACAAAGAAGACTTATTATCATATTGTCGAGAAGATCAAGGGGGGACTAGCAGGATGGAAGGTTTATCAACTCTCTCTTGCTGGAAGAATTACTCTATGTCAATCGGTGATTTCTGCGTTGCCAACATATACTATGCAATCGGCTAAACTTCCGACAGGGACTTGTGAAAGCATAGAGAGTCTTTGCAAGAGTTTTATATGGGGGGGACTCGGATGATCAGCGGAAAGTCCATTTGGTCGGTTGGCATCCGCTTTGTTAGCCAAAAATCCATGGTGGGCTCGGTTTAAGGCGAATGGCAGCGATGAATGACGCTTTCCTCATGAAACTTGGTTGGGGTTTGATGAATGATCCGGATAGTTTTTTGGCTTCGGTGCTGCGAAGCAAATATCTGAAATTCCAATGAACTTCTTTCTAAGATGAAAGCTACGAGGGATTCGTCGGCACTATCGAAAGGAATTTGTGGCGTTTGGCCTAACCTACTCAGAGGATTAACATGGGTTATTGGTAATGGCAAATCAGTTCGATTTTGGTTAGATAGCTGGGTCGAAAATGAGAGACCTTTAATCAAGAAAGCTACAGCCGCAGTCTCTGATGTTCATTTTCTTCGAAAGGTAGCCGAGTATGTGGATGAAGATGGGCAATGGTTGTGGCAAGATTTTGTGCACGTCTTGCCAGCGAATACATGCCTCAAAATTGCAGCGATCAATCCTCCCAACAGAGCAGCCCAGCGTGATGTTGTTGTGTGGGGTCGTTCTCCGAATGGATGTTTCACGACCAAGTCGGCTTACGAACTGATTGAAGAGAGCTGCTGGACAGAACTGAATAAGAATTGGATGGCCCTGTGGAAATGAAGGGGTCCCCAAAGGATTAGATCCTTTTTGTGGCTGGCTTTGCACAACAAGTTGCTGACAAATGAAAATCACTTCAAAAGACATATAGCAGCTTCGCCGAATTGTGTTCGATGCCTGAATAAAGTCGAATAATGCCTTCATGTGTTGCGTGACTGCAGGTTAGCAAAAAAAGTCTGGGAAGCTTTGTTGTGTCCGAATGTGAAGAGAGATTTTTTAAACTGGAGTAGTTCCGAATGGCTCATGCATAATTTTACATAATTTGAAGAAGCAACTGGGAGTAAGGAGAGTATGAATGGCCGTTAGTGTTTGGAGTTGCGGTGTGGAAGCTCTGGTTTTGGCGAAATAAATTGGTGTTTGATAATGACTTCGTATCGCCGAAGGACCCAGTTTCAGCAATTTTGGGTTATGTGAAGGAGGTTTCGGATGCCATGAAGTTGGAGGAAAACATGGTGAAAAAACCAACGAAAGTACAGCAGCTGGTGGGTTGGTCGTTTCCCCCGCAAGGCTGGGTTAAGCTTAATACAGACGGAGCGAGCAAAACAGTAATCCTGATTTTGCTGGCGCCGGTGGACTCTTTAGAGATGAGGCAGGCCTTTGTCATGGTGAGTCTCATCTTTTGTTTTGTGACTTCCGTGATAAGGAGAGGGGGCCCTCCTCACCACTCCCCCTTCCCTTGAGCTAATTCCCGCTTTCTTTCCAGCTCCGTCTCAAGCAAGTGACGTGACTGTCTTCACTTAGTCCCAAGAGAGTTCGAAATCCTTTTCTGATCTCAGATGGATGGACATGCAAAAGGGAATTTCTACTGGACTTACCCATGTGCAATGCAAGAAGTTCCTTGACTTCGGAACGACTGCCGGCAAAGTCTTCTTCCGTCGCTGCTTACTCTTTCTCTCGATCCTTTTCTTTCCTATTTTTCTTCCTTTCGATCCTCGGCTTTGTCTCCCCAACCCCAGACGAGGAGGAATGTGTCGTATTTCACACCATCCTTTCAAGGTGGGTCACACTCTTATCAAAAGAAGTGGGATACTTCGGAACAAAAAAGAAATCTCTACTTGATACATATATCAATGAGCGCTTTTTTTAGCAGCTAGCTGAATGGAGAACTGCCAGAGAGAAAGAAGCACTTTAATTGACTACGGGCTGGAGTGAGACGATAAAGACCAGTCTCCCTTATATACGCAAAATAGAAAGAGTCTTTCTGGCGTAAACGATTGAAGAGATTCCGCCTCTACAACAAAGGACTTTGGGAAAACAGTAGCCGCATTTCGTGGGGGAGGGAAACTGAGAAGCGAAAGCTCTCACATCATAGCTGTTGGTAAGGAACCTCTTGCTTCGCTTACTAGAAGAGGGAGTTTGAACTGTTAGCATTACGTTTCCCGAATAACCAAGAAAAATCAGTCCAACCAGCCGATTCGCCGACCGGAGAATAGGAAGCAAGATAGGACAATGGAAATAGTAAGAATAGATGCAAAGAGGCATGAAGGAGGGCAGTGGGTAATCAACGTCATGGAAAAAGAAATAGTTAAAGTAAAGCGCTAGGCATCAAACCCGCACTGTATAACGGTTACATGCGAGCGAGGATTTCAATCAACCATTATAGCTGGCGTCCACCCGTGAAGAGGGAAATATTTGAAGAAAGCAAACCTGAGGCACATGCCCTTCTTTTTTAAGTTAGATGACTTGTGATGTGCCAGGTCTATTGCGCTCTATGGTTATAAAGCAAAGGAGCCCCCTTAGTTTCTCTTTGGAGTGAAATCCTGTCCCGGGAAGGATTCATTCTCATAACGAGGGGGCAGCGATCCATCTATAGCTAACTTTGTTCCTCAGGTCTCAAAGTGCAGGTGGAAATATGGCAAGCAATAAAAAAAGGGCTATATCCTAAAGAGCTATTAAGATAGATAGGTTAGAAATACATGGAAAGCAACTCGCCTGAAGAACCCTATTTGCTCGCTCGGCTGTAAATGGACGAAGCTACTGGCCTGCCATTGAAGTAAGCTCGCCTGGACCTGAAACTATATCCCTTCCTCACTTCACCCCTCTATTACAAAAATACGGGAGGACTGGAAGACACCCTTATTCGTAGAACTGCTATCTCCGTTAGACACAGTAGTAATGGTCTTTTTAGAACTTCAAACTTAGCCCTGTCTACAGCCAGTAGCTTACTACTCACTTTCTGAAGATCCTAAAGAAAAACTTCCTGGAGTGGAACTCACGAGCTTCCAATCTACATTTTCATTTAGCCATAAGGAGAAGCAAGCCTATTATAGAGAGTAGTTCTCAAAAGCCATTATTCCTCCTTTTTAGGGAATCTATCTCTTACTGGGATAGGCCTTATTATCATTGCTAGAAATGGGATACCTTTTCTCCTCGTTATACCTACTAGTAGGTCAATCACTTTCTGGCCTTTCAGGTTCGACTGTCCTTTATTTTACCACGAACTTTTCTTTCCCCCTTTCTTGGCTTGTCCAACTATTGGGATAGAAGAAGAGGTGTTTGCAAGAAAAGGTTTGACATTCTCATCCCCTGTTCACGAATCAGGAAAGCGTGCCTGGAACTGAGTACGGCTAACCGCTTCTTGTTAAGAAAGTTGTCCAATTCAATGAATGTGTTTGCGTCCTCTCTTCTTAGTCTACGATTATCCCTGCTCTTCCTCAGATGTGGATATCTTTACCTGGTCGAAAGTAGAAATGTGTGATTGGCTTCGTCCCGGTAATTCCTTCAATAAATAGCAGTAGATTCTCAAAGACCGTATTCAATAGTTGCCAAAGAGGCCTTTTCTTCCTCACAGCGCATTCTCTGCCATTGATTCTAGCACACCGGATGAATGTGCGGCTTCTTCTATACCAGTTGATTCAATAGCCGGAGTGAAATAGCAAAGGTTACGGATTCAATTGCTAGTCCAGCAAGAGCGTCTGATCCTGTTAAAAGCCTATTGAAAAGTCAAGCCTTCCTTTTCATTTGAAGTGAAGGAAGTAATTCAAGCTCTGAACCAAAGCTCATTCTTTTCTCTATTGTACCCTCATCGGCATCTCCTTACGCTGATTCAATAGCAGCTGGGTTGTGAACAAGAGCTGAAAGACGTTCAAGCTCAAAGCTACAGGTTCTGTCATACTACATTCTATTTCTTTTGACTCTCGAGTTACTGGCTTTCCTTTCAAGCAGACTAAGAAGAAGAAGGTAAGGTAGCAGCTACGACTTCTTCCTTCTGGGCTTACTTGCCAAGTCCAATAGCAACGGATTCTGTACCAGCAAACCGGGTGTTCCCTCTCCGTTCTAGCTTTCTAAATAAGTCAGATCGGTGCCTTGAGCTGGGAAAAACTCCTAAATAAGTAAATCCGGAAGTTCCTGCCTTGCCCACCTGAGTCCAATCCCTTCTTTGATGGTCGGAGGTCAGCCCCATGGGATAGGGTATTTGCCTTCATTGGTCCTTCCTTTCCTTCATCCCTTCGTTCCAATCCATTCAGACATATATGGCAACCCGTACTAATATAATTGCCCTTGCACTGATATCACCTTGGCTTGTAAAATGGATCAAGAACCTTTCACAAAGCATTATGTTTTGCCGGGTTCACTTGCCCTTTGCAATTTCACAAATTTCGTGTAGTAATTCGGGTTGTTGATCTACCGCACTCGAAATGGCTTTCTCATATCGGGGTGTTCCGGTGGCGTTCGATCGTGGTACCCTGCTGCATAAAGTACTTTTATTGGTTTTTCAATGGCAAGTGCCGGTCGTCGAGTGGCTGAACCAACCCCTACGGCGGATCCACCTACTGATGAATGCCAGCCATCCTTTATCGGGTAGCCTTGACTATTCGCTACGCCCTTGCTGATTCGATAGCCTGAAAAAGATTGACCACGATTTTTCTTTCTGACTGCCTATGCCTTTAGCGATGCTTCGGGCGAACTGTAACTAGGCGCCCTACTCTTACCCCCCTCTGCTCTCACCTTCGTCTCTACTGCCTCCGCTCCAGCTTGCTCTACCACCTATGCAATCACAGCTCAGTCATTGACTGTCGAACTAAAATGGATAGCTGCTGGGAGAATTGCGACTGATGAATCGCGATCAGCCGCTGATTCCCTTGCCGTTAGATTCGTGCCTCAAAGACTCTGCTACTGGGACTCGGTCGGAAGGAATCTACACAGAATATATCCCATCCTGTGGGGCCTATACGGTCTTAGTTAGTTTGTTCTAAGGATTAGTGGGCTAAAGGAGG
>QWCI01000905.1_pt1 | contig 11972 bp, 9 predicted proteins | sample 1972541 | NCBI WGS metagenome assembly QWCI01 (sample SAMN09866712, study PRJNA288562) | Human oral metagenome isolate term3_saliva, whole genome shotgun sequencing... | isolation source: mouth | host: Homo sapiens | place: USA: California | reverse complement strand
ACGTGTTTAATGGTATCTTGTGAAATTCAGATAAATCCATATAGCCATTGTCACAATACATAGGCTTTAAAAGATATTCTATTTTTAGATTATAGGATTCTGCCATTTTGTAACATAAATGTTGCTCTACAAAAACGTTGAAATTATTAACATTTATGTTAGATAATTCATGGAGGTTTAAATCGACATATTGAAAAGCCTCTTTTGTATACTCCTTGAAAAATTTGATATTTTGCCCTCCCAATATGCCTGCATTTAAAGCTCTTAATTCTTTCCTTTTCTTAAAATCATTGAGAACATATCTAGGAATATATTTAAAATTAGTCATTATAGAAGGCATAAGGTCATAATAATAATTTGTAAATAATTCCTCGTTTTGAGCAATTATATTGGCTTGTTCTAGATTACAAGGAAACTTGCTGAATAGATATACATCACCATCAATATGAATGAACGGGGAGTCTTGAATGCTATAAGTGTAAATTTTGGGAAGAGCCCATAATTGAGGATGGGGTAATGTAAATTGTGAAGAAACCTCGTGCACTTCATCATAGGGTAGTCCTAACTTATCAATAAAAAAGTCCTTGCTTCTTTTATTAGTATAAAGCTCAACTCGCCCTAATGCCTTTTTTATAGAAAGACAACTTAAAGCCCAACTCATAAGATGAAATTGTGGACTTACCCATCCAAAAGAATCTACCAAAAGGTCTTGCGATTCAAGACAAAAAAAGGTTTGAATGTATTTCATTTTGCATCAAGAATTAAGTTAAGTAACATGATAAGTAAACTCGTATTATTAATCTTAATAAAAAGAAGTCCACCTAAAACCCCAAAGAGAACAATACAAATGATTGCTAAGGCATATGTAACTATAAAGTTGTTCTTTATCTTTTCCATTTTATATTTGATTTTGTATTAAGTTGTAATATTCTCCTTTCTTTTTCATTAAATAGCAATGATTTCCATTTTCAGAAATAGAACCATCATTTAAAACAATAATTTGATCTGCATTTTTTATCGTACTTAAACGATGTGCTATTATAATAACTGTTTTCCCCTTAAATATTTCTTTAATATTATTGTAGATAGACTTTTCATTGATGGCATCTAATGCACTTGTTGCTTCATCTAAAAAAATATATTTTGGGTTTTTATAGATTATTCGAGCTAAAATCAATCTTTGTCTTTGCCCATTTGACAATCCATTTCCTCTTACACCTATTATGGTTTCAACGCCCTTCGGTAATGCCTTTACAAAATCGTAAATATTAGCTTTCTTTAAGGAAAAAACAACTCGTTCGTAATCTATTTGCTCGTCTGACAATGCAATATTTCTTGCAATTGTTTCTGAGAAAATATAAGTATCTTGCATGACAGCTCCACACTGTTCTCTCCAATCTTCAAAGGATATATTCTTCAAATCTATCCCATTGATAAATATACTCCCTTTAATTGGATCATATAGTTTAAGTAATAACTTAAGTAATGTGGTTTTTCCACAGCCACTTTTCCCAACAATCGCTGTAATTTTATTCTGAGGAATAAAAAGGGTAACATTATTGACTACAAATTTTGAAAGAGGGTCTTCGTACTGAAATGATACATGATGAAGTGCTATTCCTCTTTCATTGTTTGTTCTTCTTATTATAGGAGCGGAGGGATTAGTTACTTCATTGAATTCTTGTACTTCAACAAGTCTATTTAAACTAAGCTTTGCATCTTGTAACGATTTAAAGAACTGTACTAATTGTGAGATAGGATTATCTATTTGACTAACAATAAAAGATATGCTAATCATCTCTCCAAATGTTAATTTGTTGTTGATTACAGATAAAGCCGTGAGTAAAGAAATCAATACGTTTTTTAGTTGGTTTATGAAACTGAAACCAATCATTTGCATCTGTTCGGCTTTAAGAATTTGTTGATTATTATCAAAAGAATTCTGCTGAATAGATTCCCATTTATTAATTTTATAATTTTCAAATTTGTTTAGTTTTATTTCTTGAATCCCAGATACAATCTCATTTATAGATTCTTGAGTCAGGGCATTATATTTAAAGCGGAAATAGTCCAATTTTTCTCTTACAGAAACAAAAGAGAGAGACCATAATAATGCAAGGGTCGTTCCGATAATATATAGTATAAATATTAAACTATTGTATTTTAACAGTACAAGGGTGTATATGGATAAAGTTACTAATGAAAAGAAAGTGGTTAAACTCTGAGAAGTTAAGAATTTTTCTATACGGGTATGGTCTTGAATTCTTTGGTAAAAGTCATCTAAGAATTTTGTGTCAAAAAACGATATATGGAGCTTCAATATTGTATGAAGGTAGTCCGATACGATATTGATGTTTACTCTTGCTCCAATAAATAAAACAAGCCAATTCCTTACTATTTCTATAATTGTACTTCCCGTATATATGACTAATTGTGAAAGAATAACCATAAGAATGATATTCGTAGATTTCAAATTTAAGCCTTCATCTATGAGTATTTGTGTAAGAAAGGGTAGAAGCAAAGCAAATAAACTTGATACGCCCAAAGCCAATAATAATATAAAAAAGTTCTTTTTAAATGAACCCATATATTTTCTTATATACCGAAAGAAGTTATTACTTTTTTCCTTAGTCTTCCTTTCATAAAAGGATTTCGTAGGTTCCAAAAGCATAATTATTCCTTTCTTCTCATCATTATCTATCCAACAATCTTTAAATTCGTCTTCTGTTAGCTTTATTTTCCCCTGAGCAGGATCCGCTATATAAAATAACGTTTGCTTACATTTTTTTTTGATTGCATATAGGACAACAAAATGGGATTTTCGCCAATAGAGAATACAAGGGGTGGAATTTTCATCTATTAAATTCTCTATTGTTTCCTTAAAGGAGCAAGTATTCATCCCGATTTTTTCAGCAGCTACTGATATGCCTAGCAAACTTACCCCTTCTCTGCTTAGATAACAATGTCGTCTTATGTATGAAAAGGAAATATCTTGTCCGTAGTATTTTGCTATCATTCTAAGGCATGCTGGTCCACAATCCATAGTGTCATACTGGGCGATATAAGGAAATTTTTTTTTCATTTAATTTAAGACCAAGTTCCACTTTTAATGTTATAATTGCAATTTAAGGGTTTGCTGTATCTATTATCTGGATGCTCTATGATAAATCTACAGTCTGAGCAACAATATCTCAGTTCACAATCTCTACAGTACTCTATTGAATCTTTTGTTAAATACCATATTTCTTGAAACTGATGTCTCGTAATTATCTTCTTTAAAGAGCTATCTTTGATATTACCAAAAGAGCGGGATTGAGAAGGACAATTTTTCACTTCTCCTTTTCCGTCAATTGCTACTTTTTTATACAAACAGCCATTTACCACCTTATACTTGTTATAAGCGTGAATTGAAGAAAAATCAAGAGAATGTTTATTAATTATGCCACAACAATTTATTGGATCATAAGGACATGAAGTATAATAAATCTCTCCGTATGTAATTTTTTCTTCCCCATCCTTATCATTTGAGACTTCCTTAATAATATTATCTTTTGCCCCAAAAATGTAAATGTGCGATAGTAATGGGATGTTAGTAATAAAATCTTTTAAAAACTTCTCCTCGTTTTCACTGTACTGGCTTGCAATTTCTATATATCGTATCCCATGACACGCTAATTCTTTACAGACATACTCAACATAGTCTATCCATCTGCTTCCTGTTATTCTAATTTGTACATCAAAGCATTGTGTAAGTTCCAACTCTTCACAAATTCTAAGAAATACTTCTTCTTCAAACAAATCTGTATCAAATGTCAAGATACAATTGTTTATAAGATTAGGAGTTTCTCTAAGTTTACAATTCTCCTTTGGAAACAATGCAATATTGCTGGTAAAAAAAATCAATTCCTTTGAAGACAAGAATTTCAAGAAAATATAAAAATTTTCAAGAGAAGAAGCGTCCTCTAATTGTTTTTCAATATCCATAATACACATTCTGTTTATATTTGTCAAGAAAGAACAATATTCTTTACTTATATAATATAAATTTCTTCTTAGATAATCAATTATGACACCCCTATATTTTCCTTCAACAACTTTGCAACTAGAACTTAATATGATGTATTTATTTTTTGAAATAGTCTTCATAATTACTATAATTTAAGATTTTTGAGATATCAGATGTGGCATCGTCATTTTTCACGATTACCGCCCCAACTTGATGCGAATAAAAATAGCATTTCTCTTCATCTTCATTACTTACAATTTGGTTATAGTATATCTTATGAAAATATAGTGGCAAGCCATTAAGCTCTTCTCCTTTAAGTTCTATCCTTGATAATTTCTCCATTTCTTAAATAATTTGCTATTATATGATCTAAATTATAGTTACACGGGAAATCTGTCATGCCAAATTGCCCAACAGGATTAATTTCCAGGAAAATGTAGTTCCCTTTTTTGTCAACTATAAAATCTACAGATCCACAATTAAAGTTTAACTTGTTAAATAAATTTTTCGTCTTTCTTTCTATATTTTCTGGTAATTTATAGGGCTCCACACGGTTGTCTTCATATTTCCTAAAATCAATTTTAGTCTGTTCACATGATTGTGAAAAAATTGCCATAGAAAAAAAATGCCCAGCAAGGTAGAAACTCCTAATTTCATATTCTTTTTCTACCATTTTTGTAATCAAGGAAGGGAAAAAGCAAATGTTATCATTAAAAAGCATAGATGTTTCATTTAACAATTCCGTATAGGTATAGTACCTATAACCATTTATATCATCATAAAGACCGTTTGAGATAGCTTTAGTCACAATATTTCCCCATTTTTTCTTACAATCTTCTAGAAGGGTACTATTTGTTAGTATTCTATACTCTGGAATTAATAAGTCACATCCTTTTGCCATTTCGAAAACAATTAATCTGTTAAAGTCAAATGCAGGAGCACCAATATTAATGCTGCAGTTGTTATATATTTGATAATATATATATTCTCGTAAGCGTTGATACTCCTTAGATAACGTAACATTTTGTGGCGTAGTAAAAGGAGAGATATCTATAGAATCCTTTTCTACAAGAGTAGGCTGCGTAGGACTAAAATGACGAAACCCAACTCCTGTACGCCTCCACCAGCATGATTTTGCTTCCAATAAATTTACAACCTTATTCGAAATAGTATCTGTAAAATATATGCCCTTAGAATCCAATGCGTTAAAAATGTATCGATTATCATCTTTATTTAGTCTCACAACATCTTCTCCCATATAGTTTAACCAGTCTATAACACTATTGGTCGATTGATCGAATTTACTTGATAATATTAAGATCATAAATAAATCTAGGAATAGTTAAATAAGAAGAAACACTTTTAGTTGTGTTTCTTCTTATAAATCAATTAGTAATCGTTTTCAGAATCACCACTTTCAGTATCTCTCCCTGAACTCCAGGATTTATTGCCTGATGTTTGGGAACTAGCACTACCAGCCTTGATACTGCGAATTTCATTTAGAGAAAGTTTTTTCTCAATGTCAAATTTACTTAACTTCATGATGTAAAAAAATAAATTAATACATGCATTCTTTAACGGCATCTGCTTTTTCCTATTAGCTTAGAAACTCCTATCGGAATCTGTTTCTTTGTTGTCTCTATATACATCTTTTATCTTTTTCCCTCCAAACAGATAGCTTAATTTTATGGAGACATTACGAGAGTGGACATTGTTTCTGCTATATTCTGTATATGTAGAATACACTTTTGTCATACTTGTAATGTTCTGTGAAAAGGGATCGTTGACAGATAAATTCAACTGAAGCTTTCCATCCATAAGTATATAACGCATATTTGCATTCAATAATATAATGGATTTGTATCTTGCCATTTCTTCATTATACGGAAACATATGAATATAGCCCAAACTGAAAAGAAATGTTCGAGTTTTATTAAATGCTATATCGGTACTCCCCTCAAGTTTTCCACTCCAACCATCCACATTGACCAACTTTGGTACTTCTAACCCAGACTTTGATTGCGCATAAAACACCTCTGCACCTAATTTCAAGTTCAACCAATTAGTTAGATTCTTCTGATAAGATACATATAGACCATATTTTCTATAGTTTATATGGTTTTGGGGAATTGTATATTGCGAATTATCATCATTGAATATGGTAACATATCCTATGCCATCTTTTATTTTGTTATCGTACAAAACTGCATATAAACCTTTGTAACTGACGTTTAGTTCAATATTATGCGTTGTACTTGCACTTAAGTATGCATTTCCTGCACTGTAATCAGTAGCTGTGGTGTAATATCTAAAAGGATTCAAGTCCATAAACCGTGGTCGGCTAATTCCCATAGTGTATGATGCAGAAATGCCCAATTCTCCATCGGAATTATAATCGATATTAAATGATGGAAACAATTTGTTATAAGATTGTTTTATACGCTCATCATCATTAGCTTGAATACCCTTTAATGCCGTATGTTCATACCGAATCCCCGCTTTTGTAAATAGTTTAGGGGTCAAGTGTTTTGAAATAGTAAAATACAGAGCGCTGGTGTTTTCAGAGTATTCAAAATGGTTACTCTGTGTTACATCCCTAAACCAATCTCCATTTATCTTGTTGAGTATCTCCATCGATGTCCTATTCCTTATAGCCGTAAAAGTTCCACCCGCTTCAATATCAAATTGAGAAAAAGGTAATGTGGCATCCAACTTTAAGGAGTTAATCTTATATTTATTATCTCCGATATTTGATATATTCTTTTCTGAAACATCATCTATTGTGCTTATCAAAGAATAAGACTCTGTACTTTTATTAAAAAAGTTATATGTCAAACTCAATATTTTCCCTCTTGAATCAAGCGACCAGTCGCAATATGCTGTAACGGTTGCTGCATTATCAGGTTTTGCTGGAGACGTTGTCAAAGATAAATATTTTGCTCCTTTGTCCAAGGTTACATCATTGATGCCGGATTGCAGGCGTCCCGTGTAAACATTGAGCATTGTACCGATTTCAAGCATTGACATTGGTCTGTATTTCAATATGGCATTAACATTAAACACTTTGCTCTTAGAGTTATTTGTACGTTGCGAATATTTAATGTGATTAGCAAAAGAATATTCTCTATACAGGTCGTTTATCACTTTATTATTACTGTAATTCATATTAACATTATAGTCAATCTTTTTGGAAGCCTGTTTTACCCCTGCTCCCCAAGAACTATTCAAATGCTCCTTAAATACGAGGTTCATATCTATATTTCCTCCAACTCCTAATGTTTCATCACGTTTCGTCTTAATACTTATGTAAGCAACATTAGCATCTGCAGGGTATTTTGATGGGGGAACAGTCAATAGTTCTATTCTTTCTATATCATCTGCACGCAAGTTTTTTAAATTCATCATAGTTTCTGCGTCGGATGTTTCTAATAATCTGCCATCTAAAATATAGCGAACATTATTTTTCCCAGCAACATTGATAACATCACCTATAAAAGATACTCGTGGTATACGCTGGATGACTTCAATACCATTCAACCCTTTGGCGAAAGGGTCATTCTTGGTTAAATAAATAATTCTATCGGACTTATGAGTTATTATCGTTTTCGATCCGATAACAACAACACCGTTTAAATCAACTGATTTAAAATAGTCGACAGTGTCAGTTCTTAAAGTATCCCTATTATCAAAATCATTCAACGATGACGTTGCTTTTACTCCTACAGCAATACAAAGCATATATGTTGTTATAAATATCTTCATGTATCAAGTGTATTAAGCCAATCAAATTCTTATCTATTTTGATGCTAAATATACATTAAATTTATATATGTGACAAGGAAAACATTTTTCAGAAAAAGATATTTATATTTTATTACACATTTATGCGGAATTTTTAACATTTTATAACGAAGTTGGTGTGCGGATAAAACGTCTTTTAATTGTAAAGGGAGTAACATTAAATCACATGATGTTCACTATGATGAATAAATTTTCGTAAAGAGCTATTTCATCTAACTTCCTCATATTTCCTGTTTTCCCCAAAAATTTTTAATTCTCTTTATATACCTATAATTTAGCGGCTTGATAACAGTATTCACCATTAAAATTATCAAGCAATGGAATCAAACAGCAATGACAACTATGTGCTGGTATTAGAAGACCGCACGGAAGTGAAGAACGAGAATGAAGCTGGGAAACTCTCTGTGGTTTCGGGTATTGATGACAAAGGCAAACTCCAAACAACGGAAGCCAAAGACGTGCATCAAGCAGCCTTTTTGAAATTCAACAACAAGGACGGCTTGCTGAAGAACTTCATGACGAATTTCCTCAAACAGTTCAACGAGCCGTCCCATTTCGGACTTTACAAAGTAGTGGCTAACAACGTGGAGCAAGGTGTGGCATCGCTCCAAACAATGTTACAGAACCGTGAGAAGCCTGAGAACAAGCAGCAGTTGGCAGACAGTCAGGTGCGCTTTGACGACTTCCTGCCCAAACAGAAGAATGCCGCCGCCATTGACGAGTCAAAGATTGACTGGAAGCAGCTTGACAACCTCGGACTTACCCGTGAGCGATTGGAGCAGAGCGGAGAGTTAGCAAAGATGCTCAATTGGCAAAAGAGCAATCTTATCACGATTGCCGTACCTATCGGTGATACTACCATCTATACTGATGCCCGTTTAGCATTCCGTACCGATAGCGAGGGTAATATCGGTTTGGCTGTTCACCCACTTCGCAAAGAGCCACAGCTCGACTTTCCCTATATGGGACACAAGTTCTCTCCAGAGGAGAAAGAACAACTTCTTGCAACGGGTAATCTTGGCAAGACCATCGAGATTACACCCAAGAATGGAGAGCCATTTGCTGCCTATGTCTCTATTGACCCACAGACCAACGAACTCATCGCCCTGCGTGCCGACCGTGTGAACATCCCTAAGGAGATCAAGGGCGTAACACTTTCCGATGCGCAGTACAAAGACCTTGTAGAGGGCAAAGCCGTGAAAGTGGAAGGAATGACCGCCAAGAGTGGTAAGTCCTTCAATGCTACTTTGCAGGTCAATGCCGAGAAGAAAGGCATCGAGTTTATCTTCGATAACAAGCAAGGCTTGAAAGAACGACAGCAGCACACCCGACAACAAGGCGCACCACATAAACTCTGCGGTTTGGAACTGAGCGAAAAACAGCGTGAAGCCTTGGACAGCGGACGAACACTTTATCTGAAAAACATGGTGGACAAGGAAGGGCAACCTTTTAATGCCTACGTCAAGATGGACAAGGAACAGAACCGCCCGCGTTTCTACAAGTGGAATCCAGACAAGAAGCAGGAGACCGGCAAGGAAAAGGTAGTAGTCGTAGCCGAAGAACACAAGACACAGGGTGCCGTGAACAACCAAGGCAAGACCAACGAAGCCACCAAGAACGTGAACGAGCCGTTAAAGTCCGGGCAGACACAGCCCACTGCTGCCCAAAAGCAGAAGCAGGACGAAAAGAAGCAGCAACGCCGTGGACGTAAGATGTAACCCTTAAAACCAAACCCGACTATGATTACTTGTATTATTGCCGAGAAACCCTCGGTAGCCAGAGATATAGCCCGTATAGTAGGAGCTAATACCAGACAAGACGGATTTTTGGAAGGTAGCGGTTATGTGGTAACATGGGCGATGGGACATCTCATCACCCTTGCCATGCCCGAAGCCTACGGTTTTGCAGCCTATAAAGCCGAAGACCTGCCCATTCGTCCCAATCCTTTCAGGCTTATCGTGCGTCAAGTGCGCAAGGACAAGGACTACACGTCCGACCCCGCAGCCCTCAAGCAACTCAAAGCTATCCGGGGTTGCTTCGACAGAGCAGACCGCATCATCGTAGCTACCGATGCAGGGCGTGAGGGTGAACTTATCTTTCGCTATATCTATCACCATTTGAACTGCCACAAGCCTTTTGACAGACTTTGGATTTCCTCGCTTACGGATAAAGCCATCCGTGAAGGACTTGCCCATCTCAAGGCAGGAACTGCGTATGACAATCTCTATCACTCCGCCAAGGCTAGAAGTGAAGCCGATTGGCTTGTGGGCATCAATGCCAGCCGTGCCCTGTCCATTGCTCGCAAAGGCGGTTACTCTTTGGGGCGGGTACAGACTCCGACACTCGCTATGGTCTGCCGTCGGTACATAGAAAATCGTAATTTTTCTTCCGTTCCTTATTGGAAACTCTCCATCGCAACAGAGAAAGAGGGCATATCGCTGAAAGCCGTGAGCAGCAGTGCATTCGAGAATGAAGCCGATGCACAGTCCGCTCTCGCCATGCTTCGCGAACAGAGCCGGCTTACCGTGACTTCGGTCGCAAGAAAGGTGGGACATACGTTGCCACCCCTCTTATACGACCTCACCTCCCTACAAAAGGAAGCCAACCGGAAGCACGGCTTTTCAGCAGATAAAACCCTCTCAACCCTCCAAAGCCTCTATGAGAAGAAAATCACGACCTATCCCCGTACCGGCAGTCGATACATCAGTGATGACGTTTTCGAGGAAGTACCCGCCTTGCTCGGCAAGATAGGACAAGGATTATCTTTCCCACTTAACCGCCACTCTGTGGACAACGACAAGGTAACCGACCACCACGCTATCATTCCTACGGGTGAAACTCCATCGGGACTATCGGCAGATGAAACAACCATCTACCAAATAGTAGTCCTTCGATTCATCGAAGCCTTTTCTCCCGACTCAGAGGAAGAGCGGATGCAGGTGGAACTGACCGACGGTACAAACACCTTCATTTGGAAGGCGTGTCGAAGTATCTCCTTGGGTTGGAAAGCCGTGCAGCAAGGTACTGAGATGCACGTAGAAAAAAGCCAGGAAGATGAAGAACAAACCTTGTCCGTATTGCCCAATTTAACAGAAAAAGAGGTATTACCACTGCTTTCTTCTGAGATTACCGAGCACAAGACTAAGCCCAAACCGCTCTATACAGAAGCCACTTTGCTTTCCGCTATGGAAAACGCCGGTAAGGAGGTTTCAGATGCAGAAAGCAAGAAAGCGATGGCAGAATGTGGTATCGGAACACCTGCCACCCGAGCCAATATCATCGAAACACTTATCCTGCGAGACTATATCCGAAGAGAAAAGAAAACGGTAGTCCCGACAGAGAAAGGCTTGGCAGTCTATGGGATTGTCAAGGACAAACGAATTGCCAATGCAGAGATGACAGGCTCGTGGGAACTGACCCTTGTAGCCATTGAAGCAGGACAGATTCCGCCCGAGAAGTTCGCGCAAGGCATTAACTCCTATGTGGAGACTATTTGCGAGGAACTTCTTGCCCTTGCTCCACAGGTACAAAAGTCCTATCCCACCTACCGCTGCCCCAAATGCGGCAATGAGAGTGTCGGCATCTATGCCAAGGTTGCCAAGTGCAGTCATGAAAGCTGTGGCTTCCACGTGTTTCGTGAAGTCTGCGGCACGTTCCTTTCCGAAGACAATATCCGTGATTTGATAACCACCGGGCGAACGCCCATTCTCAAAGGCTTGACGAGTAAGGCTAGCAAAAAGTTCAACGCACGTCTTGTGCTGGGTGAAGACCATACCACCTCCTTTGAGTTTGAAGGCAAGAAAGGAAAAGCACGAGGGGGATAGTTATCAGAGACTCGGAGCTAAAATAAATTAGTTGGGAGGTAGAAAAAATTATCTCCCGACTAATTTTTCCTCTCCATCCTTAAAACAGAAAAACTATGTCATACAATAAGAAAGCTGTCTTGGAGGGCAATACGGAAGCCATCCGTGTAATCCTCCGATTAGAGAAAGAACGCCGTGAAGCCACCGAAGCCGAGAAAGTCTTGCTCAGAGGTTATCAAGGTTTCGGTGGTCTGAAATGCGTCTTGAACCGTTGTGATAATCCCGATGACCTCCGCTATTGGAGCGCATCGGAGCAAAACCTGTTCGCGCCTACCCAAAGGCTCAAACAGATGATTTACCGT
>QWCI01001970.1_pt1 | contig 11981 bp, 22 predicted proteins | sample 1972541 | NCBI WGS metagenome assembly QWCI01 (sample SAMN09866712, study PRJNA288562) | Human oral metagenome isolate term3_saliva, whole genome shotgun sequencing... | isolation source: mouth | host: Homo sapiens | place: USA: California | reverse complement strand
GGAAGCAAAAAATACAGAATTGAATTGGAGATCATTGAATGGAAAAAAGCGAACGAGTGAAAGTTAAGCTAGATTGCGCTTATTGTGGATTTAGTGGAACGGTTAGAGCGTTTCCTACGCAAAATAAAAGGCAATGTCCAGCTTGTCATGAATTGCTATTTTTGAGATATGCGACTGGAGAGCGTGGAGAATTAGACAAGCAAGGATATTACTTTCACGCATTCGAGCCATACGGAATTGAAGAAATTAACGAAGAATTACTAGAGGCATTTAATGAGCATCAAGAAACAAATGATTGAAGCGCTAAAGCATTCAATCGAAAAGACGGAAGCTGATATTGTAGAATACTCAAAACCTTGTGAGAAGTCAGTAGCACAGAATAGAACTGCTCACAGAGAGTATTTAAAGAAGCAGTTGAAGAAGATGAAAAAACAGTTGGAGGAGTTAGAAGATGAATGTTAAAGAATTGATTGAGAAAATTGAAGCCTTACCAGCAGAAGATTATAAATATAGACCATACATTGACAAGAAAGTTGTACTAGCTTTAGTTAGACAACTAGACGAACCAGAAAAAATCAAAGTATCTGAAGAAGAAGCAGAATTTCTTGAAACGTTTGACTTTAGCTGTGAAATTGATGTTACAAAGGCTTTATATTATGTTTCAAGAACTGGATGGGGTTATTATTTAAAGGATAATAATGACATAGAATTTAAAGGCTTGACTGAAGGGTTTAGGGAATTTAAAAACAGAAAAAGATTGATAAAAGCTATACTTGACGGCTACGAGGTCGAGGAAGAGAAGCGGTATTCAGTAAAGATAAAGGGGAAAATTGAAGAAAACCTTTTAGTCTATGGATTAGGTATAAACAGATATTTTTTTGCAAGAACCTACGGCAGTTCAAAACGAAATGAACACACCCGAAAGCAACTAGAAGAAGCCGACTTCGGCTGGGTGTTTGATTGTGAGGGGATTGAGATTGAGGAGGTGGAAGAATGATACCAAAGTTTAGAGCGTGGAATAAACTTGCATCAAGAATGTATATCGTTGATGGGTTATATTTTGATAGAGGGATGATTCAATATGCGAATAACGATAATGTAATAAGATTTATCAAACTTGAAAATATCACCCTCATGCAATCAACAGGACTAAAAGACAAGAATGGTCAAGAAATCTTTGAAAGGGATGTACTTGGTACAAAAGATGGTTTGTTAAACGGAATTATCGAATATAGAGAAGATTTAGGAATGTTTGTAAATAGCTTGATTAGATACAACAATTTTGAACGATTGTGTAATGTGGCTAGCGATAGAGAAATCCTCGGAAATATCTACGAAAATCCAGAGCTTTTGGAGGGTAAGGAATGAAAGAAATCAGAATACTAGATGCTTGTTGTGGCAGTCGGTTGTTTTGGTTTGATAAAAATGAAAAACACACTACATTTATGGATGTTAGACAAGAAAAATTCGAGATACATAATAAAAAAGTCAACGTAGATCCTGACGTTATCGGTGATTTTCGTGACATGCCTTTTGAAGATAACACATTTAATCTAGTTGTGTTTGATCCACCACATCTAAAATGGGCTGGGCCTAATTCGATAATGAAAGCTCAGTATGGACAACTGGATAAAATTACCTGGTCGGAAGATTTGGCCAAGGGGTTTGAAGAATGTATGAGAGTTCTAAAAATTGGAGGCACACTAGTCTTTAAATGGTCTGATTGTCAAATAAACGTCAAAGAAGTGCTTAAAGCTATACCTTTTAAACCATTGTTTGGACAACAAAGAGGTACAACGCATTGGATGACGTTTATGAAATTTGAGGAGGTCACAGATTGAAACGCTCCTTAATCGGCTATGCCTTACTTACGACTTGCTTGCTATTCATGCAACAGAAACCCTTGCTAGTCTATCACGCTGATAGTAAGTATCAGATTACTGGCAAGGTTACAGAAAAACGAAAAATCGGGAGTTTGTTCACTATCACGGTTAACGGGAATGTTTTCGTGGTTAGTGAGCAGAAATATAATGATGCAGAAATTGGAGATGATATTAAACTATGACGACAAATATGGAATTACTAGCGCACAGGGTCGAACAATGGGCGAAAGAGCGAGGTCTGAATAATCCTGATAACAGCACAGCACAAGCGTTGAAATTATTTGAAGAAGCGGGCGAACTTGCACAAGCGCACTTGAAAGAGCGTGAGCAAGACGGAAAAGATGCAGTCGGTGATATTTTGGTAGTGCTGACTATCTATTGTCAGCAGAAAGGCTGGTCTATTGCTGAATGTTTTGAATTGGCTTATCAAGAAATTAAAGACCGTAAGGGTCTATGGATTGATGGTAGTTTTGTAAAATTGGAGGACTTGCCAGATGAATTACGAGCAAAGATTAAATGATAATCAGCGTAAACGTTTTGCATTCATGCTAAAACAAAAGCGCAGAGATAAAAAATTATCACAAGCAAAATTAGGTGACATCTTAGGATACGCTCAATCAGATATTTTTAAATGGGAAACATGTAAGGCAAGACCTAACTTTTATCAAGTGGAAGATGTAGCAACATATTTTAATTTGCCTATGAATGTTTTGATAGGGGAGGGATAGATTGACTGATATTGAAAAACGATTAAAGCAATTACCTTATACGAATATTAAAATCAAGTCATTACATCATGAAATTATTGGTCTTAGGTTTTCAAGTGTTAAGGGGCAGTCGTTTGATAATATGCCTAAGTCGCCATCGAATAATAATCAAACTGAGGATATGAATATCCGTGTGATTGATAGGTCAGATGAACTCTATGAGGAAATTGCAGGGTTATATCAGAAGCAACAAGAAACAATCAAATGGATCGAGAATTTAGAAGACCCTATCGAGAATATCGTCATGCGCTTACTCTATATCGATGGCCTGTCTTGGAACGAGGTGCAGATACAACTTCGGTGTAGTCGGACGACTATTAAACGGGTGAGAAGAAACGCTATTAAAAAAATGGCACTAATGGCACTAAATGGCACTAAATAAATGGTATTATGATAGTATCAGCAATAGGCTGATAGACTCCTATATATTTTTCGGTGTTAGGAAAGTATTCATTGTTGATTTTCCTTTGCGTTTTTTAATTTTATAGTTTATATATCTCTAAACTTCCTAACACCGTTTTTATTTTTTGGGAATGGCAGGTCTCTCATAGGAGAGATAAGGTACTAGTCCTTGCATAAACGGATTCGTCGATATCTGTATGGATGCCAGTGGGTGCAAATCCCACTATTCTCATGAGAGGTCTTCATGAAGTCACACAATAATTGTGTGGCTTTTTGATTTATAAGAAGTGGAGGTGATGGAAAGTTGAATGAATTGACGATAAAACAAAAGAAATTTGCAGATGAGTACATCATCTCAGGCAATGCGACGGAGTCTTATAAGAAAGCGGGTTATCGTGCTTCTAGTGATAGAGTGGCAGGCGTTGAAGGTCATAAGTTACTAAAAAATCCTAAGATTAAAACCTATATAGAAGAACGGTTGAAGCAACTTGATTCTGAAAAGATTGCAGACCAGCAAGAGATCTTAGGTTATCTAACTTCGGTAATGCGAGGAGAAACTCAAGAACAAACTCTATGTAGCATCGGGGAACTTGGTCAACAAGTCATTGATATCGATGTCGGAGCAAAAGATAGAATCAAAGCAGCCGAGCTTTTAGGTAAACGTCACAGGCTTTGGACGGACAAGGTAGAGGCTGACGTTTCTGGAACGGTGGTGTTTGCGAATGAGTCAGACATACCAGATTAAACAGAATGATATTGTCGTGGACTTACCGAAGATGGTAGGGGCTGGATATGGTCAATTTTGGCGCTCGAGAAATCTTTATCGAGTTGTAAAGCTCATAAGTTTAAATTCAATGAGTCATTGCCTGAAATCACTGTTAAAGAGACAGGGCAGAAAATACTCTTTCGTGGTTTGGATGATGAACTTAAAATCACATCTATCACGGTTGATGTCGGTATTCTTTGCTGGGCATGGTTCGAGGAAGCGTATCAAATCGAAACTGAAGACAAGTTCAGTACAGTAGTCGAGTCAATCCGTGGTAGCTTAGATGTACCTGATTTCTTTAAACAAATCACGGTCACGTTTAACCCGTGGAATGAGAGGCATTGGCTCAAGCGTGTCTTCTTTGACGAAGAGACTAGACGAGCTGACACACTTTCGATGACGACTACTTACAGATGCAACGAGTGGCTTGATGAAGTCGATATCAAGCGCTATGAGGATTTGTATCATACGAACCCTAGACGTGCTAGAATCGTCTGTGATGGCGAGTGGGGTGTTGCTGAAGGTCTAATCTACAACAACGTCACTGTTAAAAACTTTGACAAAGATGAGCTTCTTCAGAATCCTGATAACAAGTTGTGCATCGGTCTTGACTTTGGTTTCACTCACGATCCAACTGCTTTGTGTTGCTCGCTCATAAACGACAAAACAAAAGAAATACACATCTTTGATGAAGCGTACAGAGTCGGTCTGATAACTAAAGAGGTTGCTAAGATGATAAAAGATAAAGGCTATCATCGCTCTACAATCATCGCAGATAGCGCAGAGTCACGATTGATTGAAGAACTCAGGTCAGAGCATGGCATATCTCGAATCAAAGAGAGTAGGAAAGGTAAGGATAGTATCATGGCAGGCGTATCTAAATTACAAGGATACGCTATTTATGTGCATCCAAGTTGTGAACATATCATGGACGAATTTTATAGTTATTGTTATCAACGTGATAAAGAAGGTAATTGGTTAAACAAGCCAGAAGATAAGAATAACCACTTGATGGACGCATTGCGATACAGTCTTCAATGTATCGAAGGAGTTAAAGCAACTGTCCGCAGACGGTCAGATTTTGGCTTATAGAAAGGAATTAAATGTATCAGATTTTAACTTATCCGAGAGAGGGATACGATGAAACAGCTTTGAACAAGGAATTGATTTACAAGCTGATTCAAAAGCACACACAAGAGCGCAGTCGCTTGCGTGATTTGAAGAAATATTATATGGGCGAGCATGCTATTTTGAAGCATGAGCGACGAAACAAGAATGCTCCAAACTTTAAAACAGTAGCCAATCATGCGAAGGATATTGCAGATACTGCCACAGGATACTTCATGGGCAACGCTATTAAGTACAACAATACCGCTGAAGGTGATATCGAATCTTTGCTTGTGGCATTTGATGGTGCTGAAATTGACCAAGTAGACGCTCAGAATGCATTGAACATGTCTATCTACGGACGTGCTTACGAGTACATCTACGCAAAAGAAGGACTGACTGAACTTGATTCAACTAGCGTGGATCCTGAGAATGTATTCCTGGTTTACGATGACAGTATCGAACGCAAGGTTCTTTTTGCGGTTTACTACTACGAAATTAAGGACGACACGAAAGATGCTACTAAGTATCAAGCAGAGGTCTTCACTCAAAACTTGCACTATCACATTGTGCTGCGGGATTCAAGCGCAGGAACAACACAAGATGAGCAAGTAGAACCGCATAATCTTGGTCAGGTCCCAATTATCGAATATCGAAACAATCACTTTGCGATTGGTGATTACGAGCAACAAATCAGCTTGATTGATGCTTACAATTCGTTAATGGGTAATCGTGTCAATGACAAAGAACAAGCAGTCGAGTCTATTCTCGTTTTGTACGGTGCGCAGTTAGCTGACAACCTGGAAGATGCCAGAGAAGCAATGAGCATCCTTGCTGAAGAAGGACTTTTGGAGTTGCCAACAGATGCCAAGGCTGACTTCTTAAAAAATGCTTTGGACGAGAACGCTACTGAAATCTTGCGTAAAGCCTTGAAAGAAGACATCTACACATTTAGCCATGTGCCAAATCTGACAGATGAAAACTTTGCAGGCAATAGCTCGGGCGTAGCCATGGAATTCAAGCTGCTAGGTCTTGAAATGATTACGAAGACCAAGGAAGCAAATTACAAACGTGGTATTCGTCAACGTATTGCTATCTTTGCTCATTATCTGGGCATGCAGCAGGTCGCTCTTGAGGCACACTCAATTGTGCCGCAGTTTAGCCGTGGATTACCTAAGAATTTACTTGAATTGTCACAGGTTATCAATAATCTTGAAGGCAAGGTGTCACTTCGTCAGCTTATTTCTCTCTTGCCATTCGTTGAAGATCCTGATGCTGAATTGGAAGATCTCGAGGAAGAGAAAGAAAAGAACATGGACCGTGTGCCATTCTTTAACCAGGCAAACACGAAGCCAGACGAAGAGGTGACAGATGAACAACAAGGACTACTGGACCCAGAGGAAGGCTAATCTCATCTATGAGCAGATGGACAAGGCTGAGAAGCAAGCCGACAAATTCGATAAGGTCTACAAAGAGTCAAAAGCTTATTTAGACAAGCAAATCAACAAAATCTTTGACAAGTTTCAACGTGATTATGGTTTGAGTGAGCGTGATGCTCGTCATGTCTTGAAGAACATGAAGGACCAGAAAGATTTAAACGAACTCCGTAAGGTTCTCGAAGCTCGACCGAATGACCCGAATATCCAACGATTACTTGCTGATTTAGATAGTCCAGCTTATGCTTATCGCATGAAGCGACTTGAACGGTTAAGTGCTGACTTGGATTTGATGCGTAGTTCTATCTATCTTTCTGAGAAGAAAGGCTCAGATTCATTTTACAGCGACTTGATGAAGGATAGCTATTACAAGGCTACCTTTGACTTGCAGCAGCAAACAGGACTTGCTTATAGTTTCTCCGACTTACCTGAAACAGAAATCAAACGTCTACAAGGTCTAAAGTGGACAGGAGAGGCCTATTCGGACAGAATATGGTCAAATACTGGGGCACTCGCTTCAAGCGTGAAAGACGAGCTTTTGGTGAGTCTTATGGCTGGCCGAAGCGTAAGAGATACGTCTCAAGTAATCGCTGAACGTTTTGAGGTTGGTAAAGGCAAAGCAAGACGTCTAGTTCGCACTGAGTCAGCATTCTTCCATAATCAAATGGAACTGCTTAGCTATGAAGATGCTGAGATTACAAAGTATAAATTCGTAGCCGTGCTGGATAAACGCACCTCGCATATTTGTCAACAACACGATAACAAGGTTTATAACACAGCCGAGGCCGTTCCTGGTGTGAATTACCCGCCTCTACATCCTTGGTGCAGGTCTACGACCATCGCACACGATGATGATATCGACTACAGCAAGTTAGAACGCAGGGCTAGAAATCCTAAAACAGGAAAAGTTGAGTATGTTCCTGCAGATATGAGTTATAAAGAGTGGTACGATAAATACGTTGCAAAAGATAGAGGAAAGAGTTATAATCAGGGTATGGATAAGTTAGCCCCTCAGGTTTCTAGCGGTTCAATAAGCGCTGCTCGTGGAGACGTAGAGAAGCAAAAAAATGCCTTTGCAGTAAGATACTATAATCAGTTGAGAAATTCAGACAGAGAAGATGTTGTGAAAAAAATGATGAAGAGTAGTAATCTTCCTCATTCTACGGTATCGAAAGCATTAGAGCACATCCTAGATAACAAGTATTTATTGTGGGATTATGACGCCTTTGAAGAGAGGGAAATGAACTTTTATCCGCATTATGATATGGCTCGAAGTTTCCAAAGGTTATACATGGGTAACCCAAAAGAGAGTGATATTATAATGCTACAACACGAGAGTCTTGAGTCATACTACATGAACCATAAAAAAATGGATTATGATGAAGCTCATAAAAAAGCTAACAAAAAATTTAATTACCAGGAGGCGATTAAAAATGACAAAGATTGATAGACAGATTATTACTTTGAGCAAGATTGAAGACGACGCCACTATGCGACAATATTCTGCAGTGAGTGGAGAGTGTGAAGGTATTGCTACAGTGGATAAAAATACCTTAAATTACAGTTATACAGGCGACGATTTGGAAGAGTTTGCTTCGTTTGTAAAAGATACTTTAACTAAAAGCATCAAACTTGGCAAAAAATTGCCAGATAAATTTTCACACGGTTTTGGGTAAAAAACAACTAACAATTATCAAAGCACCTAGAGAAATCTAAGTGCTTTTTTCGTGCTCAGAAAGGAGGAGCTGATGTTTATTTGGGAGTGGGTATCAATCGCCTTTGGCTGGTTGGTATTCTTATTACTGGTATCTTTTATCTTTTTGTTTATAAAAAACTTAAACAAAGAAATTAAAAAAAGAAAGTAGGTGATCCAACATCTTGACTAGCAGGAACAGACTGCTGCTTAATATCGTTACTTAACCGTATCAGAATTGATGCGGTTTTTTGATTGTCCGAGCATTGATGACAAAAAAAGCCATGGAATTATATAGTCGGGGACGACTTTAAAAATAGGAGGTTCGTAATGAACGAAGAAACACAAACAGTCGAAACGGTTGAAGAACAAAAGGTACCTGCAGAACCTACTAATGAACCCCAACCGCAAGACGAGAAGAAGTACACAGATGCAGAAGTCGATGCTATCATCGACAAAAAATTTGCTAAGTGGAAATCAGAGCAAGAAGCCAAGGAAAACGAAGCTAAAAAACTTGCCAAGATGAACGCTGACGAGAAACAACAATATCAGTTAGATCAGCGTGAGCAAGAACTAGCTAACCGTGAACAGGTGCTTGCTCGTAAAGAATTGACCGCAGAAGCTAAGACAATGCTGAGTGAACGTGGCTTGCCAATTGAATTAGTGAACGTGATTGATTTGTCGAACGCAGAAACAGTGACCGATTCGGTTGCAAGTATTCAGAAATCGTGGGAAGAAGCAGTTCAGAAGGGAATTGCTGAGCGTACAAAAGGCGGAGCACCTATTAAGACTGCGCCACAACAATCAACAGAGCTTACTAAAGCTCAATTTTACAGAATGAGCCATGCAGAAAAGGCGAACTTGAAACAGACAAACCCTGAACTGTATGATTCATTTTTGAATTAGAAAAAGGAGAATTTAAAAAATGACACAAACTAAAATTGCAAATCTTGTAAATCCTCAAGTTATGGGGGACATGGTAGCGGCTAAGTTACCTAAAAAACTACGTGTTGCACCATTTGCAACAATTGACCGTACCTTGGTAGGCGTACCAGGTAACACAATCACTGTTCCATCTTACACTTATATCGGTGATGCCGAAGACGTAAACGAAGGCGTAGAGGCTGGAGTAGTTACTCTTGGCACTTCTACTAAGACTGCTACAATTAAAAAAGCAATGAAGGCAGTTGAATTGACCGACGAGGCAGTTCTTTCTGGTTACGGAGATCCAGTAGGTAATGCCGAGAACCAGCTTGCACTTGCAGTTGCTTCTAAAATCGACAATGATGCCTTGGATGCTCTTTTGGCAACAAACACACGTAAATACGACTCTAAAACTAAAGCAATCAGCTATGACGTTATCGTGGATGCTATTGATTTGTTTGAAGAAGAAGTCAATACTGAAAAAGTAATGTTTGTTAACCCTAAACAAGTGACTACTTTGCGCAAGGATCCTAACTTCATCTCAGCAGATAAATATCCAAATCAAGTGGTTATGACTGGTGAAATTGGTACAATCGCTAACACTCGTATTGTTCCTACTAAAAAGGTTGCTCTCGATACAACTAGCGCATTTTACACTTGTCCTATCATCAAACTTACTCACGATGACGAAACTGAACAAGACACTGCAGCATTGACTGTTTACCTCAAACGTGACCCAAACGTTGAAGTAGACCGTAAATCATTGAAACGTACTACTGAAATCTCAATTGATGAGTTCTATACAGTGGCTGTTTCTGACGACTCTAAGGTAGTGCTTGCGGAAATTAAGAAATAATGAAAGTTAAAACTATACAATCATTCAACGATTGGGAAGCTGGGATTAGACGACAAGAAAATGAAGTCTTTGAAATTACGGACGAGCGTTTTGAGGTACTTGAAAATAATTTAAAGGTTAGCTTCAGCGTGTCTATTTCAGATGTCCTTGAAATCATTGAAAAAGAAACCGAAACACAAGGAGACGAGACGACTCCTTTAGATTAGGAGGTCTTATGGAACTTGAAAAATTAAAGACGTTAATAGGCGAGAGCGACGAGGCTGTCCTCTCGTTTTTGATTTTAAGAGCTGAAAATATTATCTTGTCTGAAACAAACCGCGACAATCTAACGCCTGCCCTTGAAAGGTTGGTACCTGAGATTGTTATCGAGCTCTACAACCGTTCAGGAAGCGAAGGGGAGCAATCTAGGAGCGAGGGTGGTATATCTGTTACCTACTCTGGCAACGGGTTGTCTACGGGCTTTTTACAGCGTGTACGCATGCATAGGTTAGCAAGGGTGGCTGGTCATGTTTTTGAAAAAGAATAGACTGAAACCCTACCCTCTCAGACGGTTTGAAAAGACTGTATCAGATGAGGGCGTTGTTAAAGAAGGATATGCGGACGAGGTTGAGGAAGTACGACTTGAGTTGTGGCCAGCTAGTAGTAAGCTACAATCTGAAATCTACGGAGACCGTATCAACGATATCTTGAACGCAAATGCGAGCAAGGATGCAGATATCAACGTTAAAGACGGGGTCTGTATCGATAGCAAGACAGAGGTCACGCATCGGGTTATTTCAAAAAAAGTGTATAGCCAACATCAAGTATTGGAGGTAGAACGTGTCAGAGCTTCTAGGGGCAGATAGCCTCATAGCTAAATGTCGTAAATTGTACGGTGCAAAAGCGACCGATATTACTAGTCAAGCAGTCTTGCATGCATCTAAGACCATTGTCCAGGCAGATGCTAAACTAAGAGCGCCATCGAATGAAGGCGAACTAAGAAACAGTATCAAAGCAAGGGTTAAAGTTGAGGGGGACCGAGTTTTTGGTGAGGTTTACACAAATCTACACTATGCTCCATATGTTGAGCTCGGAACTGGTCCAAAAGGACTAGCTAGCCACGCTGGGATTTCTCCTGACGTGAATGTGTCTTATCGCTCCACGCCTTGGTTCGTGCATGAAGACCAGATTGACGTAGGAAAGTATCACTTCCAAAAAATGGGAGAGTTCTACAAGATGTACGGTCAACCAGCACAACCTTTCTTGTACCCCGCTTTAAAAGACAATCATGACCGCATATCGAGAAGTATTTCAAAATACGTTAGTAGAAAGATTAGAGAACAGATAAGATGATCAATATTAAGCCAGTTATTTATAAAGAATTGCAGAAGGTCGCAGATAATGTGACCGACACTTATCCGAGCGATTGGGAGCACTTCCCAGTCGTTATTTTTTTGGAAGAACAAAACAAGCCAGGCGACTGGTTCGACGATAAGGAACAAAAAACATCAATTCGCTATAAGGTTGATATCTTCGATAATGATAGCACTAGCAACCTTGCAGTTAAAATCAATGAGATTTTCGCTTCATTAGGCCTGCGTAGGATTGAAAGTCAAGATATCCCTGACCCCTCTCATTTGAGGCATAAATTGATGAGATTTGAAGGTATTGTCGACCTTGACTCTGAGCTTGTTTATCAATACAGAATGGAGAATTAATACATGTTAGCAAATGGAATTACGCTGTCTTATGGAACAGCTAAAGGAACTTATACCAAACTTGCAGGACTAAAAGAAGTACCTGAATTCGGTATTGAACCTGAAAAGGTTGAAAATACCACCCTTGAAGACAAGGTTAAAAAATATGAGTTCGGTATTGGCGATGCTGGGGAGCTTGAATACAAATTCGCTTATAAAAACGACGGGGCAGATGCTCCTTACCGTGTTTTGCGTAACGCAGCAGACAACAAAACTAAGCTCTTCTTTGAACAAACCTACCCAGACAACACCAAGGTTAAATTTGAAGGTCAAGTTTCTGTCAAACTCGGCGGTGGTGGTGTGAACTCTGTTATTGAGTTTACTCTTAAAATCGCATTGCAATCTGAACTTGAATTCACAGACGGAATTGGAGGTTAATTAAATGGCTCTACCATATACGACATGGAAGGT
>QWCI01004817.1_pt1 | contig 11983 bp, 14 predicted proteins | sample 1972541 | NCBI WGS metagenome assembly QWCI01 (sample SAMN09866712, study PRJNA288562) | Human oral metagenome isolate term3_saliva, whole genome shotgun sequencing... | isolation source: mouth | host: Homo sapiens | place: USA: California | reverse complement strand
TACGAAGGTGGTTGTTGCGCTGGGAAATACAAAGCAAGTACATATAAATATAACAGAGTCAAGTCGGTTGGTTGATTAAGGCTTGGCATAATCATATATTCATCACCCCGAGGGCAATTAGGTGTCCTTGGGGTGATTTGTTTTTGGGAGATTTGGTGGAATGAAAAACTCTTTCTACCTTTGTAGTGTGAGAGGGGAACAAAAGAACCTCCACGAAAAAGAGACTAAGTAACGAATAAACTAAAAGCAATAGACAGCTATGGCACGATTAACAGACTTTGGTGGCGACTGCCCAGGATATGTAGTCACACCTGACGAACTCAATGACTTCATTGAAGAACTCACCTACGAAGAAGGCGAGTACGCCATTGACCACCTTGAGTGTGACGATTGGGGAGACTACACCCATACGACTGAGTTTGAGATTGTCGTCCTCACGGATGAAATCGTGAGCCAAGTCAAGGAGACACTTGAATACTATGGTCTTGACTACGACACTATCAGTGAAGAGAAGTTAGACGAGTTCCTTAGCGAGTACACGACACGTGTAACCTATGAAACGAAGTCATCAGGAGGTAGCTTGGATTCTGACTACGAAATCTATCCATGCTATTACAAGTACGAAGATGACCCCGTAGTAAAGGCTCTGTGGGAACACAACTGCTTCCTCGCTGACGAAAAGTGGTACAAGAAGCGTGCAAGACAGAACATCGCTAATGCCAACTACGAAGACGAAGCACCAAAAACTCTCTAAGACAAACAATCAACTTAATATACAAAAAGAAGCTATGAAGCAGAATCTCTCTTGGAGCTCAATGAAGTTCCGTATCCTCCTCGGTGTTATCGCAGTCTCTGCGATTGTAAAGCTCGGTTCATCAAGCGCAAGTGCGCAGGCAGAAGCAACCACCGAGACGGGTGTTGTTGTCGCAATGGACAATGTAAGAGAAGGGGTATATACCCTTTACGTGAAGAACTCATCCAACAACTGCATCTCCATTCAGGTGGACGAGCTGACCTACAAGAATGCTTACTTAGGTCAGGATGTAGAAATCAACAACTATAACAACTAAGGCAATGATTCCAACGACATTAGAAGACGTAAAGGAAGAGCTGGCTAAAATCCGAAAGATGCTGGAAGCTCAGAAGAATCCACCATCTGATATTGAGAGCCGTATTGAGGACGCTATTCAGCGTGCAGAGGATGCTATCTCCGACCTTGAAGACATCCAATCGGAGCTTGAAGGAGAAGGGTTCAGCTACGACAAGGTTCTTGACAAGCTCTCCGACCTTGAACAGACAATCAATATCCTGACATAATGGGAGTCCGAGGAGTACGTAAAGGTACGACACAAATACAAGATACTACTACGATAGAAGCAGAAGCACCCAAGGAAGTTCGTGAGCGTAAGCATCACGACTTCTGTTTGGGTGTGGCTAATATCTTGTGCAAGTACTCTCCAAGGGGGAAGATTCCTCAGCTTGGCATCTGTGCAGTAGAATTAAGTTCATCAACTACGGGTAGTAGGGAAGCTCCTGACATCATCGGCTTCGTCCACAACCTGAAAGTAAACTCCTACCTCTTTGAGATTAAGCTATCAAGGGAGGACTTTCTTGCAGACAAGAAGAAGGTCTGCCGTAAGGCTGGATATAAGGGGATGGGATGCTGGAGGTTCTACGTAACGCCACCCAATCTTATCTCTCCTGATGAGCTTCCAAATAGGTGGGGGCTTATCTACTATGACGGAAGGAAACTTGACTTCGTAGTAATGCCTACCATCTTCCACGAAGACGAGCGGGACGTGTGGGCGGAACAGAATACGCTGTGTAACCTTGTGCGTAGAGGTATCATCTACGGGAAGGTGTTTGACAACGATGACTTCAAGGAGGGTAGTCGTGTCCCACGTGGTAAAAAGAAATAGCGATGTTAGGATTATATGTCGTTCTTGCAGTAGTAGTCCTGGGACTTATAATAGGAATATCCACCTCCGTGATGTTTGAAAAGTCTCTTGTTAGACAGAAGCGTGAAGAAGAGGATGCCCGAATAAAGGAAGAATTATCTAAGCAGGAACAAAAGCGTGCGCCAAATATGGAGCAGGAAGAAAGACAGACCACCGCTCAGAGCGATGATGAAGCAAAATTTAATTATTGGTATGCCAACATGAACTTAAACTTAGACGAAGGAGCGGTTGAATGCGGGTTTAATATGTTACAACTTTACTTTGCTTCGGTGAATGGTGCTACTAAGCCGTTCAAGAAAAAGCTAAACCAGCTTACACGTCTGAACCACTACTCTAAGTAATAATGGATAGCCCCTCTCTGATGAATACATCGGGAGGGGTTTTCTTGTGTCCAACTATTTCCATTTTGGACAGAGTTCAAATTGTCCAAACTCTGTCCAAATAATAGGTATTCTCAGGGGCGATATGACGGGCGTAATGCACTTAACATCTTGTGTATTACGTATTTGAAAATGTCCAAACAATGTCCAAGATGTCTGTATAAAAAGCAACGTGGAGTATCTCACGACACTCCACGTTGTAAACACCAATGCGATGCTAATGGACTAAATCAATGTTGGATATGAAAAAGCATCACATGGATTTTCAAGAGTCCTCACAGCGGGACTTGAACCCACAACTCCAAATGTATAAGATTTGTGCTCTAACCGATTGAACTATGTGAGGAATATGAGGAGACTTTACTCCTCAGGCTTTTCTTCTTCTTCGTCCTTCTCCTCGTCTTCGGGAACGTTGTCACCTTCAAGGATGAGGGTTTCAATGCGATAGCTTCTCCATTCGCCCTTATCAAGGTCAAAGAAGACCTGAACAGCTGGGGATGACTTCTTACCTACACCCTTTGTCTCGGGGAGCTTGTCTGATTCAAGAGTTGCTTCTGCCACACGCAGTTCTCCGTTAATCTTTCGGAAGCGGAACGTGACGGGCTCTTTGCGCATCTTCTTGACGATTTCAAGATTAGCGAGAGCAAGTCGCATAGCACGTTCCTCAGTCAGCTTCCCATCACCCTTCTCTCTATTGTATCGCACGAGTTCCTCTGCGAGTTCTTCGGGCTTATTGAGGGATTTATCTTTGTAGTGTGTGACTAATCACCTTTCTATTATAGTATAGAATGAAAATACAGATTGCATCAGACCTCCATCTTGAATCTGCGAGTCAGAGGGATTGGATAAAGCGTAACCCATTGGAGGTCGTAGGAGACGTATTAGTCCTTGCAGGGGACATTGGTTCGTGGAAGGATGTTAAGGAGCTTGAAGAGGAGGAGTTTATTTCGTGGGCTACTTCTCACTATAAGTATGTCCTTATGATTCACGGCAACCATAGCTTTTATGGTGCAGGCGACCTTGGGACTATTGAGGATGGTTTCATCAAGACGAAGTACGACAATCTCTACTATGGGTTCAACACTTCTATTGTGCTTGATGGGGTTGAATTTATCTTGTGCCCTTTGTGGTCAGACATTGACCCGAAGAGGGAGATACCCATATACGTCACTCTAAGCGATTTCAGGCGCATCAAATACAATGGTGAACCACTCACCATAGAAGGGTACAGAGAAGTCCATAGACGCTGTTTGAGGTACTTAGAAGAGGCGATGTTCCTATTCCCTACTGAATACCCACGTGTGGTCATCACTCACCACGCTCCTTCACTCCAGCTTGCTAATACAATGTTCGGAGGGGATATATATACCTCTGCATTCAATTCGCCTCTTGATAGTCTTATTGAATCAAGCGGAGCGTCCTATTGGATATATGGGCATACACATTCTAACGTGTGCAAGGAGATACGAGGTGTCCCATGCGTCTGTAACCAACTCGGGTATGTAAACCACAATGAGCATCGGATAAACAAGTGGAAGTCTAACTTCTTCGTGGAGATAAATCCATAAATCATTAGTACATATCTCATTACGAACATGTTTGATACGATAGTAAAGAAAGTCTTAGCTGTTGTAAGGAAAGTACCTTTCCTCAGCGAGAGTAATAGGGACAAGCATTTCCTTTATGCTATCCTTTTTGTCCTTGGTCTTGCCGTAGGTATGGAATATAAGGATAAGCTGAAGGGTGGTAAGTTTGATTGGCTTGACCTTGGTGCGACTATCTTAGGTGGTCTCATCGGTCACGGGCTGAGGTTGCTATTCCTATCACTCATCTAACGAGGCGAGTAACGAGAGACAAGAAGGGGAGAGGTGTTATCACCTTTCCCCTTTTACTTCTACAGCCATTCCCTTGCCTTAGGGACTTTCTTTGGCGTGTATATAACTCTCCCTTTCTCCTCTTCTTTTCGTCTCCTCTCTTTCTCTTTCTCGCATTTACTACATCCCATAGAAGCAACTACATATCAAAAGTAAATCGTTCGTCTGATAGGTTGTATGTAATAGAGATGGGCATATCTGTTCTACCCATCTGCCTCCAAAACTTAGTGAAGGCTGTGGTACATACGGATGTAAAGTAAGCGAATGGGTTTTTGGTTTTCGTTGGGTCAAACTTCTTCCAATTCTGAATCATATCAGCCACTGCACTCGCCACAGCATCCTCTCTGTCTTCGGGGATTTGGTAGATGACTTTGGTGGCGCAGTTGTCTGCGAGCTTGCACAGAAGCTCCACTGCCCTTGGAGTAAGCTCGTCCCTATCAATAGACTTCAAAATCTCCTGATATAGTTCGGGATTGCTAACGTAGTTCTTTCGGTTCTTATTAGTCTTACTCCCTTTTGGTCTTCCTGCCATAATGATGTTCCTTCCTATGTCTTATTATAGAGGTGTAGATTAGAGGGTGTTTAATAAAGCCCTCCCCGATATGGGGGGAGGGTACTGACTCTACTGCACCGATAGCCTCTTCTGTTCTGCGATTCTACTTCTCGAGGCTCGCAATGTCAGCTTTAAGCGTGTCACCAACGAGAATAGCTGGCTCAACGATTGCCTTTGGCGTGATGAGTTCAATCTCCGAGGAGATATTGTCAATCTTCACTTCTAACCTATCAAGTGTCTCGGTCATATTAGGTCGTGTCACGAGAAGGTCATAAGCGATGCTACCAATGACAAATGTTGAAACGCTCAACATTCCGATGATAACAGCATGGCTTCTAATTTTAGCGAATAGATTCTTCATTTTTATACTTGGTTATTTGATGGTTTCTTCAATTCTTTCCTTAGAACGCAGTTGCATAAGCTCAATCCTAATGGCTTCAAGCGTCTTTGCAACATCAACAGAATCCTGCGTCAATAATGATTTATTTATACTTTTAATCCTTTCTTCATTTCTGTGTGAGCGTTCAATAGCATCACGCAGGGCAAGAAGATATGGCATGTCTTCTTTGTCTGAGGACTGCTCAAGGTATCTAAGAATAATCTCATTTTGGTCTTGCAGGAACTCTGCGCTCAGCTCTTGTAACCTTATCCTTAGGTCAAGGTATGTAAGTACCTTATTGTATGAGTTAAGAAAACCCTGAATGTTCTCCATCTGATTGTGCAGTTTTTCCGTGCGGTGGACAAGTGCTCCGAGCTTGTCGGAGTCGCTATCGTACAGATGGGGACGAAAGACAAGGTAATAGAGCAAGCCTATCATGACAACGACTGCAAAGCAGACCTTAACGAACATTGGAACTTTCTTGAATTGACTGATTAGACTTTCAGGGTCAATCCTAACGAGAGCCCCTCCATCCTTCTTAGGGTCTCCTCCAATGCTTAGTATATCCATCGTTAGTCTTTGTCTGTCACGTATTAGATATTTTATTTACGAAAGAGAGACCCCTTAGATTTTCACCTAAGGGGTCTTTCTAATGAATATGATGAAAATTATACTATATTTATCACATCACATAGTTAGGGGCGGTAATAAGCAGGACATCCTCAAATGGGACGTGCTTGATATGGTTATCTTCCTGCTTAGCGGTATGAACGATGACTGACACATATCCGTCTGCTCCGTCAAACGTATTCCTATCAACAGAGATAGGAGCGATAGGAGTGGACATCTCTCTATCCATCAGGATGCCGTCAGCGAAGTTCATTGAGTTAAGAAGGTCTGATGCCGTCTGCGAAGGGTTGATGTACTCCTTGCTTACATAGGTTGGTTCAGATTCTTCCGTTGGGTACTCATCATACACCTTTACGGGAGAGCCTTCAGAAGCCCCTACGTAATCACTGAAACGAACGACCTTACCTTCCTGAATGATACCCGTGATACCACCATAGTTGATTGTACAAGGGACGAAGCTATCCATCGTGATGCGCTCACGAACATACTGCTTAGGGTAAGCCGTTTCATAAAGGTCAGAGACTCTCGTGATGAGACGGATGCGCTTGTTGGCAATACGTTCCATCTCATTCCCGCTGAAGAGCTTCACAAGGCTGTTCTCGCCTTCCTGACTTACGATAGTACCAATCTTCTTGCCGTCTACGAGAACCTTATCACCAGCAACGAAGGTAGACACCTTCTCGCCTGCGCTCTCGTTCATAGGGATATACGGAACATCCTTGACCTTTCTCTGCTTCATAACCTTGACACATTCGTTCTTATCAAGTGCGGTGACACTGACAGCATCTTCAAGGTTATCAGTATATGGGTCGCTGTTGTCCATATCAAGAGAGACTTCGCTTCCGTCAAACTTGGCGATGTCGTCAAGCATTTCATCCGTACCATCAATGAATACATCAGCAAACGAAGCTCTGATGAAGCTCATTGGGTTAGCCTTACCATCTTCAATGTCATCAATACCGAGAACGGAAACTTCTCCGTCTGAGACAAGACCCAGGATTTCAAGAAGCGTCTTACTACCATTCTCAAGACTTTGAGGAATGTCCTTACTCTTAGAGATGTAGAGCTGGTCGTAGAGCTCAGAGTCGGGGTCATTGACGTGGAAGAGGACACGGGTATCCGTGTCATCTTCATCAGCAAGGACTGCGTATTCAACCTCTTCGTACTCATCACCTTCATTGAATACACCCTTCTCGTCTACGTAGTACTCATCGCCATCTTCAAGTACATCAACAAGTGCAGAGAACTCAAAAGTCTCAGGTTCTTTGTCCCCTTCGTCATCCTTAGAGAAATCAATCTGTTCGGACTCAAGCACTCTCTTCGTCACAGCGGCGGCTTCTGTGATATTCGTCACCTTACCATCCTTACTCTTAGAGACGATGCTTACTGATTCAAAGAACGAAGCGGGGTCTTCTACTGCGGACTCGTCTTCAAATGAATCAGGGCTGAACTCAACGGGTGTTTCGCCAAGGTAGTCAGAATTGACTTCGGGAAGAGCATTCTCTTCGGGAGTAACGACACTCGTATCAACAGCTGAACCGCTATTCCATTCTTGGTTTGCATCAAGAGCTTGCTGAATCTTATTGAATACAAACATAGGAATGGTTGTATCTTCCGACACAGGTCCCATACCATCAGACCCGCCATAGTACGAGAATACCTTACCTTCAAGATTTCTATTAACAACGAATGGCTTGTACTGAACCTTATCCTCTACGGCATCAAGTCGCACAACACCATAAGCTACGAGAAAACCATCCTCTTCCTTTTTAATCTTCAGGTCAAGAACCTGAACGCCATCATCTGATGTAGAAACAGAATCAACATCTCCGTTGCGTTCAACGATTGGTCTTTCATTCAGGTAGAGATGATATGTGTTAAGAGCATTTGCATCAAACGTGTCCATATTCTCAGGCTCGCCATAGTGTTCTGTCGCATCAACGAGCATAGAGATAAGTTCCGAGTTGCTCTTAGAACGAAGACTATCCGCAGTGATTTCATCAGGGCTCATCCTGTTGGCGAAGTCTCCAATCTGTTCCTTGATTTTCAAAATCATATTTACAAGGACGTTTGAATCAAGACCATCCGCATTGGTGTCATCTACACGAACACCATCAATATAGGTTTCAGAGCCGTTCTGTGTCTCCTTATAAGTCACTTCATTCCCAACGATATTCGTATCACCTGCTGTTGGGTCATAATCCTCAGAGAGGTAGTTATCGGGAACTTCCTCATCAGAAGAGAAGTCTTCAGGAGCATTAGCGGTATCGCTAAGAGGCGTAGAGATTTCATCAGGAGTAACACCCTTGTCAAGGATAGAGACGTTGTAGAAGACAACACCTGCGTCATCCTGCTTGTAGCGGTTATTATCCCCGTCATTAGCTACGCCACCCTCTTCTTCTTGGAAGGCTTCGTATTCCTTCTTCAGCTTGTTCAGCTTGTTGTTGATGCTACCGAGATAACCCTTAACCTTATCTTCGTTTGCGCCTGCGCCTTCTTCAAGGACTTCCTTGAGACCCTTGCGCTGTTCAATCAGCTTGGTGATTTGCGATTCAAACTCTTCCTTCTTCTTGTTGTATCTTTCAATACGCTTCTTATCAGCCTTCTTCGTATTCTCGTTGATAGAGATATAGGTCTTACCGAAGAACTGAGAGAATATAGGAGGTACGCCACTTGGCTTCAGGTTAGAATAGTAATTGAATGGGTCAAGCGCACTTGCATCGTAAGTAATGATGAAGTACATACCCTTCAGGTTGATAAGAAGAGCCGTACGACCATAGGTATCAAGTTTAGAGTACTCCGTAGCAAAGTCAAGCTCAGCCATCTCGTAAGTGCCGTCAATCAGCTTCGTGAGTACGTTGGTTACGTTATTGAATACAGAGTAGTCGTTGATGCTCGTAATCTGAGCAAAGAGGTCAAAGGATACGAGAGCGTTGTCATCAAGACGAGTGTCATTGAGGAGTACGCCAATCTTACCTTCGTCAGAACGTGTGATAGTGAATACAGAACCTGATGTAGTATAGTACTCAACACGAGCCTCACCGCTTGGGTTTTCGTCATAGGAGATAAGACCCTTAGCCTCAAGAGAAGCAATCTGCCTGAGGCGTACAGACGTATCACTCTTAGCGAAGAACGCACCACCATAAAGGAACATAGCAACACCCTTAGGGTTGGTGAAGACGGGAGAGATAGGGGTCTCCTGGCTTAGAGTAGAGTCACTTGAAATAGCCGACTCCGTCTCGTTGGTGTCTTCGGGAATGCGACCTTCCTTGATAATATGAAGGAGCTTGCCAACGATAGGTAGCTGACTCGCATAATCTCTCAGAGCCTTGAGAGCGTTATTCCTTGCAATGTCATTCCTCTCTATAAGGAAAATCATTGTAGGCTCTTCAATGGCTTCGTAGTAGTACTTGAGGAGGGGGTCATTCTTAAGCTCATCAAGAATAGCGATAATCTCAACACCGACCTTATCCTTGTTCACTGCGCTTCTAATGCTGTCGTAAGCCTCCTTAACCCCCTTGAGGTATCGGAAGTCCTTCATACTTTCAAGGAACTGCTTATAGATGCGCTCGTCACGAGGACGTGTATCTTCGGACTCATTGATGAAATTGACATAACCTCTCAGTACGGAATGGAACTCCTCGTTGTTAGACGAGCCGTGCTTCTCCATGATAGCACGGATATGATTTTCCATCCCAATAAGGCTTGCCATGCTTGAGAGGCGGGGTGCACCTACTCCGCCAGCTTCAGCAATCATAGCTTCATTGACTGCTTGGGTAGCATTTGTGAGTACTTCCTTTACAGACTGAAGGTCTTCGTAGTTTAATTTCTTACTCATTTATATTTTTAACTTGCAAGTTATTGTTCGATATGTTATTTACTGATAGGCACTTCTCATTAGATTATAGTCACATTCTTGATAGTACAAGAGATGCCATTATCCTGAGCGTCCTTTATGACAATATCAATAGTCCTATGAGCCGTGCTTCCTACGTATGGTATATCCTCGTGGTTTCTTGGAAGTGTTATGGGGTTAGCCATATCAACAATGCCACTATTTAGGTTTAGGTAAGCATCAAAGGAAACCTCTGTTCCATTCTTCTTTGTATATCTTACGAGGACACGCTTCTGCTCTTCTGTTGTCTCTCCCATAACGAAAAGCCCTTGGCTGTTCACGATAAAGGAGCTTTCGGTTATCTTCCCGTTCTCCATATCAGGGACAACAGAGATGTCAGGCATCAGGATGACTTGGTCTTTGGATATGTCCCCTGCGTCAAAGTATTCTATGTGTGCATCCGTTCGTTCTTCTTCGGGAATGAAGTCGTCAGGTATCTCCCAATCATAAAGCATCGTATTAGGTATGGTTGCAATATGGGTCTCTTTTCCATTCTCCTTGTAAGAGATGCTGATAGTCCTCATATCTCCATATACCTTATCGTAGTGCCACGTGATGGGCATTACATGCCCTGCTGGGTAAGCCTTCCCTGATATATCGTATCTTGGGTAGATATATCCATCCTCAGACTCGTGTGCTATATCGCTCTTGAGACCATATATCTCATTATGCCCATCACGTTGCCCAAGGGTATCCTTGCGATTTGACTTATTCAGTGTAACATCATAACCGAAGGATTTGATGTAGTTGCTCTTCAGTCGTTCCGTGGTCTTGTCAAACATAGGCTGATAGGCTTCCACCTCAATGTTGAACGACAGCTCCATAGGAGAGGAATCCTGCATACCAAACTTATACTCCATAGGCTTCTGCCATTGGGTGTTCTCAGGGATACCATATCTGCATCGTATAACGATACCACGATAGGTAGTCTTGAATGACCTATTCTTGTAGAATGCTTCATTAACCTGAGATTGTATCTTGAGTAGCGATATGGTCGTATCTACAAGTATCTTGCAGTCAAAGGAGAACTTAATAGGAAGACTATACAGATACGATACGTAGGTACGAGGAATACCATCCTCGTCTGTTCTCGTATATTCACCGAGGACAAACCTATTTGTTATAGAGCCTGATTCAATAGAAGAAGAGTTGAGTGTGATGACCCCTCTTGGTATAATATCAAAAGAACCATCCATCTTCGTCATCCCCTTACAGAGGTCTTTGAAGAACATATAGTTATCCTGAATGAACCTCTCTCCCGAGTGCGCCATGTTGTAGAAGAAGGGTATATGAATAACCTCTTCCTTTCCGTCACGCACCTGAGTGTAGAAAAGCTCACCATTCAAAGCGTTAAGTAGCCCACCGATAACAACCCTTGCGAAGACATCATCGGTGTTCCTCTTTTCGTATAGTTCTTTCTCTTCGTTTACTACGTTTCTCTTTCTTGCCATCAGCTGTTACTTCCCTTTCATGACATCGGTGATGTTTGGATTTTCAGTTACACAGCACTCGTGATTACCTTCAAGAACGTATCTACCATTACGGGATATGATAGGGCTTTCCCCTGCCTTAGCCACATTAGGGAGATATACTTATACGCTCTCTTCCTAAGCTGTGTGTCTATGGTAGACTCCTTCCTTATCTCTGCCTTCTCCACAACGGATGAGACCATATTAGTCTTGATACCCTTAGTAATATCCATCACCTCAGGTAGGGCTATGAGAGAGCCTACCACAAGGGAGAATGGATTGGATATTTCGTTATACTTGAGGATAAGGTCGGTATATTCATCCGTACCATAATAGTCAAGGGATATGAGGTCAGGTCTACACACATACCTCTCGGTAAGGGTAAGGACTTTGAAGGTTGATGCCCCGAGTTCCTTGCTCTCAAAGATTGAGACGCATAGGTCGGTCATATCCTCTCCGTCCTTCCCTTTTATGATAGGTTTATTATCAAGTGTATGAGTAAACATAAATTAGGTCTTATTTGCTCTTTCAGCGAGCTTATCAAGGTCAATGTAGTATGAGCTTCGTGCTTCAAGCGTAGAGCGTGAGAAGTTACCGAAGTCTATACCAATATCCTCTCTGTTGCTATATGCAATAGGTGTGTACCTTGGTATTGCGAGGATAGTGGAGTCGCCGCTATTAACGGGTACATCTACGTTGTCACCACCAATAGACACATCGGCACGCTTCCCTACACGTGGGTTCTGCTTTTCATCCTTGAAGTCACGTCTTGGGATGAGACCTCTCGTCTCAGGGTCAAACGTACCCCATCCTTCAATAGCACGAGGTCCAACGCCATCGGAGTT
>QWCI01002223.1_pt1 | contig 11992 bp, 6 predicted proteins | sample 1972541 | NCBI WGS metagenome assembly QWCI01 (sample SAMN09866712, study PRJNA288562) | Human oral metagenome isolate term3_saliva, whole genome shotgun sequencing... | isolation source: mouth | host: Homo sapiens | place: USA: California | reverse complement strand
TCGTCATAAAAGATTAGCTAATATGCCTTTTAATCCTTACCTTTGCACAGAATAAATAATACTTATGGACTGGTTAATTGATATTTTTTCGGCAGAGAAGCAGGATACGGTAGCCCATATTATGCTATTGTATTCTATTGTCATCGCCTTGGGTATCTACCTTGGCAAAATTAAATTTGGAGGTATTTCGCTTGGCGTTACCTTTGTGTTGTTTGTGGGCATCCTTGCAGGTCACATTAAATTTACAGGACCTATCCCCGTATTGACCTTTGTACAAGACTTTGGATTGATTCTCTTTGTCTTTATGATTGGTCTTCAGGTAGGACCCGGCTTCTTCGAGAGCTTTGGTAAAGGTGGTCTAAAACTAAACATCCTTTCGACGGTGGCAATTCTGCTCAACGTCCTTGTGATGTTTGCTTGCTACTACATTTTCTTTGACACGAAGGACTCAACAACCCTTCCAATGATGGTGGGTACGCTCTATGGTGCCGTAACGAACACCCCTGGTCTTGGTGCTGCTAATGAAGCTCTCCATAGTGTTTACAAGAACGGCATGGATTTCGACATCACTTCAGGTTACGCTTGTGCTTATCCTTTGGGTGTGGTAGGTATCATCGGTGCAACGATTGCTATCCGTTATATCTGCAAGGTAAACCTCCAAGAAGAGAATGAAAAGCTGAATGAGGAAGAGGCTGAGAATCCTAATGCAAAACCTCATTCAATGTATTTGAAGGTACAGAATGCTTATATCGCAGGACGTAACCTCAAGGAGATTTCAGAGTTCCTTAATCGTGACTTCGTTTGTACACGTCTTATGCACAATGGTGAACTCTCACTCCCAACCTTGGATACTGTCTTCGAGTTGGGCGACGAGATTCTTGTTGTCAGCGCAGAGGGTGACGCAGAGGCTATTTGTGCCTTCGTTGGTCCAGAGATTGAAGTAGACTGGCACGAGGAAGACCAGCCACAGCAGTTGGTTAGCCGTCGTATCGTTATCACCAACAGCAAGATTAACGGTAAGACATTGGGAAGCATGCATTTCCGCTCAGTATATGGCGTGAACGTAACACGTATCAGCCGTCAGGGTCTGGACCTCTTTGCTGGTCGTAACCACCGCTTCATCGTGGGTGACCGTATCATGGTTGTTGGTCCAGAGGAGAACGTAAACCGTGTTGCTGCTATCATGGGTAACTCTGAGAAGCGTCTTAACGCACCTAACATTGCAACCATCTTCGTGGGTATCATCGTTGGTATTATCTTCGGAATGTTGCCAATCGCAATTCCTCACATGCCTGTACCGATGAAGCTCGGTCTTGCAGGTGGTCCATTGGTTATCGCAATTCTTATTGGTCGTTTCGGTTATCGAATGGGACTTGTGACCTATACTACCACATCAGCTAACATGATGCTTCGTGAGATTGGTTTGGCACTCTTCCTTGCCTCGGTAGGTATTAAGGCAGGTGCAACCTTCTGGGACACCGTAGTACAGGGTGACGGATTGAAGTATGTGTACACTGGTTTCATCATCACGATTGTTCCAATCCTTATCGTCGGCACTATTGCTCGTCTGAAGTATAAGTTCAATTACTTCACAATCATGGGTATGCTTGCCGGAACCTATACCGACCCACCAGCATTGGCTTACGCCAATTCAATTTGTACTGGTGAGGCTCCAGCTGTCGGTTACTCAACAGTTTATCCGCTCAGTATGTTCCTTAGAATCTTCTTAGCGCAGGTAATTGTACTATTCTTCTGCCAGATTTAGAAAAGAATAAGCTATAAAAGAAAAATAATTTGGGTGTGTCAGACTTCTGATGCACCCAAATTCGTTTATCTCTCAACCAACAAGGACAGTTATTAAACCCAAATACAAAAGCCCTCAACCATCTGTTTTTAAATGGCTATGAGCTTATTATGCGTTATGAATTTTCCTTACATTATCTCGCTATTAATTTGTCAAAAGGAGGCTAAAAATCATCTTTTCCCTCACCCTTCTAAGTTACTATCTATCAAGTGGTTGTAAAACTCCAATTCAAAAGGTGCTTACTTGGACTTCAAAAGGGCGTTAGTTAGACCTCAAAAGGGCATCTTTTGCAAGCCAAAAAGGCGTTAATTAAAAGCCAATTAACGCTCTTCTTATTTTCAAACTTAGAATTTTATTTACATTACATCATCCACCCTGTACAAAAACATTATTTTGTTACTTATGTCGTTATTTACTATGTTACTATGTCTTCATGTATATTGTTACCATGTCTTTAAATACTATGTCTTTTGTTCATTATGTCTACCACTGAAGTAATCATAATTATGAATTATGAATTTTGAATTACAATAGTAATCATAATTATGAATTATGAATTGTGAATTATGAATTATATGAGAAAAGTTTTGTATATTTGCCTTTGATTTGTATATAACCAATAGCAAAGGCTATATAAAAGTAGATGAAGAGAACAAAGACATACAGCATAATAACAGGATGGGTAGCTTGTCTATTCCTTCTATTACTTGCTGCATGTAGTGTTCCACATGTACAAGAAGTTGACGATTTGAACGATAAAGCCTATGTTTTGCACTATCGTAATCTTGACTCTGTAAGAATCTATGCCAATAAAGCATATAACTTAGCGGGGAAGTATGATGCAGGAAAGGCAGAAGCACTAAACAACCTTGCTTTTGTTGACATGATGAAGATGCGCTTTACTGCAGCCTATGCTAAGCTTGACTCTGTTCTTAAAATCACTGACAACCAAGTAGAACTCTTAGTAGCTGATATTCAGCTGATGCGTCTTTGCCAGCGTGAGTCACTCAATAAGGAGTTCTACGACTACTATGAAAAGGCAAAGAAGCGAATTCATCGCATTGAAGAGGATGAGAAACTCCTCTCTCCTCGTCAGCGACGTCGCATGGTTTATGCGCGCTCTGAATTTGCCATTGTCACTTCTACTTACTACTACTATGTAGGTTTAGAGCAGCCATCTATCAAAGCGATTAGCCAGATTAATCCCGATGGAGAGATTCAAACCGACATGGCACAGCTCTTGTCTTATTACTATAATATTGGAGCTGGTGGCATTATCAATACAAATTCGCAGAAAGCTATTGAACAAAAGGAGTTTGAATATCTTATCCGTTGCTATATGTTAGCACGTCAGCACAACTTCCCTTATTGGGAAGCCAACTCCTTGCAGGCTATCAGTGAACTGATTCTCAACGATAAGAGTAGAGCAACTCTGATGCATGATAACCTGCCTTCGTTCCAGTATATCAACCTTGACAACATGCCAGAGAAGCTCCTTGCGGGTAACTTAGCACAGCGTTCACTGAATATCTTCAAACGTTATGGAGATGTTTATCAGACAGCTGGTTCCTATCGTACACTGGCTTCATGCTATTGGCAGATAAAGGATTATCGCTCGGCTATCATCTGTTTGAACAAAGCTTTGAACAATAACCCTGCTATCAAGCAAGCCCCTGACCTCGTTGCGTCTATTCGTGAGCAGTTGAGTGTGGCTTATTCGGCTATTAATAATAAACAGCAGAGCGATTATAATCGTAACATCTATCTTGACCTTCAGGACGAAACCCGTCAGGATAGATACCTTACATCACGTGCAGAACAATTAGAGCGCACCTCAAAACAGCTGAATCTTATTATCATTGCTGTAGCACTCTCTATCTTCTTTGTACTTGCTTCGCTCGTCCTCTTCCATTATCTTCGTCGAAGAAAAGACACACAAGGTTCGTTGGATGACCTTCTCCTTCCACTTGAGCAGTGGCGTCAACAGCATCAACAGCACATGGAAGAGTTGGCTGAAAAGTATGAAGAAATATCAGAACAACTTGTTATCAACAAGTTACACCTCACGGACAATAAGCGTAAACACCTCGAACAGCGGGCTAAGATTTCGCTTGTTAATGGTGTTATCCCACTCATCGACCGTATGTTGCATGAGATTGAGAAACTCAAGAAGGGAGGAGAAAACGAAGCTGTACAGGCTGAGCGTTACACCTATATTCGTGAGTTAACCGATAAGATTAATGAACTTAACGCTGTACTGACAGAGTGGATTCAACTTAGACAAGGTAAGCTGTCGCTGCATATTGAGAGTTTTCCAGTACAACAGGTATTCAATATCGTGAAGAAAGGACGTATGGGCTTCCACATGAAGGGCATAGACCTACGTGTAGATGACACAAAGGCTGTTGTCAAAGCCGACCGTGTTCTGACGCTTTTCATGGTGAATACATTGGCTGATAATGCCCGTAAATTTACGGAAAAAGGAGGTAAGGTGACGATTACATCCATTGAGGAGCCAGACTATGTTGAGATATCTGTTGCCGATACAGGCTGTGGACTCACTGAAGAAGAACAACAACACCTCTTTGACCATAAACCAATTCATGACCAAAAAGATAGTGCTTCGCATGGCTTTGGACTGATGAATTGTAATGGTATCATCAATAAATACAAGAAGATAAGCCAGATATTCTCTGTTTGTGAGATTGGTGTAGAGAGCCAGAAGGGCAAAGGAAGCCGTTTCTTCTTCCGTTTACCAAAGGGTATCAGCCGTATATTCTTGGCATTTATCCTCGCTACTGCCTCCCTCTTGACTGCTCAGGCACGTCCAACAAGAGCCAGCGATAAGGCTACAGCACTTGCTAAGAAAGACTATAATACCCTTGCTGGTATCTACGCTGACTCGGCTTACTTCTCAAACATCAATGGTGCTTACAACAAGACATTGGCGTATGCTGATACTTGTCGTTACTATTTGAATCAGCAGTATCTCCAACTTCGACCTAAAGGAAAGGATCTGATGAAGCAACTTGGAAGCCTTTCTATCGTTCCAGCAGAGATTAAGTGGTATCATGACAGCCTGCCGATGAACTATGGTATCATCCTCGACATACGCAATGAGAGTGCTGTGGCAGCATTGGCACTGCATGAATGGGACGTTTATAAATACAATAACTCTGTCTACACTCACCTCTTTAAGGAGCGTTATGCCGATAACTCGTTGGGCGAATACTGTCGAATGATGATGAAGTCGGAGACGAATAAGAATGTGGCTGTTGCCCTTCTGGTACTCTTCTTACTTTCTATCTTCCCCGTTTATTACGTGATGTATTATCGTCATCGTCTTTCCTACCAGTTCTGTTTGGAGCGTGTGAAGCAGATGAACACCACCCTTCTCAGCGATGTTAGCGAAGAAAACAAGCTTAAAGAGATTGAGAAAGGGGTGAGCGACAGATTCCCAGAACGATTACTGGTTATCGTCAGACAGATTAAGGAGGCACTAATTGCCTCTGTGGAGGAGAACCAGAAGAGCCAATCAGACATTGAAATGCTCGAAGATGAGGTACGATGTGTGGAATACGAGAACGAACGTTTACATATTAGTAACAGTATTCTTGACAACTGTCTATCAACGCTCAAGCATGAGACGATGTACTATCCTTCACGTATTCGACAGCTTGTTGACGAGCCTGATGGTGAACTTGAGGCGATTGACGAGTTGGCTATCTATTATAAAGAACTCTATCAGATTCTTAGTCAGCAAGCAATGAGCCAAGTAGAATCAGTGAAACTCGTGTCACGCCCAGTAGACCTCTCGACCGTTGTAAGTACTGCAAAGCTAACAACAACCTTCGCCTCGCCACTTATCAATGGCGACCCTGTTTTCCTTGCTTATTTATTTGATATACTATATCTTATCAATAACAACCAACCACTGACGGTCACAGCCGAAGAACATCAGCCTGGTTATGTAACCCTACATGTTCTCATGTCGACGTTGACACTCTCTGATGATATTTGTCGCGACCTCTTCCAGCCTTCTGCCGACCGTTTGATGTTCTTCATCTGCCGACAGATAGCCCGCGACAATGGTGAATCAACCAATAAGCGTGGCTGTGGTATCTCAGCTATCGAGACACCGAATGGCGTGAGAATAGATGTGGTTTTGGCAAAAGCAAATTAAGAAACATAACTAAACAACATATACCTATGGAGAATTTTAGAGTCATCATCGTTGAAGACGTACCCTTAGAGTTAAAAGGAACGGAGGGTATCTTCAGAAACGAAATCCCTGAAGCTGAGATTATCGGAACAGCAGAAAGTGAAGTTGCCTACTGGAAACTCATTAAGCAAAACCTGCCTGATCTCGTGCTACTCGACCTTGGATTGGGTGGTTCAACAACGGTGGGAGTAGAAATCTGCCGCCAAACAAAACAAACTTATCCACACGTGAAGGTGCTTATATTTACGGGTGAGATATTGAATGAAAAGCTATGGGTTGACGTTCTTGATGCAGGTGCTGATGGTATCTGCTTGAAGAGTGGCGAGCTATTGACACGTGGCGACGTGGCAAGTGTAATGTCGGGCAAACGAATGGTATTCAATCAGCCTATCCTTGAGAAGATTGTAGGCAGATTCAAAATGAGCGTGAGCAGTCAGTTGATGCACCAAGAAGCAATGGTTAGCTACGAGATTGACGAGTATGATGAGCGCTTCCTTCGCCACCTTGCACTCGGTTATACCAAGGAGCAGATTACCAACCTTCGTGGTATGCCTTTCGGTGTGAAGAGTTTAGAGAAACGACAGAACGAACTTGTACAGAAGTTCTTCCCTGATGGTAACAATGGTATGAGCGTCAACGCAACGCGCCTTGTAGTTCGTGCGTTAGAACTACGTATTATTGATATCGACAACCTCCATGCCGATGAGGAATAAGTTAGGATATATAGTCTTAGTGCTTCTCATCGCCCAGTTAGCACTGATACTGCTCTCATGGCTTCTAACGGCAGCTTTTCCCGAGCTTCCGATGCGGTCTATGCTGAGTAGTGAGGGCATCCGTTGGTTCTTTGGCTCCTTTGTCAGCAACCAACTTTCACCACTGCTCATCTACTTTATTATGACAGTGATGGCAGCAGGTGCGTGCGTGCGTAGCCGTCTTTATACTGCACTACGTGCAATGCTATCAAATATGAGAAGCAGCCTAACAAACTCCACAAACAATCGTTACAAATTCCATTATCGTGAGAAGGCAGGTCTTCGCGTGGCATTGGTCGAGTTTATTGTCTATGTGATTATCATGATTCTTCTCACAGCTGTTCCGCACGCAATTCTCCTGAGTGTGACAGGACAGCTATTCCCCAGTTCCTTCTCATCCAGTTTCATCCCTTCCCTATCGCTGATCATCACGATTATGTCACTAACCTACGGTGTGGCAAGTGGTACGATTGACAGCGTTTCCAAGATGCACAAGATTCTTGTAGGCGGTTTAGAGGTTGGTTCAAACAGGAATGACAGCAAACTTATTTTAGTTCAACTTGTCTATGCAGATTAAGCACACATAAGAGCAGGAAAAACCTTAAATCATTCGTTACACTTAGAGACTACTGTGCATATATTACAATTGCACCATGATGATTGCCTTAAACATCTTTATCATTGTTTAGTTACTCTATGACTTACAATGACTTATAAAACACGCCCACCATTACGAGGAGTAGCCGTAAACGCAATTACAAAAGTAATGGATCCAAAACAAAGAGTTACAGGCTTTTTCTTACATACTACCTTCTGACTGACCTTTCCTAAAGTAAAAATACTACTAAAAGAGAAAGAAGTACTATGCTTAAAGAATTACTATATTTCTCAGACTTGCCACCTCTATTTATCCTTGTTATAATGGAAGATACGCTCAGAGATGCAAATGCAGAAGAAGCGATAGCTAATGCGAAGTCTTAATCCTTGTTCTAATGGAAGATACTCTCAGGGCATTAATGCGATGTTTAAGTCTGTCAGATTCCAGTGTCTTAATCCTTGTTTTAATGGAAGATACTCTCAGAGTTAATGGTAAAACTGGTGTTGATATTCATATAGTTGTCTTAATCCTTGTTTCAATGGAAGATACTCTCAGAGTATGCTGCGGTAGCTGAATACTTAGGCGTAACCTTGTCTTAATCCTTGTTTTAATGGAAAATACTCTCAGAGTCAGACAAGAGTTAGATAAAGCTGATTATAAGGCGTCTTAATCCTTGTTTTAATGGAAAATACTCTCAGAGTGCAGTTATTCATCAGACACGTGTCGCATTTCCTTGCGGTCTTAATCCTTGTTTTAATGGAAGATACTCTCAGAGTAAGATGCGAATGCTGAACATAAGCGAGTTAAAAGTCTTAATCCTTGTTTTAATGGAAGATACTCTCAGAGAGGTTAAGTTTGTGGTTAATAAATGCACAAACAGGACGTCTTAATCCTTGTTTTAATGGAAGATACTCTCAGAGAGACGAGATATTGAAAGTTAAATAAATACACAATGAGTCTTAATCCTTGTTTTAATGGAAGATACTCTCAGAGAAACCTAAAAACTTGTCGAAATATATTTGTGACATAAGTCTTAATCCTTGTTTTAATGGAAGATACTCTCAGAGATATAATGATTTATTAGATTATATTTTGTATTTAGATGTCTTAATCCTTGTTTTAATGGAAGATACTCTCAGAGGAGAGTAAAAAACAGAACGTGCAAGACATATTAAGTCTTAATCCTTGTTCTAATGGAAGATACTCTCAGAGTTAATGCGTGAAATACGCAAGCAAATACAATCCTTTGTCTTAATCCTTGTTTTAATGGAAGATACTCTCAGAGAATGGTAATATCATCGTTACATTTCAGAAAAACCCAAAGTCTTAATCCTTGTTTTAATGGAAGATACTCTCAGAGTCAGAGAGCAAAACCTAAGAATCCTTGAGTTCAGAGGTTTTGATAATAGTAAGACCTATAAAATCGGCTTTTGTTAACAGAAATTAACTGCTTTAAAAGCGAGTACAAAGGTAGTAATTTTTAAGCAAAAAGTCAAGGAGCGCTGGGTTAAATCGTATTAAGCAAAGACAACTTTTTTATAAGTTCTTGTCTTCATTGGCTTTCCAAAAGCGGGAGGTGATATCCTCAAAGCTGCCATCGGGACTGCGGCGGTACATTCGCTGATTGGTGCGAGGAGAGTCGAGGGCACCGAGATGGCGGAGATAAGGCCCCACCTTGATATAGTCGAAACGCTGTTGGTCGATGAGCGGAGAGATAGCCGTGCGCCCAGTGTACCACCCGATTTTTAGTCCAGCATGATGACATCTTACGTATTCAGCGAATCTGTCAACTTCAGCAGGGTCGGCATCGCCCCCCATAAAGCCCACACAGGTAATCGTGGCTTCCGTCTCACGAATCAGTGCAGATAATGCTTCAACCGTCAACTCCTCTCCTCTGTCAGCCCATAGAAACTGACTATGGCAACCGGGACAGCGACACGGACACCCCGAAATATTGATGGCAAGCGTCACCTCATCGGGAAACTCCTGAAAGACGATATCTGTATTGATATAACGAAGCATTACTATCTGACTATATTTGCTAAACACGCTTATGCTCAAGTGATTATCTTTACCCTTACAACATCGTGTCACCTCCTTTTAGAAGAGCGATTTTTACTCCACAAAGATATAAAGAAAGTATTAAACAAAGCAGACTTTATACGAAAATCTTAAAACTTTGAGGTTTGAAATTTATAGATAAACAGATGCAGCAGAAGAAATAAAGACTATTTTCTCTCTCACAGAGTACACAGATGAACAGAAGCAGCAGAAGCACAGAGACCTAAAGGTCAATTGAAGACACAGATTCTATTGCTATTCATTTGCAAAGCTGCTCGGTGTATTCCAAGACCTTTAGGTCTCTGAGCCTTTTACTCAGCAAAATATACATTTGCAAAGCTGCTCGGTGCATTCCAAGACCTTTAGGTCTCTGAGCCTTTTACTCAGCAAAAAGGAAATCTGCTCTTTCTGTTTATCTGTGTGTTCTGTGAGAGAATAAAAACATAAAATAAACTTTGCACTTTATGATTTGACTTTTGAGCATTAGTAGGTAATCATAATTATAACGTACTAACGAGAACTCTGTCCGAACAATTATAAAGTCTTCTCTCACAGAATCCACAGATGAACAGAAGCAGCAGAAGCAAGGACTATTTTCTCTCTCACAGAGTACACAGATGAACAGAAACACAGAGACCTAAAGGTCATTTGAAGACACAGATTCTATTGCTATATATTTGCAAAGCTGATCTGTGCATTCCAAGACCTTTAGGTCTCTGAGTCTTTTATTCAGCAAAAAGGAAATCTGTTATTTCTGTTTATCTGTGTACTCTGTGAGAGAATGAAAACACAAAATCAAATAGAGAAAGACTGAGGGGAAGAAGGCTTCTACTTGTGATTTGTAATAAAAAACTCACCACTCATAAATCAATAGATGCTCTATTAGCTTCCAATTAACGCCCAATTAGCTTGCAAAAGATGCTCTTTAAGACCCTTACTAACGCCCTTTTGAATCCTTGTTAAGCACCTTTTAGAAAACAATCACATAACTACTTTATAACAAGAGAGTTACAAAGGCGATAAAATTAGCGTTTTTAGGCACTTGATAAGCTGATTTCGTCACTCAAAATGTAAAGGAAATTCAGAAACACAAGGCGTAACAAAAATAAGATTAAGGCTTAGTTAGAATCCTAACTAAGCCTTAATTGTAGCATTATGAAAATACTTTTAGAGAGATAAAAGCATTAGTTACTTCTTGGATTTTGCTCCAAATTACCCTTATAGGCATTGATAGCCGACTGTGGTATGAAGTAAATCACACGATAATCAGTTGCTGGGATGTCAACCATTGGCTGATGAGGGCCAGGGAAACGACGAGTGAGGGTGTCGCCATTGCGGAACACATCGTAGCTACGCTCTGCCTCAAACGCCAACTCTAACTGACGTTCTTTATCCACCAAAGTCTTTGCAGTAGCAGCAGTAAACTGAGCACTCGTATAGCTTCCACCCACAATCGCACGCTCACGAATCGTGTTCACGTCAGCCATTGCATTAGTGATATTACCCAACTTCACATTTGCTTCAGCACGATTGAGATACATTTCATCGAGACGAGAGATAATAGGCGAATACAACTGATTCTCCTTACCACCCTGACGAGAGCACTTCACCACATAGAACATAGGATAAACGCGGTTGAGCTTCATCTGATAGTCAAGCACACCACGATAGGTATGTCCCTGATAAGTAATCGAGTAAAGACGCTGTGCAGGGTCGATTGGCGTGAGAACAAGCGGAGTAGTGTGTCCCGTTCCAGTGGTATCGCAAGTCAAACTATTGTCCGGCTGACGAGTATAGCGCAGCTGTACGTAGTTGAAATTCACCTGATTACCACTTGCGTCATAGACATTCTTAATAAAACGGAAGACTGGAACGTACTTGTCTGTCTTGTCTTTTACATACTGTGGCTCAATGAATTGCGCACGAATATCGGTGTACTTCTTATTAAACCAGTCGTTCTGACCCGTCTCATTAAGCAAGTCAAGATACTTACCAGACGCATACATTTCGCCCCAACCCATACCGCCGATATTTGAATACATACCGCCGATGGTGTAATAATAGTCCCAACCGGGGAACTCAGAGTCTACTCTCTTCACCACAAAGATGTTTTCAGGGTTGTTTTCTGGCTCAAGGGTGTTGCTAATGCCATAGTCCTTACGGCTCAACAGACTAAACTTACCAGAGTCGATTACCTTTGTTGCATACTCAACACTCTTCTGAGCGTAGGCAGTGTTAGGCGTTTCGTAAGTCCCACTCATATAGAGATAGATTCTACTCAACATAGCCCAAGCAGCCTCTTTAGAAGCAAAGATACAACGTTCTTCGCTGTGTAGGTCTTCTGTCATTAGCGAAGCCGCCTTCTCTAAGTCCTTAATCGCCTGCTCGTAAGTTTCCTTTACGGTAGAACGATTCGGCAACACAGTGTTTACAGGGTCGTCAGGTGTACCATTAACGATAGGCATACCGAGGTTTGTATCAGGGTTTTGCGCGTATGGTCTACCGTATGCACGACAGAGATAGAAGTAAATCATGCCACGCAGATAGTAGCATTC
>QWCI01003053.1_pt1 | contig 12003 bp, 10 predicted proteins | sample 1972541 | NCBI WGS metagenome assembly QWCI01 (sample SAMN09866712, study PRJNA288562) | Human oral metagenome isolate term3_saliva, whole genome shotgun sequencing... | isolation source: mouth | host: Homo sapiens | place: USA: California | reverse complement strand
TGCGTAAAAGCTTGTCTTGTGCTGAGCAAGTTTGCAGAAATACCTGATCACAATAGCAATAAGGCAGAGTGCAATAAACACCAACTGCTCTTCGAGGACAAAATAATCCATGAATAGGGCTTGTATCATTCTTGCCAGAGAATACATAAATACAATATTGGCAAGCAGCGCAATCCACTGGTAAAGCACGGTCAAGCCAATGTATTTTTTACTCTCCTCAATAAGGGCAATGAGGCGTTTGTTGATCATCATATGCAGACTTCTTTCGCTTTTCTTACAAGCAGAATCTTTAATCCACTAACTGTTTTAATTGCTTTACATGTAGTTTTGTCGTTTCATATACGAGTTTGCCTTATGCAACATTTAAAAACAACACACAAAATAGCAAGATGAACTGCTATTTTTGAACACGTTCCCAGTCCTCTTTTGTGAGTACTGAGATACCAAACTGCTCTTCTTTGCCTGTGTACTTATTAAGGTCTGTAATAATGCCCATCTCCGTGAAGCCGCACTTACGAGCCACTGAAGCAGACTTCTTATTGCGCTTAAGATATCTAATAATCACCTGGTCAACGCCATGCTCTTCAAATGCATAGGTAATAAGAGCTTGAACGCCTTCAGGTGCCAATCCCTGTCCCCAATAAGGACGGCCAATCCAATAGCCAATTTCTGCCTGATGTAACTGCTTTGAGGAATCTTTTGGATCAGGAATTTCTTCAAAGTCCAATGACATCGAGCCAATTACGTGACCAGTCTTCCTATCCTTTACGGCATAACAGAATTTCTCGGACAATACATTTGCAAGAACCTGCTTGGAATCTTCCAGAGTCTTGTGCGGTTCCCAGCCACAAAGTGGTCCGATCTCTGGATCTTTTGCTAGTTCATAAAGCTCATCCGCATCAGATGCATGCCATGGAATAAGAAACAATCTCTTAGTGGTAATCATCCAAACTCCCTTTGAAACTCTTTGTCTCTGTCTCTTACTGTTTTGTCTTCCAACTATTTTTACTGTCCAATCTGTTGGACACTCATTCTTTAACAAATCCGTATTCTGTTCTCAACATCTTCTAAGGAGGCTCTTATGTACAGTCCTACAAAGCTTGTTGATTCCTTCGTTATTTCCGGTCTTCCCTACTACGACGCTCCTCTTATCTTTGATCAGCTTAAACTTGGCTCAGATTTAACCATTGTTCCTGAACGCGATAACCCTTACGATCCAGAGGCTCTTGCTCTGTACTCTAATGACAACAAACTTGGTTTTATTCCTAGAGAAAGCAATTCTCTCTGGAGTACTTTGCTCTTCTACGGACATCAAAACATTATTACTTGCAAGATTACGCAGCTCAGTGATCACCATGGTCATCTTCTTGTTAAAGCAGGTCTTTACGTCATTGATGCTCGTTAATTGGCGCGAGAAAGACTACTTGTTTTAGCTAATCCTCTTTCTCTGATTGGTAGCTCTGAAGAATTCCACTCAAGTACTCTTGATATTTCTGCCTGGTCTTCTTTGGGGCTACCAACTCAATATCTGTTCCAAAGGTTGCAAGCCAACCATAAAACGTTGGAGCTTCCATGACAGAAACGTGCACGTCAGCCGTTGTGCCATCAGAACTTGGATTATTCAAAATGATGTTCTTGCCAAAGCGGTCATATACCGAGCACATTACGCGCTCATTGACACGAAGCGTTACTTCAACAACCTCGCCCGAGTACATGCCAAAGACGCGCTCTTGATACTTGTCTATATCAAAACGTTTGATTTGCTCGTTAACCGTAGCGTCAGCATCAGCAACCTCAAGCCTAAACATACGGTCCACGCGATAATTGACAAAGTTTTGATGCTTATCGTTCCACACAATAAGATAGTAGAAATCGTCAATATATGTAAGCTGAACAGGCGTTTCTTCTCTTACCGGAAGCTCTTCAATAACCTTGTCTTTGAAGCCCTTTTTGCGATACTTAAACGAGACCTTTTTCTTCTGCAAAAGCGCCGTTTGAATAGCATTAAGTGCATAAAACACAGACTCGTTTTGCGACTTAATACGACCTTCAACATGAATACGCTTCTTGAGCGTGTCAGAGGTAGACTTCCCGCCCAGCTCTCCAATGAGGCTCACCAGATTGTTTGCCTTACGCTCCGTCAAAAACTTTGATGACTGTACGGCATCTGCCATCAGCATAAGTTCCTCGGCCTGAAATTTCCTGGTAGCCAGGCCGTATTCAACAGGATGGCGCTGATAAGACTGGATGTCATAACCAAAATTCTGCAACGATTTAATATCGTCATACAGCGTCTTACGTTCCACGCTAAGCCCGCGTTCAGCAAGTCTTTCGATAAGCTGAGGGGTACTCAGACCGTGATCATCGTCAGTTTCTTCTTCAAAAATCTGAATGAGATGCAAGCAGCGGGTCTTCTCGCTTGGCATACTGCCTCCGAAGTCTAGCGCCAATAAAAAACTCCTGTCCATTTTAGTGGACAGGAGTCGAGAAGAACGTATGGTCAGAAACTCTTCGGTAAACGGCAAGTGAGTCGCAAACAGGCCGTAAACCAGCCGAAGCTTAGCCCCAAACCTCTTCTGCAATTTCTTTAACCAGCGCAATCTTTGCCCACTGCTCATCTTCGGTAAGCTTGTTACCAATCTCGCAGCTTGCAAAGCCACACTGAGGAGAAAGACAGAGATTCTCCAGAGGCACATATTGTGCCGCCTCATAAATACGCTCGATAATCTTGGCTTTCTCTTCCAGCTGGGCGTGCTTGGTGGTGATCAGACCAAGCACAACCTTTTTACCAGCTGGAACAGAAGCCAGGGGCTCAAAGCCACCGGAGCGATGATCATCAAATTCTAGGAAGAATGCGTTTACGTGCTCTTGAGCAAGAAGGGCATCAGCCACATCGTCGTAGCCACCTTCACAAGCCCAAGTGCTGTGGAAGTTACCACGGCAAACGTGTGTGTTAATAGTCAGATCAGCTGGAGCAGCATCAAGGACGCGGTTGTTAATCTCCAAGAGCAGTGCCTTGATCTTCTTGAGACCTTCCTGGTCAGCACCAAAGAAGAGTTCTGCACGAGGGTCAACCAGCACGCCCCATGAGCAGTCATCAAGCTGAAGATTGCGGCAACCTGCAGCATATGCCTGCTCAATAAATACACCATAGCCAGCAACAATGTCTTCAAGAAGTTCCTGGTCATTGGCATAGTACTTGTCGGTCTGCTCACGGTTCATGGGCATAATGAACTGCTCAATAAACTGTGCAGGAGCAGGAATAGTAAGCTTGGCAACGGTTGTCTCGTCCTCAAACTGCTGGACAAAACGGAAGTGCTCAATAAACGGGTGCTCCTTGGTGAGTTCCACTTTTCCTACAAGGAACGTGTCGTCAATCTTTGCAGTCTCATCGTGAAAAGGAAGGCCGGTATTAGTTGGTGCATGACCAATACCTTCAAACGCCCACATAAAATCGAGGTGCCATGTTGCACGCCTAAACTCGCCGTCAGTGATGACTTTGAGGCCTGCTTCCTTCTCCTTTTGGATAAGCTCTGTAATAGCTTTGTCCTCTACTTGCTTTAACTCGTGAGCATCAATCTGACCAGCTTCAAACTGAACACGAGCTTGCTTAAGATTTTCTGGACGAAGAAAGCTACCAACAACATCAAAGCGATGTGGAGTAGTTTTATCATTTTTGATTGCCATCATGACCCCTTAGAACTGCTTACGAGAAACCAGTATGACAATCCGTACTTTACTTGTGAAATACAAATACTTGACTAATTCATATAGCTAAAAACTATAGGTTAGCGTTCGCCGTTCCACTCGCCTAAAAATTCATCTACATACTCACGCATGTACTTCTCGCGAGCTTTTCCTAGCTCTTTGCCACTGCGCGTATTCATCATGTCTGTCAGCAAAAAGAGTTTCTCGTAGAAGTGGTTGAGCGACGTTGATTTGTGCGAGTGATACTCCTCGCGGCCCATGTTGAGAGTTGGTGGTTCATCCGGGTCATACATACCGCGACCATGACTTCCGCCATAGGCAAAGGTACGTGCGATGCCAACAGCACCGAGCGCGTCCAGGCGATCGGCGTCTTGAACGCACATACCTTCAAGCGTTGAAGGAACTACCGAGTCTGTTCCCGAGAAAGAAACCTCATCGATTGCGGTACAAATTGCCTGGATAGTGGCCTTGTCGACAGCATGCTGGCGCAGAAAACCAACGGCCCTATCCTTATGCTCATGCGTCTCTGGAGAAAGCTTGATGTCATCAACATCGTGCAAAAGCGCAGCAAGGGCAACAATCTCTTGATTTGCCCCCTCCTCTTGCGCAATTCTTACTGCCATTTTGTACACACGCAGCGTATGGAAGTAATCGTGACCACTAAAATCTGTGGAGAAGACCTCTTTCACAAAGTCCAAGGCGTCATCAATAATTTTTGAGTTCATAGTCCCCTACTCAGTACATTCAAAAAGTGTTTCACACACATTTTTTTAAGTTTTTACGCGAAGTAATCTCTCTTGATTCCCTCTTACTTAGTGTACAGAGCTTCTCTTGCCAACAAATTTTGAACTCCAAATTTCATGAATTTGTTAACTATCTGCTTCCACTATCTGGTTTCCGCATAACTCACATTTGTCTTAAAATTTAATACATTTCTTTTGCAATTTTTATCCGTTGCACGTTTATGGCAAATGTCGAGAAAATCGTCAAAAATAGTGCAGTTTAAATGCCATTTTTAAACGCCTCAAATATTTTGGTTAAATTATTTATATAACATGAGGTAAAGGCATTTTTTGAAATGTATTCAAACTATAAAAATCGCTGGTTGGGATAATAATTTTTATCAAAATAATGTATAATTATCTTTACGAAAAATGCTCTAAATCTGTACCGTTTATTTCTATTGTGCTTCTCGTGATTTGTCATTTTTCGCACAAGATTTAATTGCAAATTTTGTTGGGGTATTTACTATTTGTTTGGGGCAGATATGGAAAGAAAAAATAAGAACTTTGCAGGTAAAGGTGCTAAGACAGCTATGTCTTTGGTGCTTGCGCTCTCGCTGGTTCCTTCTTCAGCATTAGCAGAGATTGCTAGCACTCAAGAGGTAGCTCAGACGCAAGAAGTTGCAGCAACTCAAACAAGCGATGCAACTGCTTCTACTTCAGAAGCAACAGCAGAAATCTCAACTGAAACTACCACTAACGCAGAAGCCGCTTCCAACCAGCAGACTTCTGAGCAAGCTACCGCTCCAACAGAAAGATCTTCTCGCCGTGTTAGAAGAAGTGTTACAGATACCTCAACTGAGCTTTGGGTTGACGGAACTAACGGTGATGACGCCAATGATGGCTCCAGTGCTTCTGCACTTAAATCATTAAGTAAGGCACTTGAGCTTCAGACTGCAAACCCTACCATTACTACCATCTATCTCAAGGGTAATCTTTCACTAAGCTCAACGGTAACTATTCCATCAGGCGTAACACTAAACATTGCATCTGAAGGCGCAACGCTTACCGGCACTGGCAATAGCATCGACGGTATTGTTCTTGCAAGTGGTGCAACTCTCACTGGTACCGGTACTCTTACTATGTCTGGTTTTAAGACTGCTCTCACCGCACAGGCCGGCTCTACTATTACTGATGGTAATTACAGAACAGCGTCACTATTACTGCTGACGATAAGAGCAATACCGACTTCTATGAGTCTGGCATCACTTTTGAAAATGCGACTATCTCTGTAACATCACAAGCACGAACTTGGTTTGACGCTCGTGACCTTAACCTGAAAAACGCAGATCTTACGGTTGAAGGCTTTAGTCAGACTTTCTATGTCAACCAGCTCAACATGACTGACTCTACGCTGACCATTAATCCTTCATGGTACGGCGCTACGGGTATGACCATTCAGGGTACTTCTAGTATTGTTAACTCCACCATTAATGCTAATGCTGGTTCAACTTCTGGTATTTCTGTTGGTGTAGCTGGAGGAACAGTAAACGTTACTAACTCAACCCTTAACTTCACTAACGGCGGCACAGGCGGTCTTAACGTCAACAAAGGCGACGTCATCATTAACAACTCCACCATTAAGGGAGATGGTCGTAACTCTGGCGCTCTCTTTGGCGCACAGACTAACGGTTCCATCAAGTTCACCGGAAACAGTCTGGTAGAAACCCCTGCTACCAAAAACTCTGATAACGGCGCTGGCCAGACTCGTCAAAACTACAACGTTGTTGGCGGTTCTTACCTCATTAAGTACGCACCAAGTTACAACAGCAGCCTTGGCAGCACTATCCCTACAAACGGAGCAACTAACGGCAACGAGGCACTCTCGCTCTTTACCCTTGCTGATTCATCAACTAACTCTCTGAGCCTTATTAATGCTAACGGAGCAACCTATACCTACCCAGTTGCTAACGCTTCAAGCGATGGTCAGAAGCATGTCTGGGCACCTGCTGCAACCGTCATCTTTAACCTCAATACCCCAGGCGTTACCGGCGTCAACCCAACGTTTGCTGACGGTACTACTGCTAACAAAACTGCTCTTGCTATGCGCGGCAACTCTCTTGCAACCGCTTCTTCTGTGGCAGGGGGTACAACTACTCTTCCTGCAGATCCTTATGCAAGTGGTCAAGAGTTCGACGGCTGGTACTACACCGATGCCGCAGGCGTTGAGCACCAGTTCACCACTGATACCCAGGTCTCCTCTGACATGACAGTCTATCCACACTGGAGAGCTAACACCTCTTGGCTCTACGTCAGATACCACAATGGCAACGGTGTCTCTGTTATTGATCGCGTTGCTACCAACGCTAGCCGTACCGTAACGGTTCGCTCTGACGCTGAGGTCAACAACCTCGATAATAACTTCAATATTGCAGGTAAAACCTTCAAGCGCTGGACCATCCAGGCAAACGGTGCTGGCGATGAGGTTGCAGCCAACTCCAACCTGGCAGTTCCTGCAGGTACCGATACCGTTGATTTGTACGCAGATTGGGAGGAGCAGCACCTTACCGTGTCCTTCTCGGCAAATGGTGGTACTTTCTCTGCAAACAGCGTGTTCAAGCAGAATCCAAACGTCTTTGACATCACTACCGATGCAAACGGCGGAGAAGTAGCAACTATCAAGACTCACCCAACTGTTGCTGAGCAGACCACTATTAACGCTCTTCTACAGAATCTCAGTGGCAATACTTTGACCACAGATACTGCTGGAATTGCAAGCTCAACCAGCACCAACACTAATACCGCTTATACAGAGATTGCAACACTAGAGAATTATCTTCTGGACAACGCAGAAACCCCTGTAACGTTCTTTGGTTTTGTTGTTGGTCACAACTACCACTACTGGTTCACTGATGCTGCAGGTAACTCCCCCGCAACTATCAACGGCGGTGCAACACTTACCAACGACGTCACCTACTACCTCAAGTGGAAAGACGATCCTTCCATCCAGAGAGTAGAGCTTACCAGCGATCTTCCTGCAGATATGTGGAGCGATTCCCAGAGTAACACCACCCAGATCAAGGAAGTTTCTAACGATAAGAGCTTTAGTCTTACAGGCGCTATCGATGCAACTTCCGTCATCAATCAGATGAGCGCCTTTGAGAATGGCATTGCTGGCGGCCTTGACGACCTAACCAAGATCACGCTTTCTGGCACAACTTCTACCTTTACCGCCAAGCTCACGCTTCCTGCTGGCGTTGTTGTCCCAGCTAATCCAACGGTAACCACCTCTGGCCTCGGTGACCTCTTTGAGGTTTCTAACGTCTCCGTCAACGGCCAGGAAGTTACCGTTACCCTGAAGCTCAAGGGCACGTACACCAACTACAAGCAGCTCAAAGACGCTGTCGAGACAGTTGGTAAAGACGACGCAGCTACTGCAGAGATTGCAAGGCCTCTTACCGTAACTGTTGATGGTCTTACCCTTGACCCAACTCAGGTTACCAATGGTCAGGAGCTTACTGCTACAGGTACTCTGACCGGCACCTTTGAGTCTTTTGCAAAGAACACCGTCACTAACGTCACCAAGAAGTTCGAACTTTCTTGGAACGGCATTCAGATTGCTGCTAGCCGAGACCCTCGTGGCACCGGTATTCAGCAGACTCTGATTGTGAACAACCCAATTGAGATGAACCTTCCTGCCGATATGCTTGCTGACGAGAATACCGAGCATGACCAGGTCATCACTATGAAGGCAGGTTCTACCTTTAACCTCACTGGTTCCATTCTTGCTTCCTCTATTCAGGAGCAGATGAACAACATTGAGCGCGCCTACCCTAACACCAACCACGACACCATTACGCTAAGCAACCTTAAGTTCAAGTTCACAGCAACTCTGACCGTTCCTGAGGGAATGACTCTCCCAAGCAACCTTGATGCCAACACCATCCAGGCTTCCAACTTTGGCAGCGGCTTTAAGGTCAGCGATGTTCAGGTCAGCGGCCGTACGGTTACTGTCACCTTTGAGCTCAGTGATCCATCTTCTATCAGGACCTACTCTGACCTCGAGCGCATTGTTGACGAGGCTAGCGCAAACGATGGTTGGATGAAGCTCACTATTCCTGGCGTCACCATTGACTCCAACGTTGCTGCAGGTACTCAGCTCACCGCTGTTGGTACTGTTACAGGCTCCTTCAGCGCTATTGCTGATTCCGCAGCTGGCAACCGCAAGGTCTTCTCGTTCACTTGGAATGGTGTCCAGTGGCTAGACGGTAAAGATGCTGTTGCAACCGATAACGACACCATCCAGCTAACCATTACTGTTGCAGAAGATGAGACTCCAGAGACTCCTTCTACTCCAACTAAGCCATCTAAGAAAAAGAAGCAGAAGACTCCATACACCGGAGATGCTTCTGCTGCAGCACCTCTTGCTGCACTTCTCGCTGGTATGACCGCTGTAATGACTTCACTTGGCATTACTAAGCGTCGTAAGAATAAGTAAAACAACACTGCCAGAGCGATTATTTGCACCTAAATGAAACAGCCGCCTTCTTATTTGAAGGCGGCTGTTTTTCTTGAACAAAACGTTTTTCTCGCCAGAGGTTACTCCCCTAGCATGGTTTGCAGGTCATAACCGAAGGACTTAACAAACTCGTAGGCATCCTTCTGCCATTCCTCTTTGAAGACGCCAGGGGCGGTCTCGAAGAAGCTGGAATCCAAATAACGGATAATAATGAAATTGCTGTTTGGCTGGTCGAAGCCGTTGCCCCTACTGAAATCAATGCCATGACCAGTATTTCTTCTCATTGCTGCTTCAAGAACAGGTACTGTGAGCTCGTTGACAGGAACTACAATGTCTGCCCTATCAAAGAAGCCACCCTTTTCTTTAGTGAAGACAAAGAGGTTATTGAGTGCGCCTCCTGCAACACACTGAACTCGGCGAATGTCAGAAAGCTTGACCTGATGCTTTGCGCCAGAAATCACACCATTTGCGATAGTAATCTTTTTCTCTTTGAGGCTGAATCCGAGCTTAGTGTTTAACGTATCCAGGTTATTAGGAAACTCAGTAGTGAGTTTGTTAGCTGCAAAAGCGAGGATGATTGTCTTAGTATCAAGAATGTTATGGCCAAATTCGCGGAGCTTTAGATCTGTGTCAATGCTAACGAGGTTGTGGCCTTCGTTGTCCTTAAAGGTAATCTCGTAAGGGCCGTTTGAGCTGCAATAGTTCAGCAAAAATGTTGAGCCAACCTCGGAAAAAAGGACCCTAACCTCTGGCTTACCATTACCCGGAACATAAGCTAAGCCGTCTTTTGTGACGGTATAAGAATACTTGTCGTCGCACTTAATTGATACTTGTCGATCCTCAAAAATGCTTCTCATATGCCTTTTACCTCCACTTTTTGCAGTACAGGAAATAACCAAGAACTACCTAAAATTATATCGCGTTGCTTGATAATTCTTTGCTGCACGCTGAGTTTTCGGTGGATGAGGAGAACTTGTTGTTGCCAGAGCCGTCAAAACCGCTCGATCAATTTGATTCCCGTATAACGGAGTCTGTTTATTCATAATCGTGAATACAGCAATTTTAGGGTACCGATTTTAGGCCCCAAAAAGGTAAAAAACCCGTTTAGTTGGGGATGAAAATTGAAATTTTGCTGTTTGAGCCCCAACTAAACGCATTTTTTACCATAGTTAAAAGTTTTTCCTGGGCAAACGCGTATGCAGAAAAATGTAACCCCCAACTAAACGCATTTTTTACCACTTGGCCCTGAAGTGGGAGTGGGAACTTTGCAAAACACCAGGAAAGCGGAATGGTTGCATGATTCAACGCGCTATACATGATGGCCGCAACGGGTTTGACGGGTTTTGACGGGTTTGACGGGTTTGACGGGTTTGACGGGTTTGATGGACCTGACGGTTTTGCTGAGCCACACAAAAACAGGCTCCTGGTTTACCAGGAGCCTGTTTTTTAGCTATCAGAGAGCTTGGAAAGCCCAGCTATTAGCTGTTCTTCCTTCTAAGAGCGATGCCAAGACCACTCAGGGACAGAGCTGCAGCTCCAACGATTGAAGCAATACCCGAAGCGTCGGCTGTGTAAGGAAGGCCTGGCTTCTTAGGCTCTGAAGTAGTAGGAGGCGTGGTTGGAGGAACAACAGGAGCAGTGTTGGTCACTGTGAAACCGTCATCCTGATTACCAGTAATCTGAGTTGTGTAACCAGAGATAGGAGTCTCAGAGATGGTGTAAGCATACTCGTGACCATCAGTCTTGTCGTAGAACTCTAGGTTGCTGAAGGTGTGCTTCCAGTCGTCAGCCTTGGTAATGGTTACCCTATCAACCTCAACACCATCACGATACAGAACAATCTCAGCAGAATCGCCTTCCTGGTTCTCCCAAACCTTGGTGACAGGAATGTCGCGAGTCTTCATGTTGGTGTTGGTTACCACGTAGTTGGTAGCGTCGCCAGTGATCTGAGAGGTGTAGCCATCAACAGCGTCCTCAGTAACGGTGTAGTTGATCAGCACACCATTGTTGTACTGGTTAAGGTTGCTGAAGGTGTGCTGCCAGTTGTCAGCAGCGGTCAGAGTTGCACTCTCCACCTCAACACCATCAGCAAGCAGGTGAATAGTTACGCTATCAGCAGGTGCACCAATCCACTTCTTTGTTACTGGAACAGAAACCTTGCCTTCGATGGTATTGGTAACCGTGAGCTCAGTAGCTGAAGAACCAGAGTAAGAGGTGGTGTAGTGAGCAATTGGGTCTTCCTTAACGGTGTACTCAATCTCGTGACCAGCGGTGTAACGTGGTAGGCCGTTGAAGATGTGAGACCAATTGTTACCTGCATTCAGGTCAAACTCATCCACCTGAGTGCCATCAGCATAGAGCCTGACGTGGACACTAGCAGGACGCAGACCCTGAGCATTCTCGTTATCAACCCAAACCTTCTTAACTGGGATGCTTAAAGCCTCAGGAGCGTGCTGGTTTGTAATCTCATAGCCGTTGATGCTGGTGGTGTAGTCAGGTACTGCGTCCTCAGAAACGGTGTAGGTAATCTCTGTGTTGCCATTGGACTTTATTTCAATCTTGGACAAAGACTTTGAAATCACACTATATTGCGCACAATTAATGCTACTAAGTGCGTAGATTTAACTTCATTTACGCTAGCGAGAAAAACGTGTACACCACGCCATTTTGTTTTCCATTTCCTACATACTCCTTCAAAAAAATTGGCTGGCGTATACGCGTCAGCCAAAAATCAATCATCGGTCAGTGCTTTCTCCAAAAATGATACTGGAATGAGTACATATCAACAATAAACAGACATCCCTATGAATAAATAATCAAATTAACTCCACAGTTTTCTTCACGTTTGAAGCTAGGAGCAGTCTTCAGCGAGCAACTAAAGCTGTTGGGTTTCTCGTCAAAATGTTGTCAATACAACAAACAAATGCAATAAACAAACGTAAAATAGAATTACTACTAAGCAATCTGCAGGTAAAATTGAACAAACTGCTGTTGGACACTATGGGAGAGTCGTGCCAGAACGAGCCTACATTTCCAGATCAACTCACCTGATGG
>QWCI01000893.1_pt1 | contig 12028 bp, 10 predicted proteins | sample 1972541 | NCBI WGS metagenome assembly QWCI01 (sample SAMN09866712, study PRJNA288562) | Human oral metagenome isolate term3_saliva, whole genome shotgun sequencing... | isolation source: mouth | host: Homo sapiens | place: USA: California | reverse complement strand
CAGTACGGTCTTTCCACGACGGACGGGCAGTGGTTAGTCTCAATGGTAAATATGGCTTTATCGATAAATCGGGTACCCTTGTGATCCCTTGTAAGTATGAGGAGGCGGAATCTTTCAGTGGGGGGATGGCTAAGGTTAAACTCAATTATAAATATGGCTTTATCGATAAATCGGGTACCCTTGTGATCCCTTGCAAGTATCATGACGCAAATGTTATTAGTGAGGATATGATTATGGTTTCGGTTGAGGGGAACATTAATAGTAAATATGGCTTTATCGATAAAACGGGTGCTGAATTGACTCCTTTTAAGTATGAATACGAACGGTCTTTCTTCAAGGAAGGTCTGCTCCTAGTTGACTTCAATGGTAAATGGGGCTTTATCGATAAATCGGGTACCGAAGTGATTCCATGTAAGTATGATAATGCAAAGGATTTTAGCGAGGGTCTAGCTCTGATTAGGCTTAATGGTACATTTGGCTTTATCGATAAATCGGGTACCCTTGTGATTCCTTGTAAGTATGATTACGCAGAATCTTTCAGCGAAGGTATGGCTGAGGTTAAGCTCAATCATAAATGGGGCTTTATCGATAAATCGGGTACCGAAATTATCCCTTGTAAGTATTATGGGACAATGCGTTTTAGCGAGGGTCTAGCTACGATTTTGCTTAATGGCAAATTTGGCTTTATCGATAAATCGGGTACCGAAGTGATTCCCTGTAAGTATAATGGAGCAGGGTATTTTAGCGAGGGTCTAGCTACGATTAGATATTTTGTTAAATGGGGCTTTATCGATAAATCGGGTACCGAAGTGATTCCTTGTAAGTATGATGACGCATTTTCTTTCCACGAAGGACGGGCAAAAGTTCAGCTCAACGGAAAATATGGCTTTATCGATAAATCGGGTACCGAAGTGATTCCCTGTAAGTATGATGAAGCATATTCTTTCCGCGAGGGTCTGGCTGAAGTTAAGCTTAACGGCAAACGAGGCTACGTTAATAAGTCCGGTGTGGAAACGTGGAATTAGTATAGTCTCCTTTATAACGATGAAATGTATTTGCCGTCGAGTTCAAGAATGCGTTTGATTGTAGTCGACTAGGAGAAGTTCCCTAAATAGTTGGTTGCGCAGGGTGGAGTTTCAAAAGATCATCGCCCAACAAAACTCAGGTCATAATAAGAAGTAAGGTCTTCGCGCCCCAATTGATGAGTCGACGCTCGACTGCGGCCGTAGCAGCCCAATGTATCGATGAATAAAAACAATAGCAACAAATGAAAATAAACATCTATCAACCCAACACGATTTTTGAGCTTGGAGCACGGAGCAATCAGGAAGATTGCATAGTTCCTCTGCATGGCACAAGCACCGCTACCCATCGTGTCTTCATTCTTTGTGACGGGATGGGAGGTCACGAGCGTGGAGAGGTGGCCAGCCAAACAGTCTGCCAAACGCTTTGTGAACTGCTCACTCCCGTTGTCGAAGCAGACGAGATATTGACTGACGAGTATCTGAACGATGCTGTCAACAAGGCGGTGGCTAAGCTGAACGGCAAGGACGGCACGACAGAGAAGAAGATGGGAACCACCCTCACACTTTTGGTTTTCCACAAAGGCGGATGCACAGCAGCTCATATCGGAGACAGCCGCATTTATCATCTACGTCCGCAGACCAACGATATCCTCTATAAGAGTCGAGATCATTCGCTGGTTTACGAACTGTTTCAATGTGGCGAAATCACTTTCGACGAAATGAAGACTTCGTCTCGTCGCAATATCATCACTCGAGCGATCCAAGCCGGATTGTCGCCTGACGATGTTCATGCCGACATCGTTCATATCACTGATATTCGCGCCGGCGACTATTTCTATCTCTGTAGCGATGGTATGCTCGAAAATATGGACGACGAGGACATCTTAGCGACATTCAGCGCTGATGGTTCAAACCGAGAAAAGGTCGACAGTCTCGTTCGTAGAACAATGCACAACAAAGACAACCATTCGGCCATCGTGGTGCAGGTGGAAGAAATCCTTTCAGACACGCTCTACGAATCGTTTTGTGACAATGAAAGTATTGTACCCTTCAATGCCGTCTATCTTGACAGAAAGAGGAAAGCCGAAACACAAAATTCGGTCGTCAATGTGGAGGTGGATCAAAGTGACGTGCATAATGTGACGATATTTCCCGCTACGGTGGGGAGTGTCGATTCCTCGATATACAAGGGAAAAGAAAGAAAGCAGATCAAGGGAGATATACTTAACGATAAAGAAGGCTGTCGTAATGGTCATACAAAAAAACTAATTTATATGGTCTTGGTTTGCTTATTGGGGGTTATTACTGTGTTGCTTTACATGGTGTTCTTAAAAAAAGAAAATACCGTGCCTACTTCTCCGACTCCTATAGGAAGACCACAACCAAAATATAAAACAAAATCTATAGAGAAAGTCATTTCCGATCATAAGAGCAAAACATTAGAAAAGGCAGCAGAAGAAAAGAATGAAGTAAAAAAACAACCTGCCACGTCAAAAGATTCTACTGTTTCAGTATCAGCTGATATTAAGAATAGAGCACCTCATTCAACTGTAGAACCAAAGTCTACAAAGGTACCATTACAGCAACCCAAAGTAAGGGAAGGCAATAATAATGATCAGCGCAATGGTCAAACAGAATTAGGAAAAGACAAACATCCCTCTTCAATATCGTTATAAGTATGGATAAAAATATAAATACGACTTTACCCATAGGTACTATCCTCCACGGAGAGTACAGGATTGAACAATACTTGGCTTCAGGCGGCTTCGGCAATACTTATTTGGTGCGTAACTTGAGTTTAGATGGTTTATGCGTAGTCAAAGAGTTCTTCATTAAAAACATCAATGATCGCGAAAAGGATCAGCTAACAGTGAGTGTAAGCAATCACTCAAATCAAATTACTTTCGAAAAACAACTTCAAAAGTTTAAGAAGGAAGCTCAGCGACTATATCGTATCAAGCATCCTAACGTAGTTCGCGTATTGGCTCTTTTTGAGGAGAATGGTACCGCCTACTATGTCATGGATTATATAACCGGTGAAAGTCTTTCGCAGCGATTGAAGCGAATGGGAACATTGCCAGAAAATGAGGTTCTCCAATACACTCGCTCCCTTATTGAAACCCTTCATTCTCTTCATAACCAGGCGCCAACCTCTATATATCACTTGGACATAAAACCAGCCAATATCATGTTGTCTGACGAGGGCGAAGTGATACTTATTGATTTTGGAGCCAGCAAAAATGTAGATCCAGAGACAGGAGTCACCTCCAATTCCGAGTTAGCTTACACTCGCGGATTTGCACCGCCAGAACAGATGGAAGGGTCAATTGAGCGTTTCGGCCCGTGGACTGATTTTTATGCATTAGGGGCAACCATCTACAATCTACTTAGCGGAAAAACTCCTCCAGTCCCATCTGCTATTAACGATGACAAAACGCCTCTAAAAGATAACGCTTTACCTATGAAGGGCATTGCTAAAGAGCCAACTCGGAGTCTGGTCGTGTGGTTGATGCAGAATAACCGAAATGCACGGCCGCAAGACGGTCAATGCATTCTAGATAGACTCAATGAAATCCGCGGTGACCAGTCTACTCCTATTCCGACACCAGTGGTTAATGATATTACCATTATTGACACTGCTAGAATTGATACTTCTGAGCTAATTCCACCTCCCCTCCCCGAACCTAAGCCCTCATTTTTTAGTTCCAAAATTAGTAAAATCTTATTGGGGGCTATAGTATCACTTTTTCTGGTTGGTATCTCAGTAGTGCTAATACCTCCCACTTCTGAAAAAGCAGATGAAATGGCACAGGATATAATACCTCCCACTTCTGAAAAAGCAGATGAAATGGCACAGGATATTAATTCTTTTGACGGAGAAATTTCTTTTGATGGTGAAACTGTGCGGTACAAAGGAGCTTTGAATGAATCAAGAGTCCCCCACGGTAAGGGAGAAATAGTAACCAAAGACGGAAGAACATTTACAGGTAATTTTGTTAATGGTGCTTATTCAAATGGGCTCTTCAAATATCCTAATGGAGACAGTTATACAGGCACCTTTTATAACAATCGCTTCTCAAAAGGAACTTATACTATTAAAGCAACTGGCGAATACTTCGTGGGTACTTTTTCACCCAATAGTGGTCAACCTTTGAAAGGTAAATGGTATAATGCAAAAGGAAAATGTATCCAAGTATTATAGTACCTTTTCAGGGGATGAATAGTTCATTGCTCATGTATTCTCATCTTTTCGTCACAATATAAGGAGGTTTTATCCCATAACTTCAATAAATATTGCTCCGTTGGATTTAAAAAGCGATATTTGCAAAACAATTGGTAATCAAAACAAGAAGTATTTATGTCACACAACAATGAAGAGACCCTCTTGGATTTAAAAACGCAAGAGACTCAACAAAACTCAGTAGAGGCAGACGAACAGCCTAATAAGACTTGGAAGCGTGCGACGATTGGCGGTGTTGTTGCAATTGCTGTTGGCGCAACTGCTGTAGGGGCGAATGCTCTCATGCATTCCTCTACACCAAGTCATTCACACCAAGGAGATTCTCCTAATCACAACCAAGAGGCAGACCATCATTCTTCGCACGAGAACGCTACAAGTCATCACCAAACATCTTCAGCTCCATATGACCATTTGAGTTTTGCAGAAGCTTTCGATGCTGCTCGTGAATTAGTAGGATTAGGCGGTGTCTTTACATGGCATGGTCAACTGTATAATACGTATACGGAGGCAGAATGGAATGCTCTTTCTGATTCTGAGAAAGATGCTTTTGTTGATGCTGTCACAGCAGAAACCAATCATGAACCTCATAGAGTAATTGTCCTAACGGACCCAACCCCAGATCCCGATCCGACCCCAGATCCCGATCCGACCCCAGATCCCGATCCGACTCCAGATCCCGATCCGACCCCAGATCCCGATCCGACCCCTACTAACGTCATTGAGCTTGATGTCGTTTTGGGTGAAGGTGATTTACCAAGCGGAGAGCATATCGCTATTGGGAAAGTTGAGGGATATCAAGCTTTTGTTATTGACGTAGACCCACATCTTAATGACGGTGGTGATATTGCAATTATTGACTTAAATAATGACTCCTCTCCTGATGCGAACGAAGTTTTTAATGCGCACACGGGTGAACATCTAGATGAGTCAACTGGTTCTCAAATTATTGCCGCAATACAAGAAGTTGCAACATCAACTTCAGACCATCTCTCTGTTCCAATAGTAGATACGCCTGCAGTAGATACGCACGATGTAGCTCAACACATACCAGAAACTGATATCACTCCTGATATGCCTGATTATATAAACGATGCAGATGTCAACTTTACCTAAGTTCATATTTCTCTTGGTTTTAGCTTGTGCTTTAAAAGCACAAGCTAAAACCTATTATTTATGCATCGGAATAGCTGACTATCCGGGAGTTCATAATGATTTAAGATTGCCGGCTCAAGACGCATTGGCAATGCAAAGAATATATCAGAAAAAAGATAACACAGATGGATATTGTCTTATAAATGAACAAGCAACAAGTATTGCCATAGCTAATGCGTTTGAACACCTATGTGTAAAGGCTAAAAAAGAAGACCATATTGTGTTTTTCTTTAGCGGACATGGTGGAAATGGATTGTTATTGGCATATGACAAAACATTATCTTATAAGTTCTTGTATGATGCTTTATCAAAAACAAAAGCCTCTCGAAAAATCATCTTTATAGATGCTTGTCTTTCTGGTAATATGCGCCAATCCCCAAACACATATCATCCCACTGAAGAACAGAAAAATACTGATGTTTTGTTTTTCTTAAGTTCTCGCTCTAACGAAGCTTCAATAGAAGACCGGCGCTTAAAAAATGGATATTTTACGCTTTATCTTGAGCGTGGAATGCGTGGAGGGGCAGACTATGATAGAAACAGAATTATTACTGCCCGTGAACTCTTCAACTTTGTATCTCAGGGAGTACAGACTATTTCAAACAGGCGACAGCACCCAGTTATGTGGGGGCGCTTCCTTGACACCATGCCTATTATTTCTTGGTAGTATGGATACTATTTTACCTCAAATTGCAAAATCTCTCAAAACCAATTGTCCACATTGTGGTCAATCTATCCAATTAAACAACCCTAAAAGCGTGGCAGCAGTTGTCCTTAAATGCCCTCAATGCCAAAAAGAGATACCGATATCATTCGTACACCCCACAGATGAACCTTCCGAGGAGAAGACAGTCTTAAGTTCTAAGGTATACAAAGAATTTACGGGGCACCTTTTATGTGAAGGTAAGAGCTATTTTTTGTCATATGGTGAGCATATTGTTGGTCGAAAAAGTAGCATGCCAATAGGAATACCTTTAGAAACAAACGATCCTTATATGAGTCGTCAACACGCGTATATAAAAGTCACACGCCTACTTGATGGAAGGGTCATAACTACATTGCGTCCTGCCCTAAATAAGAATAAAATACTGATTAATGGACTCTCCCTAGAAGGTGATGATGAAGTAACACTATTAGATAATACTGAAATAATGATGGGGAAGACTATTGTAATATTTCGAAACGAACGACAGTCTACTACTTGATTTCACAACTAGACTGACCTTTTGCAGAATCAAGACAATTAAAAGACAAAATGAGCACCCTAAGAATAATTATCGGTTTCTTACTATTGATATCGGTAAAGATATGTTCCGCACAGCGCTTTGGGGGAGAAATCCGTAGAGTTCAACACACAGACAATACAACTGATAAAGAGAAACGGACAAATAAACAAAAACAACAGACCTCTTCACATAAGCCACCGCAAAACATTAAGTCCAGAAGACAAAACGTAGACAAACTTCTACCAGATTATACAAAAGAAGATTATATGATAATGGCCGATTCAGCTTATGCTTCCTAAGCATATGTAGAAGCTTTGAAATGGTATCAAAAGTCCGCTGAACTGAAAGTTAAAGAAGCATATGCTGCCATCGGATACATGTATCGTAAGGGTTCTGGTGTGCAAAATGATGATACGGAAGCAATCAAATGGTATAGAAAAGGCGTTGAACAAGGTGAGGCGAAAGCTCAGCTTCGCTTAGGCTTCATGTATCAAAATGGACTTGGGGTGATCCAAGATTATAAAGAAGCAGTACGTTTATATCACTTATCCGCAGAGCAAAGTGATGCCCCCGCACAAAATCACTTGGGAAAGATGTTCCAAAATGGCTTAGGAGTTTCTAAGAATCGTGCAGAAGCTATAACCTAGTATAGAAAAGCAGCCGAACAAGGAAATGAAGATGCTATTTCTCAATTAAAAGAATGGGGAGAAATTTGGTAGTATGCAGAAACAAAATCTCATAGTTACAGTTTAAATCACAACACGTACATTCAATATAGCTCATTTAAGAAAGTCTATACTGAATTCATGAATAACCAAAACAACAATACTCGTTACATGAATACATCAAATAAGCAATCAAAAAGGACTAAGCCATCTATTAAGGCTATATTAGGCCTTCTCACCTCCACAATTGTTTTGTATGCAGTAGCATTTCTTATTAGAGATAAGTACAACGACCTAGGAGGATTCTTGTGCTTGGTTTCGTACTTCTCGTACATGCTTTTTGCTTTCGAAGTTGTTAGCAATAAGAAAGCAGGTATGTTTATTTGCGCTATAGGATGGTTTATTATGATCTTTTTATGGTCGGATTACGCTATATTTTCAACACAATCATTGCTTCCTGCTTTTTGTATTTTAGGTCTATGCTCTTTTGGTTCCATTGCCGCATATTTATTGATGTATAGAGCAGAAACATAGCACTTCTCTAAAGGATATGGTGGCTTAAAATAACCAGGAGTACAATCAAGGTCTTTGGAGGATAAATTCCTTAATATTAAGAGGGGGAATGTTATTCACGAGCATATTTTCACGTCTTTACTTGTGAGAGGGTAATATGCGTATTAACGAAGATGAATGAAGAAGATAGTTGCATTCGACCTGTTCAAGTGAATAATGATTAATCAAAAAATAGACGATATGAGTGATGACAAGAAATTTCAAAATGATGACGAAACGTTGTTTGATGATGGAGATGAAGTTGAAGTAACTGAATTTCAGCACGAAGAACAAGATGTTGATGCGAATTTGATACTTCCTGCCAATACTGTTTTGCAAGGGAGCAAGTATCGAATTGTGAGGAAATTAGGACAAGGTGGATTCGGTATTACCTATGAGGGCTTGCAGACCGGACTAAACCGCAAGGTGGCTATCAAAGAATTCTTTATGAAAGAATACTGTGGACGTGAGGATTCTACGACTGTTACTTGTACGTTGCTCGACAATAGTAAGAAAGTACAGTCGAGCCAGAAAAAATTCCTGAAAGAAGCTCGTATGATTGCTGATTTACAGCACACCAACATTGTGAAAATCATCGATGTTTTTGAAGAAAACAATACAGTTTACTATGTGATGGAGCATATTGAGGGGGGATCTTTGCAAGAATATGTCGTAAATCGAGGCTGTCTTTCTGAAAAGAAAGCTCTTTCGTTAATTCGGCAAATAGCTAGCGCGTTGGATTGTGTTCACCAGCGAAATATCCTGCATCTTGATGTAAAACCAGCCAATGTTATGATGCGTGATGAGGACACTGCGGTATTGATAGACTTTGGAATATCAAAGCATTATGGTGAAACAGGTACGCAAACAACATCATCGAATGTGGGTGTTAGTCGAGGTTATGCTCCCATAGAGCAATACAATGAAGGTGGTGTTGCTACGTTCTCACCTGCAACAGATATTTATTCGCTTGGAGCCACTTTGTCCTTTATGCTGATAGGTCAACGTCCTCCTGAAGCCCAAATCGTTTTATCAGAAGGTCTACCTCCGTTCCCGAAGAAAATATCGAAGTCAACAAGAGAGGCTATTACGGCTGCGATGCGTCCAACCAGAGCAGAACGTCCACAATCAATTGAAGCCTTCTTTAGGATAATAGATGGAGGAAAAGTGGTAGTGGAGACGGATTCTCAAATACGTTACGTGATTGAACAATTAGAAATACAAGGAGAGTATAAAGAGGCTTATCTTCGTTGTATGGATTGTCTTGAAAAAGGTATTGAGGTAGAGTTCGCCCAGAAGAAATGTGAGATACTTGTTCCGCTAATGCGAAAAAAAAACAAAGCGACAAACAGATGGATGTATTTCCTTGCTATAGTCTCTTCAATAGTGTTCTTTATCGCCTGCTTTCTATACGCAATAATGTCAAACTAAAAACATAAGAATCATGAAATTTATCATTCCGCAAAAAAATGATTTAACCCGTGAGGTTATCAAAGAAGAGTTTTTAAAGAAATATTATCCTGAAATGACAGTAAGACAAGGATGGTGGAAAATTTTTGGACGATATGTCATGCTCCAGAAAAATCCATTTGTCTGTGCTGCGTTCTACGTAAAGCAGAAGTCAAAGCAACAAAAGACCCAGATAAGAATAATGAAAGACTCTAATATCTGGGCTAATATAATCGGTGCACCTGTCATCCAGAAATTCATCAGTGGCGATTTCTATGTTGACATTGAATATAACTTCGAGAAATTCTTGAAGAAGAAGTACGGACTCAGGGACGAAGAAATAGTGAAGAAGAAATGGAATCGGAATTTCTGGATGCTTGCCGGTGTGAACCTTGGTGTTATTTTACTGATTATGGCAATCATATATGGAATCCTATCATGGAAGTGGGCGAACGTATGGCCGACTGATCCAAGCAGTTTTAATTGGGAATTAAGAGAAGATGCGGCAAAGGATCTAGGTTATGATGTCGTAGAAGCAAATTATGAATACAAAGGTCGTGATATTTTTGGTTATCGACTTATCTATGGACCAGAGAAGAAAGTACTGCTTGAGAAAAATTACATAAGAATAATATGGGGTACTGAAGACTATGTCATAGTAGATTACACGGAGCATTTTTACTATTGTAACGTGTATAAATCTGGCGAACCTATATTTAAAGATAAGCAATTTACTAATCTCATATTCATTGATAAGGAAATCCTCAGATATAAAAAACCTAATGGTAGTTCTGGCCATTGCAATCTTCAAGGGGAAGAAGTGAGTAATCTTAAAACTTTCTTGGATGTGACAGATGATACCATTTACATACTTGGCTTCATTGTATATGTTATACTTCTTGTTGTTGTAAACATTATAGTGGTGAAGAAAATCCGAGAAAAACATAAAACACCTTCTCTGGCCTTGACGGTATCCGAAGATCAAGATGAGACAATTATAGAATGATGTCAAAATCGCTTAGGGGGCAATTGACAACTACCCCTGAGCCAATAATGGAATTTTGTATGTACCTGAGTTCGGTCTAAGCTATTCTCCTTTCCCTTTCGATGATTTCAATATTAAGCGAAGGCTTTTTGGGCAAGAAACTGTATGCTGCCATGGCCGCCATGAGATTCGCGGCAAACCCTCCGATGCTTCTGTGGCGTGTGTGTTCAATCTGAACGATGTTCTTCAATTCGTCGTTCACCGTCTCGATCAACGACCTTTTCCTCAGTAGAATTTTATCGTATAGATGCATCAACGAGTCCTTCATGTTCTTGCGTATGCGAGTGATCAGGTGAATGTCGTCGACAAATAATTATTCCTTAATCAGCTGCTTCAATTTTGGGTCATTCTTAATCCTCTCTATTTCGCTAGAAACAAGAGATAGAACATCTTGTTTCACGCGCTTATAGTTGGCTTCGATAGTCTCTTTGAGATTGTCGGAGCCATCTTCGTTTGTGAACTCCGCGATGATGGGAATGGGCTGATATGCCTTCATTTCTGCAGAGACCTTAGCAGAGTCTACAACTATCTCAGCGTGGAAAATCTTTTGCTCGATTCGCTCGTCGAAGTTGTCGGAGACGGCTCCGACGAACATGCCTTGTGTGAGGTTGGAGATTTTGGAAGCAGGAATGAGGCTATCGAGTTGCGTAGAGATGGAAGTAGACTTGTCATTCCGATTGATGGTCATCGACTGTCGCTGTTGGAGGACTTTTCCGAAGCGTTCGGAGAGGGTCTTGGCTGTTTCACCTACGACTTGACCGCTAAAGACATTTCCTACGGTGTTTTGGATAACCTTACTTTCCTTGTCGCCATAGTCGCGAGTGAGTTGCGAGAAGTCTTGGAGGCCCAAGCAGACTGCCACTTTGTTAGAGCGAGCTGTGGCAATGAAGTTATTCAGCCCACGGAAGTAGATGGTCGGTAGCTCGTCTATGATGACCGAGGATTTGAGTTGCTTCTTCTTGTTGATGAGTTTCACGATGCGCGAATTGTAGAGTCCGAGTACGGCCGAATAGATGTTTTGGCGGTCGGGATTGTTGCCCACCACCAAGACCTTTGGCTCACGTGGGTTGTTGATGTCGAGAGAAAAGTCATCTCCCGTCATCACCCAATAGAGAGCTGGGCTTATCATGCGCGAGAGCGGTATCTTCGCCGAAGCTATTTGTCCCTGCAACTGGTCTTGTGCTCCACCCTCCCAAGCATCCATAAAGGGGGAGAGGTAGTTAGCCAATTCGTCATAGGCGGTGAGGATGGGAAATATCTGCGCATAGGGGCGATTGAGGAACTCAATGGCGTGTGGGAATGTGCAATACTTACCATTCTCGTAGATTTTGAGAAACCAAATGATGGCAGCTAGTAAGATGATAGGCGACTCCACAAAGAAGTCTCCTTGTTTTTGAATCCACGAGCGGTTGAGATTGAGCATAATCGTGTAAGCACTCTCGTAAGCATCCGAGATATCCGTCATAAAACTAGGATTGATGGGATTGCAGCGATGACTCTTACGTGGGTCATCAAAGTTGATGACGAAGAATTGGGGTTTTACTTCATAAGCATCCAAATGATGGAGTAAATGATTGTAGGCAATCTCTGAGAGGTCAGGAAATTTGTAGTCGTAGATGTACATCGCAAAACCTTTTTCTATTTGTTGCTTGATGTAGTTGTTCACAATGGCA
>QWCI01000890.1_pt1 | contig 12042 bp, 10 predicted proteins | sample 1972541 | NCBI WGS metagenome assembly QWCI01 (sample SAMN09866712, study PRJNA288562) | Human oral metagenome isolate term3_saliva, whole genome shotgun sequencing... | isolation source: mouth | host: Homo sapiens | place: USA: California | reverse complement strand
TAAAGGTACAAAAACTTTAGGAAATAGCAAAGCCCTGGCTTGAGAAAGACGGGGCTTTGTGCATAAAAAAGAGGATGTGGACATTTTGACACACCCTCGCCTCTTACTTTTCAAAGAGGAAAAGTTCTTACAACAGACTATGAACAATCAATATTAAAAAGTAAAACTAATGAAACCTATAAAACAAGTCTGAACTATGGGAATAACTTGTTAATGATTTCTTTTCTGCCCTCATGTGCACAACAATCCACATGCCCGTAAGCCTCTTAAAAGGACCGTTTCACAAAGAAAGGACAATAAGAACAGAAATAAATATCAAAGAAATCATCGAATAAAAGATGCGTTTTTCATGGCTTTCGATAATAGCGTAGGACATCGTCTTGAATAGAAGCAGATATGAAAGCTGATATATCCCGTCCTTCCTGTACATATCTACGAATCTCCGTACTACTAATATCAATAAGAGGAGCATTGAGAAAATGAACTCCTTGAGTAAGATTTACAGTTGATTCGTTCTCTCCCCGACGCGGAAAAACAACTATTTGATAATTAGAAAGAATATCATCTGCATGATACCATCGGTCAAAAGCAGCCCAGTTATCACCTCCAACAAGCAACGTAAAGTTGTCTTGGGGATAATCTTCTTTTAGATGCTGCAACGTAAGCCACGTATATGAAGGTCGCGGTAAATGGAACTCGTAATCGGAAACAACCAGTTGAGACTCATTCTCCAAAGCCTTTCTCACCATCTCAAGGCGTAGATGGTCGGAGAGAAGATGCTGATTAACCTTGAAAGGGTTCTGTGGAGAAACCATAAACCACACCTCATCCAGCTTCTCTTCCTTAAGGAAAGCCTTAGCCAAGGCTATGTGCCCGTTATGGATAGGGTTAAATGACCCTCCAAAGATACCAATCTTTTTCAAAGTTCAAGAAACTCTTTGACCGTCTCATAGACCTCTTGCTTAGCCTTATCAAGGTCATCATTCGTGATAATCTTATCAAAGTTTTCAGCAAAAGTCAGCTCGTAAGAGGCTTTTGCAAGTCGTCTTTCAATAGCCTCAGCATCATCAGTCTGCCTACCAACTAACCTACGTCGCAACTCTTCTATCGATGGTGGCTGAATGAAAACACTCAAAGCCTGTGCTCCATAGAAGCTCTTAATGTTGCAACCTCCTTTCACATCAATATCAAAAACAACGTTCTGCCCAGCCTCAACTTGATGCTCTACTTGTGATTTCAACGTACCATAGAACCTGTTTTCATACACCTCTTCATACTCCAAGAACTCGTTTTTAGCAACTTTTTCCTTGAAAGCCTCTGGTGAAAGGAATATATATTCCACTCCATCTCGCTCCGTACCACGTGGTGCACGTGTGGTACAACTAATAGAAAAAGCCAACTTTAACTCGGGATGTTCCGCCATCAACCATTGTACAATAGTACTTTTCCCTGAGCCAGAAGGTGCTGAAAAAATTAAATATTTACCTGCCATCTTGTATGATTAAGTAAGAATTTATAGAGCATTCAGCACTTGTTCTTTGATTTGTTCCAACTCATCTTTCATCTTGACGACGATGTTCTGCATCTCAGCCTGATTACTTTTTGAGCCAGTAGTATTGATTTCACGTCCCATTTCTTGTGAGATGAACCCCAATTTCTTGCCTACTCCGTGTCCACTTTCGTTCATTGTCTCACGGAAATACTTAAGATGATTGCTCAAACGCTGCTTCTCTTCACTGATATCAAGCTTTTCTATATAATAGATGAGCTCCTGTTCCAAGCGATTCTTGTCATAATCAACCTCAGGAATCTGCTTTAAACCATCGATAATCTTATCTTTTATCTTAGGAACCCTGCTCTTTTCAAACGGTTCTATGCTCTTTAGCAAAGCAGAGATATTATCAATTTTCTCCGTAAACTTCTTTTGTAACGCAGCACCTTCCTGAGTTCGAAACTCAATAAGCTTATCAAGAGCTTCCGTAATAGCCTGTTTGGCAGCATGCCATTCCTCTTCTTCCAGCACTTCAACTTCTGTTTTCGTTGTTACATCAGGCATACGGAGCAGCGTTGTGAACCAATCCGAAGGCTCAGGGATACCTGTATTAGCAGCTATAGACTTTATCTGACGATAATAGTTCTCTACAAGAGCAGCATTTATAGGCGTAGCATCAATAGTCGTTTCCTTCTCAACCCAGAGCGAGAAGTCCACCTTTCCTCGTTCCAACTTCTGTGCAATGAGACGCCGTATCTCCATTTCCTTCTCCCGATAGAGAGGGGCTATACGTGCAGAAAGGTCGAGTGACTTACTGTTTAGCGACTTAACCTCAACATTTATTTTCTTTTCTTTATAGGCTACGACAGCTTTTCCGTAGCCAGTCATTGATAGTATCATGAGCTTTTCGCGTTAAATTTCTGCAAATGTACAAAAAATGCAGAAAAAAAGGCGTATATTTGCATGTTATTTAGAACATAATTACTTTTTTATGTCTTGTATATTAAGCATTGATACTAGCACAAATGTGTGTTCAGTAGCGGTTAGTCATGATGGATGCTGTGTCTTTGACAAGGAAGAACACAGTGGTCCGAACCATGCAGAGAAGTTAGGAACTTTTGTTGATGAGGCTTTGTCCTTCATAGATGATAATAACCTTCATTTAGATGCAGTAGCAGTAAGTGGTGGTCCAGGCTCTTACACGGGCTTACGCATAGGAGTATCCATGGCAAAAGGTATATGCTATGGTCGTAATACAAAGCTATTGGCAATACCAACCTTGGAACTTTTATCCGTACCAGTCCTTCTTCATCACGAAGAGATAGAAGAAAATGCTCTGATTGTTCCAATGATTGATGCTCGCAGAATGGAAGTATATGCTCAGGTTTTTGACCGTAGCTTGAAGACAATTCGTCCCATTCATGCAGATATCGTTGATGAAAACACTTATCAAGAGTACCTTGACAAAGGGCCAGTTTACTTCTTTGGCAATGGAGCTGAGAAATGTATGAAGGTGATCAATCACCCTAATGCCCATCTGATAACGGGCATTGAAGCCCTTGCAAAGAACATGTTACCATTGGCAGAGAAGAGAATCGCAGAGGAAAAGTTCGAGGATGTCGCATATTATGTACCTTTCTACCTCAAAGACTTTGTTGCCAAGGAGGCTAAACCATTACTCTGAGTCATACAACTAGTATTTATAAACCAGAAGTTAGTTTGAATAGTGAATGGTAAATAACAGTACTGACACTTTTTCTCATTCACCTTTCATATCCCACGACACCCCTGTCAATAGAAAAAAATGAATATAGAAGGATTAGATTATAACACACAGCGTGAACGGCTCATACTACCACAGTATGGGCGTGAAGTACAAAATATGGTAGATTATGCCATATCTCTCCCTACAAAGGAAGAGCGCCAAAGCTGCGCAGAGTCTATTATTGCCATCATGGACCGCATGAATCCTCAGAACAGAGGGAATGCTGGTTATGAACAAAAGCTGTGGGATCACTTGGCTTTAATGGCAAACTTCAAATTAGATATCGACTATCCTTATGATGTCAGCGATGCTTTGAAAATAGCAACAAAGCCTGACCCAATGACCTATCCTATGACTAACATCCCTGTTAAACACTATGGTAAACTGTTGTTTGAGGCATTTGAAGAGCTCAAAACAATGGAACCAGGTGAACGTAGAGACCTTTTTATGCGCTCCATAGCCAACCAAATGAAGCGTAGTCTTCTACAATGGGGACATGGATCAAGCGATGATGAGCGAGTAGCATCAGACTTGGCTCGCTTTACTGATGGGAAGATACAACTCGATTTAGATACTTTCAAGTTTGATAAGATAAACGAGAAAGAGTTCACACAGTCACGTAGAAAGAAGAAATAACGACGAAACATGGAGTCCTTTATTATAGAAGGTGGACATCGGCTAAGTGGTACGATAGCTCCACAAGGTGCTAAGAACGAAGCCTTGGAGGTGATTTGCGCAACACTATTGACAACTGAAGAGGTTATAATCCGTAACATTCCAAACATTCTTGACGTAAATAACCTTATCAAACTTCTGCAGGATATCGGCGTCAAAGTAAAGAAATTGGGGGCTAATGATTTCTCTTTCCAAGCAGATGAGGTAAAGTTGGATTATCTTGAGAGCATTGATTTCGTGAAGAAGTGTTCATCTCTCCGTGGTAGTGTTCTGATGATTGGTCCTTTATTGGGACGCTTTGGGAAAGCAACCATCGCCAAACCAGGTGGTGACAAGATTGGTCGCCGCCGTTTAGATACTCATTTCCTTGGTTTCAAAAACCTGGGAGCACGCTTTGTTCGCATTGAAGATCGTGACGTTTATGAGATACAAGCGGACAAATTGGTTGGAGATTACATGTTACTTGATGAGGCTTCTGTTACAGGAACAGCAAATATTATCATGTCAGCTGTCATGGCTGAAGGGACAACGACCATCTATAATGCTGCTTGTGAGCCTTACATACAGCAGTTATGCCATTTACTGAATGCTATGGGAGCAAAGATTACTGGCATTGCAAGTAACCTTATAACCATAGAAGGGGTGACATCATTGCATGGTGCAGAGCATCGTATCCTGCCAGACATGATTGAAGTCGGGTCATTTATTGGTATGGCAGCCATGGTTGGGGATGGTGTACGCATAAAAGATGTGTCTATTCCGAACCTCGGATTGATACTTGACACCTTCCGTAGGCTGGGTGTGCAGATTATTGAAGATGAAGATGACCTTATTATACCACGTCAGGACCACTATGTCATAGACTCTTTCATTGATGGAACCATCATGACGATCAGTGATGCACCATGGCCTGGACTAACACCTGACCTCATTTCTGTTCTACTTGTTGTAGCTACACAGGCACAAGGAAGTGTGCTTTTCCACCAAAAGATGTTTGAAAGCAGGTTATTCTTTGTTGATAAGCTTATTGACATGGGTGCACAAATCATCCTATGTGACCCACATCGTGCAGTAGTAGTTGGGCATGACCACGCCAAAAAGCTACGTGCAGGACGCATGTCAAGCCCAGATATACGTGCAGGTATTGCCCTATTAATTGCCGCTTTAACAGCTGAAGGCACAAGCAGAATCGACAATATAGCACAGATTGACCGTGGATACGAGAATATAGAAGGGCGATTAAACGCTCTTGGTGCAAAGGTTCAGAGAGTAGAAATTTGTTAGTCTGTTGATGTTTGGTGCTTATCAACCTTATAGAAAAGAAGAAACATTCATCAGCTTATTAGGTTATCGCATTTCAACTATCAGATAAAAAGAATAAAGTCTTCGACAAGAAAGTATATACTTTTCAGCTAAAAAGTATATACTTTTCGACCAAAAGGTATATACTTTTTGAGAGAAAGCTATAAAGGGTAGGCTTACTAGAAGTTGAAGAGATCATAAAAAAGACTTTTTTAGTCCCACAATTCTTAAGTAGAGACAATGATAAAGAAAGAGGATGTCTATAAAATAGGACGCATCGGGAAGCCACATGGCGTTCATGGAGAGGTGCAAATGCAATACTCTGATGACGTCTTTGATGTCGTTGATGCCAACTATCTACTATTAAATGTGGATGGAATTCTTGTACCTTTCTTTATGGAAGAGTACCGATTCCGCTCAGATGAGATCGTTTTGATAAAGTTTTGTGACATCAATACAGAAGCCCAAGCACGTGAACTGACAGGTTCTGAAGTTTATTTTCCACGGAAATTAGCAGAAGAAGGTACTAATGAACTGTCCTGGGCACAAATTGTTGGCTACTCATTGATTGACAATACAACCAATAAAGACGTTGGTACGATAGTTGCGGTAGATGAAACTACGGTCAACACGCTCTTTGAAGTCAACTCACATGAAGGTGATGAACTACTCATTCCAGCAAGTAATGAATTGATAACAGCTATCAATTCAGAAGAAAAGACCATCACCATAAACATTCCAGAGGGACTACTCGACCTCTGATCCTTATTACATAGAAAGAACAATGAAACAACAAATCTGCATATTAGGCTCCACAGGCAGCATAGGAACGCAAGCCCTGGATGTTATTTCACAACATCCTGACCTCTATGAAGCCTATGCTCTTACTGCCAATCACCGTTGGAAAGAACTTGCTGAACAGGCACGTCGTTTCCATCCTGCAGCTGTAGTCATAGCAGATGAGGCTTATTACGAAGCCTTGACACATGAGCTTTCAGACATGCCTGACGTAAAGGTATATAGCGGAAGCAAAGCCTTAGAGGAGATAGTAGAGTCCGAATCGATAGACATGGTACTCACTGCTATGGTTGGTTATTCGGGACTTGCCCCAACCATACATGCTATAAAAGCCAGAAAAAAGATTTGCTTGGCAAACAAAGAAACACTTGTTGTCGCAGGAGAGTTGATCCTTCAGCTTGCACAACAGTATCATACTCCTATCCTACCAGTAGATAGTGAACACAGTGCCATCTTCCAAAGCCTTGTTGGAGAAGAAGAAAACGAAATTGAGAAGATCCTTCTTACATGCTCAGGAGGACCATTCCGGAACTTCACAGATGAGCAACTGAAGAGCGTTACTGCTGCAGATGCATTGAAACACCCTACATGGGACATGGGAGCAAAGATTACCATTGACTCTGCTTCATTAATGAATAAAGGGTTCGAAGTAATAGAAGCAAAGTGGCTCTTTGGTGTTCCAGCAGAAAAGATACAGGTACTGATACATCCTCAGTCCATCGTTCACAGCGCAGTACAATTCTGTGATGGTGGCATAAAAGCCCAATTAGGCGTTCCAGACATGCGACTTCCAATACAATATGCATTCTCATTTCCGAAACGTCTACACCTGAATGGCAGCAGACTCAACCTGTTTGACAAGCCTTTAGAGTTCTTCGAACCAGACGTAAAGAAGTTCAAGTGTCTCGCACTTGCTTACGAAGCTATCAACAAAGGAGGTAATATGCCATGCATAGTGAATGCAGCAAATGAGATTGTCAATGCTGGTTTCCGACAAGGAGAATGCTCTTTCCTCGCTATGGGAGATATCATAGAAGAGACAATGAACAAGGTTTCTTATGATAAGAATCCAGATTATGATGTATACGTTCGCACGGATGCTGAAGCAAGACGTGTGGCAACGGAGATTATGAACACTAAATTTTGAATATAAAAGTCAATGGAAACATTTCTGATCAGATTGCTTCAGTTTATTCTGGCAATCTCCTTATTGGTCCTGCTGCATGAAGGCGGACATATGTTTTTTGCTAAACTCTTCGGCGTTCGTGTTGAAAAGTTCTTTGTTTTCTTCGATGTTAGCATCGGAAAATGGAAGGGAAAGCTCTTCAGTTGGAAACCAAAGAAAGATGATACAGAGTACGGAATGGGATGGTTACCTTTAGGTGGCTATTGCAAAATCTCTGGTATGATTGATGAAAGCTTTGACACTGAACAAATGAAAAAGGCCCCTGAGCCTTGGGAATTCCGAACAAAACCAGCATGGCAGCGCCTGCTTATCATGATTGGTGGCGTACTTGTCAACTTCGTATTGGCTCTGTTCATCTACTCTATGATCATGTTTACATGGGGAGATACTTACTTTAAAGTGTCAGATATGAAGATGGGCATGCGCTTTAATGCAGATGCTAAGGCGTTGGGATTCCATGATCATGACGTAATGCTTGGTACAGACCAAGGACCTTTCCGTGAGTATGCCAACGTAAACGGTGACTTCTTCCGCCAGATAGCACAAGCAAAGCGTGTTGATGTGTTACGAAATGGCAAGAAGGTCAGCATAAAACTATCTGGCGATATGGACATGTTGCCAATGATAAAGACACGTCCTTTCTTTGCAGAACCATATATTCCAGCACAAGTTGACAGTGTAATGAAAGGTACACCACCTGACAAAGCGGGTATAAAAGCAGGAGATGAGATAAAATCTATCAATGGAAAGCCTGTTTCAACATGGACTGACGTTAACTATCAGACAGGTGTTTTAAACGATGTAATGGCTGTAAAGAATACCCATAAGGACTCTGTCATGGCTCGAACAGTCGTTCTGACAGTACAACATAAGGGGGAAACGAAAATTGATACTATGAAAGTTCTGATGACACCAGACTTGAAACTCGGTGTTTACCAGTCTACTTTAGCCACTTACTATAAGCCTGTAGAGGAGCATTATTCCTTCTTTGAGAGTTTCCCTGCAGGTATAAAGCATGGATGGGGCGTACTGCGCGGCTATATCGGGAACTTCCGTTATCTCGCTTCTGCTGATGGTGCAAAGAGCTTAGGAGGCTTCGGAGCTATCGGAAGTCTTTTCCCTCCTTACTGGGATTGGTATATGTTCTGGTCTATGACAGCCTTCCTTAGCATTATTCTTGCATTCATGAACATTCTTCCTATCCCTGCATTGGATGGCGGACACGTTGTATTCTTGTTGTATGAGATGATTACTCGTCGCAAGCCTTCAGAGAAATTTATGGTTCGAGCAGAATATATTGGTATTACATTATTGATAATTCTAATGGTATTTGCCAACCTAAATGACATCCTTCGCTGGTTACATATCATGTAATCTCAAAGACATTATATATAATAAGGTGTAAAAGCTGCTTCTTATTAGAATCAGATACAGAAAAGAAAGGGCAACTTCCTGCAACAGGAAGCTGCCCTTTTTACAATTAAACACTTAATCATCATTATGACACTTCATAATCGTCTCTATTGAATAATATTTAGGCAGTAGTATCTTTTCTATAATATATTTGATCCACTAAGTATAAACAAAGAGCTCTCTGTAGCGATAATCTCCTTCGTATCAGGTTATCTTTTCCCTCATATGCTATTGCGACTTCCCCAGATTTATCACGGTATTCTCATCGTATATAGCAATCAAGAAACCACATTTTTACTCCTTCCAACAACTTACTTTATCCGAAACAGACGTAAGTAGGTACTGATCTTTGATATTCATTCTATAAGATACTTACAAAGATAGGCAAAGACTCCATTTCAATTTGTACAGAAAAACGAATTTAACATTATTTTTCACCCCCTATTCTATCCTCTTTTTGCATATAACCTCAAACATATCAAATCTACGTAAATCCTGTAATAAACCGTCAGTAAAAACCCATGTTTGTAAGAGTTATTCATAACTACAATTTAGAAGGTGCTCTTTTACGTTGCAAAAGACGCCCTTTTACGATGTAAAAGATGCCCTTTTGGAGTGTAAAAGACGCCCTTTTGCAATGCAAAAGGGCGTCTTTTACAAAGCGCTTTATAAGCATTTGATCGTCAAGGTATTACAGAACAGTAAATCATAGTTTCTGCTTTGTTTTTCACTTTATCCTCCTTCTTTATTCGTAAAGATATTTCTCTATTACTTAAACACAGAATTAGAACTTCTCTCCTACCCATATGCTTATCGCAACCCAAGAAGAAAGCAAGCTCAAAATGACGATATCTACAGTATCATCCACACAAAAATAGAGAAAAAGAAATAAAGAAGAAACAAAAAAATCTATCCTCACAAAGTTTGGATAGATTCTTGTTATAATATGGTATAACAGTCTAAGAGATGCTATTCTTCATGATCTGACAATAATCTATAGGCACTCGCTGTCATCCCAGTACGGCGCTTAAAGAATTTACAAAGCGAACTTAAGGATACAAAATTAAACTCATCAGCTATCACCTTTAGTGGTTTGCTTGTATGCCTCAGCTCTAATTGCAGCAAAACACACAACGTCTTGTCAATCCATTCCTTTGCTGTTGTACCCGTATCTTTCTTTATGATCATGCCAAGATAGTGTGTCGTCATATCAAGTTGGGAAGCATAGAAGTCAAGTTCGTGCTCCGTTTTAGCATGATCATTTACCAAACGAATGAAGCGTTCAATAGCTCTTTTGTTGCGTGACCATGCTATATGATTATCACTTCCCTTTGACTTATACATTGATTCTGTGAAGTTCAACGCAGAAACAAAGAGTGAACGAATAACAACAGGGTCTATATTACGGATATGAGCCAGGTTGTACAGGGTGCGCACATACTGCTTCCACACAGTTTGTTCACGCTCTGACAAATGGACAGAGAAGCACAAACCAGGAGAAAGGAACACCTCCGGCATCCTTCCACCAAAGACAAGCTTCATATATTCTTCCGTTACTGTGATACCATCAAAGGTAGTATTAGCCCCAAAAGAATCACCATTCAGCATGACACCCCAATTAATAAAGAGCATATCTCCAGGTCCACAGCGATACTTCTTGAAACCAATTACAGGCTCACACCATCCACTTCTTATGATAACTACACGTGCCACATTCATGCGAACAGGGCTTTGCTCGTCTATTATCGGTCTGAAAAAAGGATTACAGCCTATGGTAACAAGAAACTTAGAACCCACATAGACCTCACCTTCTACCGTGGTTCTGTCGCTCTCCATCAACGAAACAATATCTTTGAAATTAGAGATTGCGGCTTCTGTCAGATTGTTTTTATTGTTCATTTAGTTCAATTCAACTTTGTAAAGGTAATAAAAAATATTTTACTACCAAAAAGTTCATCATATTTTACAGAGCATATTAAGATAAAAATGACCTTTTCAGAAATAAAATCTATTATTCTACAATTATAAAAAAGGAAACCATGTGCAAAATAATACAGTTTTAAACTCTCTTCTGCATAGCCTTATTTACCAATAAAGTTAAAATCTTTCCCTATACATTAAGTCTAATTTTTTCTCTTTTTTTCCCTATAACAACCTGCCTAAAATGTTAATTGTCACACTAAGACTTGGCATATCATAAAATTAAGTTAACTTTGCACTAAATAATAATGTATACATGGGAAGTTTGAGAAACGTCATTAACCTATTGAAGAAGGTGGGTCTGCCCTTAAAAGCAAATGCATCTTTCTTTTTCTTCATGTACCTCATAGGAATCTTCGCTTCGTACATTGAGTTACCAAGTAATGACCCTGATGCATCTGTTTATGGGAATCTGTGGTTAGAATTGTTTCTCGATCTCTATATCCTATGTGCCCTTCTCACGATAATTCCTAGAAAGATCCGCCCATGGTTTAGGGGATTGTTCTGCATAATCGCTTACATTACTACCATTGCTGATGTCTTTTGCTGGGAGAAATTCCAGTCCACGATCAATCCGTCCATGCTCCTTTTAGTAGGAGAAACCGATGGTAGAGAGGCGAGTGAGTTCTTTAACAGCTATTTCTCGACAGACTTAATATTCTCTGGTGTAGGTCTGATATTGCTCATAATGCTGATTCATATTCTGGCAACCATCCTGCCAGGGATCATTAAAATGAGATGTTCACCTTTGAGACTGTCACTTAATAGCAGGATGAAAGACATCTTAGAAGCAACAACAGGCGGCTTATGTCTCATTCTTCTCCCTTGGTCTGTCTGCAGTTCGACACATAATAAGGGTGAAATGATCCAGATGTTCTCTATGGATACCATTGGTTCCGTTGAGCATGAGCTAACCACTAAAGATTGTGCACAGTTCTATCTTCCTGTCTACCGTCTGGCATTCAGTATCTTTTCCAATGAGCTAGCCTCACAACAGATTGGTCGTCTCATTGAAGCGAAAGACAAAATGCAAGTTGACAGTTGTTCTTTTAAGTCGCCAAACATTGTTCTTATCATAGGTGAAAGCTATGGCAAGCATCACTCGCAGCAGTATGGCTACTTCATGCCAACGACTCCACGCCAGATAAAACTGCAGAAAACTGGTTTGTTAGTACCTTTCAGCGATGTTGTTTCACCATGGAACCTGACTAGTTTCGTGTTTAAGAACGTCTTTTCTCTACATGTTGTAGGTGAAAAAGGCGAATGGTGCGACTATCCACTATTCCCTGAACTCTTCCGAAAGGCTGGATATCACGTCACATTCATCACTAATCAGTTCCTTCCTAAGGCTAAACAGGCTGTTTATGACTTCAGTGGAGGGTTCTTTCTGAACCATCCTGAGTTGTCAAAGGCTATGTTTGACTCACGCAA
>QWCI01000971.1_pt1 | contig 12053 bp, 9 predicted proteins | sample 1972541 | NCBI WGS metagenome assembly QWCI01 (sample SAMN09866712, study PRJNA288562) | Human oral metagenome isolate term3_saliva, whole genome shotgun sequencing... | isolation source: mouth | host: Homo sapiens | place: USA: California | reverse complement strand
GCTCTAATTCTGTACCGAATGCACCATCTAGTACAAGAGGTCCATTTTCCTTTACAATCTTCAAAAATGCTTTTCGTTTAGCCATTCTATCACCTATTTTAAAACTTCTACAGGTGGTTCTTTACCAAACCACTTTTTATAAATCTCTGCATATTTACCATTAGCCTTAATTTTGGCTAATCCATCATTTATTTTACTAAGTAATTCCGTATTACCTTTTTTCACAGCAATACCAAGCGGCGCCGCATCATAGTCCTCTCCAGTGACTTTTGCGATACCTTTACCCTTCCCATTAACATAATATTCGTTTACCGGTGTATCATTGATAACTACATCTACGCCTTTATTCTCTAACTCCAAAAAGGCATCAACAATAATATTAAATTGTCGTACATCCGCATTTGGAATTTTGCTAGCAATCTCAGCGCCAGTTGAGCCAATAGAAACACCGATGCGTTTACCTTCTAGATCCTTAAAGCTATGAATAGTAGTATTATCAATATTTACAACAAGCCCATTACCTGCTATATAGTAGGGATTACTAAAGTCAACAGATTTAGCACGCTCTTCAGAGATTGTCATATCAGAAATCGCAATATCAATTGTATTACTTTGTAGTGCTGGTAACAGGGCATCAAAGTTTAAATTTTGAATATCCGCTTCAATCCCCTCTTCTTTGGCAATAGCATTAATTATATCGATATCAAAGCCATCCAACTTACCTGTATCTTTATCTTTAAATCCAAATGGAGCATAGGTGGCATCAGTACCAACACGCCATACTTTATCATTACGAGTTGTATCACTACCACAACCAGCTATAAATAGGCTGCTAGCAATGGTGAAAGTACCTAGCAGAGCCGCAATTCGTTTTAGTTTCATTATATACCTCAATAGTAAAAAGACTCTACTACTTAGCCAGCTAGAATCTTATACCTTTTTCTAACTAAAAATATCTTCATAATCTATCAAGAAAAAATTTTTATGAAATAATATAAATATATCATATCACCCTATATATCCTAGGTCAATAATTCCTACTATATAAATATGTTTTATTTGATATTGATTAAATCTATAGCAAAAAGGCACTCATCACAGTTTAATTATCTCCATATAAAAAGGGGCTACAACTAGAATGCAGAAAAATTTCATTCTGTTATAGCCCCTTTGTAATTTAGATAATTTTTATTATTAACGGAATTCAACTACAGAAAAATTCAAGTTTACAAATCATTAAATGTTGATCCAATTATTTTCTTTATCAAAGTAGTTTTACCGATATTATCATCTAGCACAATACACTGGTCAAATAATGTATCGTACTGATTCTCTTTATGTACTATCAATTTTTTAAAATACAGCCTATCAAAATACCCCTCTGAATTCTTGGGTTTCAGCTCAGAATTATCATCTGTCTCAATAAACTTAACACCCAATGTATCGACAATACCTTCATACTTAATCTTTTGATTCTCAAATACCTGTATATAGCCTAATGGAACTCCATCAAGAAACTCTCCAGCCAGAAGAATGTTCCCTTTCTGACCATTATTATTAGCCATTAAAACTCCATATCCATTTGGGTAATCCTTATCTACGCCTCCCCAATAATAGTAATCAAATTTAGAATTATTACTTGCTAACTCTAGTTCATATCCATCTTTACGATTAATTATAACTTTATATAAATCTTTTGTATCTTTTATCTCATCAGATTTCCCTAATATTTCTAATGTTAATTTTCTTTCCTTTTGGAGTGGCAATTCATTATCATACGAATAAGTATATGGAGTATATTTTATATTCTCACTTTCCTTAACACCTGTTATATTACTAGTATTATTTTCAGATGCACAACCACTAGATATAAAAAAAATAATTAATATCATAAGTATATATTTGACATGCATACTAATACCTCTTTTATAAGAACTAACAATAATTATAAGACGATTATCTTCTAGTATAAGAAGCCCCGTTAGACGAAGAGTATGAATCACGAATAACTTCACTTCTCAATAATTCTCCATCTTGTGAATCTATACACCAAGATCCATTTATCTTCACCAAAACAATATTTCCGCTAAAAACTTTTGCTACTATTCCGTTGGAAGTTTGATCATTAGAATACAATAAATATTCAAAAGAAATAGAGCTATCAGAATAATCTTTTAACTTCAATTTTTTCAACTTAACTGATATGGTGTTTTGATACCCTTGCTTCCAATCAAAAAAATTACCTATAACATTTCTCTGATTGTCTGAAAACATATTAAATGCTTCATTATAGTTTTGCTGATCAATAGCCAAATAAAATTTTTCAATAGCATTTTGTGCTTGATCAATATTTTTTTGTTTTGCCTTCTCTAAATTCTCTAGTCTTATACGTTCTTGATTTTGTTCTTTTTTTTGCTTCTCTATTTGTTCCCGTTCAACACGTTCTTGTTCAGCTTTATTTTTTAAACTACTATCTTCTTTATTTCGATTAACATTATCTCTAGTTGTATATTTTGTATATTCATCAACGATATAAGATGCCATAGTCTCAACTTTGCTAATTAATAAAGTCGTATTAACTAAAGGTTTATATATAATATTACAAACGCCTAATAGAAGGATAATACTTAAAGCATATATTAGCTTATTAGTTGATATTGTCCAATCTGCGCCCCAAAAATGCTTCTCTTCTTTTTTAATAAAACTTATACTGTCTTCTCCCTCTTTCAATAAAACAAAGAAAATATATAATGCTCCTAAAACGGGAAAAAACAAATACAACAATTTAATCTTGTTTAAACCAATATCATTAAATCTACGACATAACAAAGAAATCAAAGGTACAAATGATAATCCAATAAAAAGTATAGCAAATGAGACTAATACTTTTGAGAGATACACTGAAGGTATAATCAAAAATAACCCTACACTTATTACACTAAAAATAGTTATTAATACTACAGAAGTCTTAATATAATCTTTTAAACTTAACTTACCACTCCATTCTAGATACTTTATAGCAAAATTATTTTTGAATGTATTCCATATACTATTTTCATACATAGAAAATGGATACATTTTGTTTTGTATTCGTTGGTTTTGATCCAATGGTTCCATTTATATATTCTCTTACAAGTGAATTATAATACACCTCATATTTAACACAATCTAAATAATATCCATAACTATTATCTAGTTAAAAATAGTTCAATATCAGCTTTAAGTTTATAAATTTCATCAGTAGACATATCATCGAAATTATTACGAATAAACTTGCTTTTAGCTTCATTAAATGTTTTTTCTCTCATATCAAATATAAATGGAGAAATATTATCTTTAATTTTATTACAAATAGTCTCTCTCATTGTAAAAATACTAGAGCTAATAAGGCCATTTAGGGATTCTTTTTTCTTTTTATTTCCTGTATATACTTTTAATGCACCAACCGCCGCACCTGCAAGCATCAATGGAGGCATGAATGTCCCTAAAGCTCCTACCATAGATACATGCGCTGCTGCGGGACCTAATACAGCTGCATATACGGATAAAGCACCACCCGCTGCAACAGCAGTCATCATTGTATCCTGTAATACTGAAGATTCATCAACTGCACTATACAAATTAGGGATTTCTGAATAGGTTTTAAAATTATCTTCTACAGATAAAGACATAGACTCCTCTAATTCTGTATCTATACGTTCTAATGCATTCTGCCAACTTTTATTGATATATACGTTCAATTCCTCTATAAACTCTCCAATTTCTCTATTATTACCATTACTAATAATAGTTTCTAACTCATCTTTTACGGCTTTCTCTGTACTATTAGCTGATGTCAATCCCATAGAATCAACTTTATGCTTTAATGAAGATTCAACATTAACCAAAAACTTATTAAATGCCCAATTAGAAATATAATTATTTACATCACTCTTAAAAGATGATGCTGCATAATCAATCTTCGCCCCCAACTGCTCAAATAGTTCTAACTTTAGATTTATATTATCTAACACTTGTCTATGAATAAGGCTTAACTGACTTTCTAATACTTGCACTGAATTTAATATAGATTCGGTTTGTACAATTTCAGATTGTCTTTCTATATTATTCTGTAAATAATCATATAAATTTTTAAAACCTGAGTAATCAAATTCAGTGAGTATGTTATTTATAATTCCATGATATGCTTTTTTAGCACTTATAGGAAAAACTTTTTTAAAATACACCCCCATTGTATCATCAAGATAGTCAACTAAATCTTGTGGATCACCATCTACTTCATCAATTCTATTAATAATAGCAATTATCGGTTTTCCCATATTGGATACAGTTCTTACATAATTATTAACATCAGTCTGCCCTAAATAGTTACCATTAAACACCCATAATACAACATCTACATTTTGAAAATACTCAATAGTTCTTTCTGCATTTTGTTGTGTAATAGTCCCCAACCCTGGTGTATCAATAATATGTAAAGATTTCAAACCTTGCATATTACGTTTAATAACGACATCTTTACAGTTTTTAAAATATTCTTGATTATTTTGGTGCTTAACTAACTCAGCAAAAATTTCGTCAACAGTACCAGCCTTAATAGTCCCATCAAGATAATTTATTGTTGCACTTTCACTTGACGAATATGAAATCTTCATAATTGAAGCTGTGGCCTCACTAACATTTGTTGGTGAGATTTCCCCACCAGCCAAGCAATTTAATAATGTTGATTTGCCAGACTTAACTTCTCCAATAATTGCTAATCTTAAAGGAGTATTAACCTTATCCAGTAGTACATCTAAAGATGATTTTATCTCTAAAGCTAAGGGATTATTAATATTATACAAAGGGGATGTTGTCGTTTTATTTATCACTGACTCTATTGTTGCTAAAAGTTCCATAAAAACTCCTTATTACTAACACAGAAATCTACTAAGAATTATAAATTAAATCTCGAATTGATAAATCCTTTATTTCATTTAACTTACAATCCATTAGGTTCATCAATATTTCTTTTAATTCCTCCATATGTACTGATGCCCCATACATTTCAGAAAATGAATTTTCTCTATTAGATTCTATACTTGCAATATGTTCATCAAGTTTTACCGCAAGTTTACCTACAATATCCTCAATATATTTTGTTATTTGTCGCTGAAATTCATTAGTAACACGCGTACTTTTTTCGTCATTGAACATACGGTCTACTCCCCTGATAAAATTATTTAAAAGGCCTCCTCCAGTATAATTTGAGGCTATATCTGAAAAATCACCCAATTCATTATACTCAACTTCAAAACTAATATTAGATTCCACAGGATATAAATATTTGAATTCAACAAATAAACTAGTAGAATTTTTATAGTTCAAAAACTCTGAGAAGTCTAAAGAGAGTTCATTTACAATATTTTGTATTCCCATCATAACCTCTTCGGGTTTAATAATTTTATTTTTGACAAAACTATTAAATCTATCTGGAGGTAATTTCCATAATTTTTCATTATTTATTTCTGCAGTTGAACGAACTCTACTCACCTCTTTTTCAATAAATCGGGAAAAATGATTAATCCAACTATTAAATTTATTTAATGAGTCTTCTTCAAGTTCCTTTTGTAAAGTAAGTCGTTTATCATTAGCCTCTAATAAAACCTCATATATTTCCTGTATTGTTGATTCGATTTCCGAGTAAATCAACTCAGTATTTTTTATCTTTGCATTAATTTGTAATGCTAGAGCATCAGAGAATAAAGTTTTATTTAAATGCTCCAATAAATAGTCAAATCTACTAGCTTCATATTCACTAACAGCAATTTTACGTTCTTCATCAGAAAAAGATTTATTACTCAACACTTCCTGGGCATGTCTAGCTTGCCGTGCAGATATTGGAATAAATTCATAAAAAATATCACCATAAAATTTTTTTGCATCAGCAATAACCCCCTCAACAGTTTGACCATTAGCAAGAATATTATCCAATCTATTAATTACTGCAATCATATTCTGTGGATTACCATACTCGGTTAATACTCGCTCAATCTCTTTTCTATCCCCAGCACCAGCAATACGATCACCTGGTAATACCCAGATAATGCCATCCGCTTTACTATAATATTCTTTAGCATTAGAAATAACCATACCATCAATTTCTTGATTCAACCCAGGAGTATCAACTAAATTATAAGATTCTAAAAGTTTACAATCTCTAATAGGCGTAATCATTTCTATTACATCTGATCTATATAAATAATACTTTTGTAGTTCTTGAAGCTTTTCTTCTAATGCCTCAATACTCAAACCGCTATCTTTAGCCTCATCACGTTTTTCTCTAATTAATTGCTTTGATGCTTTAACTTTTAAATCTTCTTTTTTTAAATACTCTAAAGCTTTTAATTTAGAGAATATTTTTACTGTACCATCTTTAAATTTTAATTTAATAGATTCAGAATCCTCATAATTAGTAAAGATGTCTATTTTCCAAGTCTCTGGACTTATACTTTCTTTAGCTACTTGTTTGCCTGCTAGAGCATTTATTAAAGTAGATTTACCATTTTTACCACTTCCCATGACAAATAGCATAAACTTATTATCTAATTCCTCTGCTAAGGCTTTAATTTTAACTAAATTTTCTTGTATATTTTTTAACTCTGGTCCAACAATTTTACTCTCTTCATATTTATATTTAAGATCAATATATTGAAAACAGTATTCAAAATTATCTACAAATGACAAAATGTGTTGCTTTGTATGCTGTCTAGCTCGATTTCTATATGCATCCTCAACATTCGAAAATAGAGTTTCTAATTTATCTACAGAGTTGCTATACATATGTCCACCTTATTTCATCAAAAAATTCAAAATAAACAATGTATTTAACAACATTAATAAAGCTATCGATATATTAATTCTCATAGATAAATTATTAAACATCTTCTGATAATCACTACGATCCTCCTCAGATTGCATATGTATTTTACCTATTAATACGTTCATCTCTTGAACAAATGATATAAATGATGCTTCCTGTCTATTGATAAAATCATTATACCCAGTCTCAATTCCTCGAATAATCACTTGTGTAGCTTCGTACTCTTCTTCTAATTTCTCAATATGTTTAAGATATTTAGATAATTGAGTAGAAGAAAGCTCATTAAAGTTTTTTGACTCCACAATTAATTGAGAAATCAGTTTATTCTCATGCTCAATTTCTTTATTCCACTTATGTAAATTCTCATAAAACTCTTTTGTTATTTTATTAGTCTCACTCTCAATATTTTCATATAGGATTTGTCCTTCCAATAATCTATCTTGAATTTCCTTAATAATAGTACTTACTTTTAAAAGTTTTCTATTATGTTCATCTAGTGACTTTAATGTTGTACATTTAACAACTTCATTAGAGACATCTTTTGTAACAACTTTAATCACATCAATAAATTCTTCTTTAAGATTATTTCCCATTTTATCCACCTATAAAATACACAATACCAATTTAGCTAATCATAACACTTTAATATTTACAGTCTTATAAAATTTCATTAATTTTTCATTAATATTTTCATTTTGTTTTCATAAAGATAAAATCTCAATTAGCATCAATTTCTTTAGATAGACGTAATTAAGGTATATTTTATTTAGAATACATCAAAATACAAAAACTGCACCTCCAAAATAATATCTATTTTGAAGGTGCAGTTCGTATTTATAAGGTATTTTTATTAAGTTATTTAGCTGTTTTTTGGTCTTTAATGTACATAGCTACTTTGTACAAGAATACGCAAAGTAATAAATACATTACAATGCTGAGGTATGTTGCTTCAGGTGTTTCTACCCATGCTTCTGCAAATACATCAATACCGGCAATGCGAAGCACCGCACTGAACAAAGAGCCAATAGCACCACCGGCTACGAGACCAGATGCAATTGTGCTACCTTTGGAGAAGCGAAGATCTGCTAATTCTTTATCTTTCGTGCTATTTTGTACGAAGTATGCAATCAAACCACCGATAAGTAATGGTGTGTTGATTTCCATTGGTAAATATGTGCCAAGAGCAAATGCCAACGGTGGAACCTTTACCATCCACAAAATAATAGCAAATAATGCACCTGCCATGTATAGAGGCCATTGTGCACTACCACCAGTCATCATAGGTTCGATGATAGCCGCCATAGCATTTGCTTGAGGAGCATTTAATGCATGATCCCCTACGAAGCCATATGCATCGTTTAGAAGGATCATAACACCTACGGAAAGGACTGCACAAAGGATGGTACCAACGATTTGCCATTGTTCCATTTTTTTAGGTGTCGCACCTGTCATATGCGCTACTTTAAGCTCGGACATGAAGTTACCAGCCATACCGATAGTTGTACCGATGAAGGATGCCATCATGAGGACAGCAATCATACCTACTTTGCCAGTCATGCCTGCTGCTGTTAAGCATACTGCGGAGATGATAATCATAAAGATTGTCATACCAGATACTGGTTCTGTACCAGTATACGCGATAGAGCTAATACCTACTACAGATAATAAGAAGGACATGATAAGAACGATTAAGAATGCTACTATTGTTTGAGTGAAGCTTTCAGCATACATAAAGTGGAAATATGCTGCGAATAGAACTGTACATAACAAAATGCCAGCACCAATCCAAGATGTAGGCACGTCGCGTTGTGTACGGAGCAAGTTAACATCTACAGATTTGGAGCTGAAGATATCAAGCACTGCATTTTTAACAACACTAGCTACAACTTTAGACATATTGAGTAGACCGATAATACCTGCCATAGCGAGCATACCGATACCAATATGGCGAACATAATCAAGGAATACCTTACGAATTGGAGCATCTGCTAACGGAACAGCTTGACCCCCAATTTGCATGATATGTTCAGGCGCTAAATAATATACGATAGGAATACATACAAACCAGGAGAAGAAAGAACCAGCTGCAATAATTGCGGCATAGCGAAGACCTGTGAAGTAACCAAGACCAAGTAACGCTGCATCCGTATCAACTGCTGCAGTTAGCTTGGTTTGGTCTGCCAAGGCCGAACCCCATTTGAATGTTGTGGTACGTATAACCTCTTCCCACCAGCCAAGGCTGTTAAGAATAAAGTCATACACAAGAGCGATGAGACCAGAACCGAGCATAAGTTTCGCTTTGCTACCTTCATTACTCATTAGTACTTCAGCAGCAGCACGACCACTTGGGAACGGATACACATAGTGCATTTCCTCAACGAAGTAGCGACGGAACATAACGCATAATAAAACACCAAGTACGCCACCGAGGATAATAGGAATTGCCATTTGCACAAAGGATACATCTGTTACATTCCAGATATATAATGCAGGCAAGAAGAACATGGCACCGGCTAAGGTGTTCGTACTAGAACTAGCGATAGCCTGAATATGAACCGTTTCGGCAAATGCATTTTGCCGTTTCAAAATAACTGCTGTACCCATAGCGAGCACAGATACTGGAGCGAAGGCATCTACTGTTTGACCGATTTTCAAACATAGATAGCCAACAGCCAGTGTAAAAATTGCCGCATAGAATAGGCCCCAGAATACTACATATGAGTTAATCTCTACGTAATCCTTCTTAGGATCTAAGACTGGTTCTACGGGCGGAATTGAACGAGTTTCGTCCGACATAGTAAAACCTCCTAACATAAAAAGTACAAACGTATATCTATTCACCTTTATAGTATCACGGTCATATGCTCGATTCAATTACTTTATATGCATAACAAGAATATTTTTACACGTTATACACCAATTTCTTTGCATTTTGTCTATTAGTGGTCTACAATGAGGATATAGTATGACTATCTATTTTACAGTAATTTGTAGTCAAATCATATATTCATTATATCTTCACAAGGAGGCTCATTATGGAACCAATGGTCGAACGTTTTGTACGCTATACAAGCATAAATACACGTTCTAACGAGGAAAGCACAACAATTCCTAGTACTCAAACGCAAGTAGACTTTGCTACAAATGTACTTGTGCCAGATTTAAAAGCAATCGGCTTGGACGAAGTTATCTACAACCGTGAGAATGGCTTTGTTATTGGTACCCTTAACGCTAATACAGAGGCCCCTGCCCCTTCTATTGGCTTTATCGCCCATATGGATACAGCTGATTACAATGCAGAAAACATTAAACCACGTATCATTGAAAACTATGATGGTAGCGATATTTGCCTCAACGAAGAGCATCAAATCTTCACACGTCGTGCAGACTTTCCTAACCTAAAAAACTATATTGGTAAATCCTTAGTGGTAACCGATGGTCTAACACTTCTCGGCGGCGACGATAAGGCTGGAATCTGTGAAATCATAGAGGCTCTATCCTATCTTGTAGCGCATCCAGAGATTAAACATGGTAAGATTATGTGCGCCTTTGGTCCTGACGAAGAAATCGGTACTGGCGCAGATTACTTTGATGTAAAACAATTCCCTGTTGACTATGCGTACACTATCGACGGTGAAAGCCTCGGCCAACTTGAATATGAAACATTTAATGCTGCTGGCGGTACAGTCATCCTTAAAGGGGTCTCTGTTCACACAGGTACAGCCAAAGGCATTATGATTAACTGTGCTAAATTAGCTATGCAATTCGATGCTCTATTACCAGGTGCGGCCGTTCCTGAACATACCTGTGGTCGTCAAGGTTTCTTTATGCTCATGAGTATGGAAACACAAGTAGATACAGGTAAAATGAACTATATCATCCGCGACCACGACAAAGAATTATTCGAGGCAAAAAAAGCCTTCTTCTTACAAGCAGGTCAAACCTTAAACGAAATTTACGGCCGTGAAGTATGTGAAGTATCTGTTAAAGATCAATACTATAACATGTACGATATTATCAAAGACAATATGGAATGTGTAAACGTAGCTAAAGCAGCAATGGAAAAAGCTGGTATTACACCTCTTTGTGATCCTATCCGAGGCGGTACGGACGGTTCTAAAATTTCCTTCATGGGTATCCCTACACCAAATATTTTCACAGGTGTAGAAAACCTACATGGTCGTCATGAATTTGCATGTATCGACGATATGAAAAAAGCTGTGGAAGTAATCGTTAATATTGTAAATATCGAAAAATAATACTATAAGACAGCAAAATGACTATTCGAACATCTACTCGAATAGTCATTTTTATTAGCCTATTAAGTTATAATAGCAATCTATTAACACAACCTTTTAAGCAAGTTGCCCATTGCGTTTACGATTTCTAATTTGTTCTTCTTCAGCACGGGCTTTTAAAGAAAGATCTTTATCAGTCCCTACATAACGGCCGTAGAGTAAATAATACGCAACGAATGCAAGAAGTGCTACTACAACAGTAACATGGAACATACTTGTATAACCAACAACCTCTTTAATAGCACCTAAAATATATGGACCAAAACCTAAGCCCATATCTAAGGCAATGAAGTATGTTGATGTAGCAACACCGATACGGTGTACTGGTACGATTTTAACAGTTACGGCTTGACCGTTTGACATAAATGTACCGTAACCAAGACCAACAAACACAGCAGATAATTTGACATAAATGTACCGTAACCAAGACCAACAAACACAGCAGATAAGAGTATAAGCCATGTAGAGTGAGCGATGGACAACAAGAAAATACCAAGTGCTAAAGATATAAAGCAAGGGTAAAGAACGAAGTTTTCCCCTTTCATATCAAATACAATACCAAGTAATGGTCTTGTTATCGTAATAACCACAGCATATACAACGAAGAAGAATGTACCTGCTAAGATAAGGTTTAAATCTTTTGTATAAGCTGCCATAAAACCGATAACACCAGAGTATGCAAAACCTACTAGTATAGAAACAAGACTAATAGAATTCATACGTGGTTCGATATAATCGGAAATTTTAATGCCTTTATGTTCTTCAGAATCAATATCAAGCTTAGGTTCATTAAATTTCATGATAACGGAACCGATACCACAAAGGATGATAAGAGCAACACAGAAGGCGATGATAAAGTCATAGCCAAGGCTATGAAGCATCAAAATACCTAA
>QWCI01002994.1_pt1 | contig 12072 bp, 10 predicted proteins | sample 1972541 | NCBI WGS metagenome assembly QWCI01 (sample SAMN09866712, study PRJNA288562) | Human oral metagenome isolate term3_saliva, whole genome shotgun sequencing... | isolation source: mouth | host: Homo sapiens | place: USA: California | reverse complement strand
GCGTGGAAAAAGGGCATCAAGACGATCTACTACGTGCGCCTGCGGCAGGCGGCGCTGGAAGGCACGGAAGTGCAGGGGTGCGTGTCGTGCACGCTGTGAACACGGAGACTGGAATGAGTGAGTCGAACAAAAGGAACGCCCGTCCGGTGCCGCTGGCCATCAACTGGAACCGGCTGCAGGACGACAAGGATCTGGAGGTGTGGAACCGCCTGACGGCCAACTTCTGGCTGCCGAAAAAGGTGCCGCTCTCGAACGACGTGCAGAGCTGGGGCACGCTGCGCGAGGATGAGCAGACGCTGACCATTCGTGTGTTCACGGGGCTGACGCTGCTCGACACCATCCAGAACACCGTGGGTGCCCCCTCGATGATGCCCGATGCCCAGACGCCGCACGAGGAGGCGGTGCTGACCAACATCGCCTTCATGGAAGCCGTGCACGCGCGCAGCTACTCGTCGATCTTTTCCACGCTGTGCTCGACGAAGGAAGTGGACGAAGCCTTTCGCTGGTCCGAAGAAAACCCCCAGCTGCAGGCCAAGTCACGGCTGGTGCTGGAAGAGTACGATGCGGCGGCTGATCCCAACCGGCGCAAGATTGCCAGCGTGTTTCTGGAGAGCTTCCTGTTCTATTCGGGCTTCTATCTGCCCATGTACTGGTCCAGCCGCGGCAAGCTGACCAACACGGCCGACCTGATCCGGCTGATCATCCGCGATGAGGCGGTGCACGGCTATTACATCGGCTACAAGTTCCAGCGGGCACTGGCAAAGCTGTCCGAGGCCGAGCGCACCGCCATGAAGGATTTTGCCTTCTCGCTGCTACTGGAGCTGTACGACGTGGAAGCCCAGTACACCGAGCTGCTGTACGACAGAATCGGCCTGACCGAGGACGTGAAGGCCTTCCTGCACTACAACGCCAACAAGGCGCTGCAGAACCTGGGTTACGAGGCCCTGTTCCCGCCGGCCGCGTGCGAGGTCAACCCGGCCATCCTGTCGGCGCTGTCGCCAGACAGCGAGAACCACGACTTCTTCTCGGGCAGCGGCTCATCCTACGTGATCGGTACCGCGGTGGCTACCGAGGATGAGGACTGGGATTTCTGAGGCCACCGGGTGTGTCGGATGGATGGAGCACGAGGGACTTGGCGGCAGGCCCGCCAGCCCGTATGATGGGAGTCATATCCTGCCGGAGTCTTCATGAGCAACGTCACGACCACGCGCGATCCCCTTATCTACGAGTTCGAAACGGCCGACAAGGAAGCCAGGTACAACGAGTGGCTTCGTGAACAGGTCGCCATCAGCCGGGCCGAGACTGGCCCGGGCACCGAACACAGTGTCGTCATGGCGGAGATGCGCCAGCGGATTGTTGCCCGACTGGGGTAGCCTCAATATCAATCAATTATTGGATGAGGTCGTGACCATCCTGGCTGTGGTACATGGGCGGCAGGAGTTTCCTGGTCCGTTTTGACCCTTCCTCCTGCGGGGGCATCTGGCCACCATGTTGGCCCTGCATCCGCGTATATCGTGCTGGCACCCATTTTTGGCATCAGGCTGTTTGCGCACGTCGCAGCTTCGCCAGAATTCGGCCCATAACAGCGCCGCGTACATTCACAGTTTTACCACTCAGACGCCAAAGCAGATGTTCGCTCAAAATTCGGGCGAATATCTGTTTTGGCGTCTGGATTGGCGTCTGAAAGCGCCAAACTGTATGGATAGGTGGTCGCCTTACGGTGTCCACGCTGTATTGGCGACATATACAACAGCAAGTGTTGCTTTTGCATCCAGAAAAAGATTGAAATGTGCAAATTCGTCTTTGAAAAATCTACTATCTATACGTCTGAAGTCTCAGATGCCCCTGAGAGGAGCATCCATGCCGCAGGGGCCGTTCTCTTTTCAACAGCCCAGGAGTCATTCGTATGTCTCTGTCTACAAAATCGATTTCGCCGGCCGTTATGGTCGCCGTTTTGCTGTCTGCTTGCGGTGGAGGTGATGGCAGTGGTGAGGGAGGCAAGGCGGCCTCCAGCAGTCCGAAGACGGCGGTGATTGCTACGTCATCGATACATACGGGTACGGGTGATGTTGCTTCCAGATCCAATACGGGTACGTCGGTGACGCCGGTTTCCACGCCTGCTACAGGGACAAAAACTTCCATCATTCTGCCGACAGGCGGGCAGACGGTGCTATCGACGGATACAGCAGTGGCACAAAAACTCGCCGTGCAGGATAGAGACAGAAAGGCGGCGATTTTTCAGTCGCGCAAATTGCGAGGTGATGCACTGTCCACCATGCTGGATGCAACCACTCCTGTTGGCGCGTATTCTCGCACCCAGGCCCGTGATGTGTACGATGATCAGGGAAATATCATCGATCAGGGAAATATCATCGGAACCATCGTCGAGGAGAAGTGGGACGATTACTCAGTGGAATTTCTGCCGGTAGATGAATCAAACAATATAATACGCGAGTCGGGCAATTATCCCCGCATCGAAGCTGGCAGCAATACTACCCCCAATTTCTACTCTCCCGCCAGGGAAATTGAAGGCCACAACACCGAAGGGATGAAAAAGTATGAGCCTGCGCAGGGCGAGTACATCCTCAACGTCTACTCGAAGCCCATAGGGGACTATTCAGCCGAGTCAGTTTACTCCTTCCAGGCCGTCACGCTCACCCTTATTGCAAACGGTTCGAAAAAGAGTCTGTCGTTGCCGGACAGGCTGGTTCTGACGCTGGGCGGTGATCCATTCAACAACTATTGGGTCCGGTGGATGGATCAGAGTGTTCTTCATGCAAATACAAAACGCGTTATTTCGCACAGGCAGCGATTTTTGGAGAACGAAACGATCCAGACGTGGGAATCGTCAAGAGCCAAAGTTCGTCTTTTCTGGAGAGCAGGGCAAGACGATCGTGATGTTCAGGTGTGCTATGAAATTTCCTACAACCTGGACAGCTACAATCCAGCCAAGCGACTGCACTGCTCGTTGTGGACGATTCAGGAGGGTTGGAGCTACGGGCACCGCTTCGGTAACGGTGGAGTTTATATTGAGGATACACCAAACATTCCCGGTTCAGTCTTTTCAACTTTCCGTTGGCAAGGGAATGGCACAAATATAGACATTGACATTGGATGAATGACATGCAGGCGCTCCAGTTTTCTTTCAGGAAGCTGGAGCGTCGGTGTCTCAGGGGCTGCTTTGTGCTGTGTTCGCCCCTGTCTGTTGTCAATTTCTGGTCACCCAGCAGCCGGTTTACCGCGTGTTACGCCAGCCTGATTGGACAGCACCCGCGTCCCCCGTCATCATGTTGCCCTGCAACTGCGGAGCACGACATGAACAACCTCGGCATCCATCTGCGCCTGATCGGCGTGGCTGCATCGTGGGGCGCCACCTGGTCCTGGGCACGTGAAATCGTCAAAACGGTGCCGCCCGTCACCGGTGCGGCGCTGCGCTTCCTGCTGGCAGGCGCGGCCCTGCTGGCCTGGGTGTTTGCCGTCGACCGCTTCCGCAGCATCCGCGCACTGGATGGCCGGCAGTGGCTGGGCCTGACGGCCTGCGCCGCCGTGGGGGTGTTTCTCTACACCGTCCTGTTCATGTCCGGCATGCAGTACATCCCGGCGGGCAAGGGAGCGGTGATCATCACACTGAACCCGGCCATCACGCTGCTGGTGGCCGCCTGGCTGTTTGGCGAGAAGCTCAACCCCGTCATCGGGCTGGGCATGGTGCTGTCGCTGTCGGGGGCCATGGTGGCCGTCTCGCATGGTGACATTTCCCTGCTGTGGCGCGGCGGCGTGGGCGCCGGTGAGGCGCTGATTCTGGGCGCGGCGCTGTGCTGGTCCAGCTATACGCTGCTCAGCCGGGTGGTGATGAAGGGCATTCCGCCGCTCACCGCCACGGCCGTGAGCGCGGTCATCGGCGGTCTGGCGCTGGTACCGGCCGGGCTGGTGGTGGACGGTGTGGCCGGCTGGCAGGCCGTGGCCGGTGCCTCGGCCTATACCTGGTACAACATGCTGGCGCTGGCCTTCGTCGGTACCGTGCTGGCCTATGCCTGGTACTTTGGCGGGGTGAAGGCGCTGGGGGCCGGCAATGCAGCCGCGTACATCGTGCTGGTGCCCATTTTCGGCATCGGGCTGGCCGCCTGGTGGCTGGGCGAGACGGTGGATGCCTCGCTGCTGCTGGGGGTGGTGCTGGCCGTGGCGGGGCTTGCGCTGATCAATGTGGGGCAGCGCCGGGGGCGGTGAGGAGCGGCACCGTCATCAACCCAGCCACAGCTCATCCCCGGCCGACTGAACCAGCTTCAGCAGCCCGGGCGCGACGTTCCACTGGTGGCCGTCATCGACCGCAATGCTGACGGTCTTCTTGTTCAGCCGGATGACCGTGCCTTCCTTGTCTTCGCCATGGGCGATGAAGCTGACCCGGTCGCCTACGTTGAAGCGGGTCATCTGCACGGTGGCGCGCGCCTGGCGGATGAGTTTGCAGCGCTCGATGATGAGCCGGTTGAGAAAGACCAGATCTTCCTCGCTCATCTGGTTGATGGCCTCGACCGCAGAAAGACGGTCGACAATCTTGACAGTGCCGGAGTTCATGGGACGTCACCTCGTCATTCGATGCATTCTGGATGTCCCATGGATTATGCCGTGTCGCGATGCCTCACTTCGTGGTGTGCTTCGCTGCAATGGCCACCACCTTGTCTACCCGCTGGGTGTAGCGCGGGTTGTCGGCCAGGTAGTCGGTGGTCATCCAGGTCTTCACGATTTCCTGCGCGATGGCAGAGCCGATGATCTTGCCGCCCAGGCACAGCACGTTGGTGTTCGAGTGCGAGCGGGCAAGTCCGGCGCAGAACGGATCCTGGCAGACGGCGGCAAACACGCCCGGCAGCTTGTTGGCGATCAGCGCGCTGCCATAGCCCACGCCATCGATGAAGATGCCCCGCTCGACCTCCCCATTGCTGACGGCCAGCGAAGCCGGGTAGATGAAGTCCGGCAGGTCGCAGCCTTCCTCCGAGAACGGGCCGAAGTCGGTCACTTCGTGTCCCTGCTGCTCCAGCAGCTTTTTCAGCTCGGCCTTCATGGCAAATCCGGCGTGATCTCCGGCCATCGCGATCTTCATGGGATGCTCCGTGCGGGTGTGTTTCTGGCGTGCGGGGACGAATGGGTCCGTTACACGCTGGGGCGCGGGGATGGACAGGTCCGCGACGCGCTGACGATATCCTACCCCGCCCGATGCTGGCGGAGTGCCCAAGCCCCTGCAGTCTGCTGCCTTGGGAGCCGTCGGGCAGTCATCGGCCCACCAGCGGGTCATCAGCAGGTCATCAGCAGGTCATCAGCAGGTCATCAGCGGATGGCCCGAGATCACGTCGGGAGCCGTGACGCTCCTCTCCTGTTCGGCTGTCCCGGCTGTTGCCGGCCTTCCCGGTGAAGCCCGCCGCTACCTTTGGTACGGCGCGTGAAGACGCCGCAAAAGGGCAGGGTTTTCCCGAAGGAGTGAATCAGGCCGTGCGCCTGCTAATATCCCCGGCGCGTAACAGGATTGTGTGCAGTCGTCGTGGTACCGCCCCGGTCTGTTGCATAATGGATACATGCAGCTGGCGCTGCCGGAAGCATGACGGTGTCCAGGGTGTCGGCCAGTTCCGTACAAAAAGAAAACCTTCAAGCGTACCGAGTACAACCGCGTCGTCATCGGCAACAGTGTCGAGCCCGCCACGCTCGACCCGCAGAAGGCCGGTGAAATGGCTGCCAATACGGTCATCCGCCAGCTGATGGATGGCCTGACCGCCTCCGACGGTGAGGGCAAGACCATTCCGGGGCTGGCCACGCACTGGGAAAGCCAGGGCGACCGCATCTGGACCTTCCATCTGCGCGATGCCCAGTGGTCCAATGGCGATCCGATCACGGCCGATGATTTCGTCTACAGTTTCCGCCGCCTGACCGACCCGAAGACGGGGGGGATCTACGGCGGGTATCTGGCCGATGGCAAGGTGCTCAATGCCGACGCCATCATGCAGGGCAAGGCGAGGCCGGAAACACTCGGTGTGAAAGCGTTGGACAAAAAGACGCTGCAGTTCACGCTCACCGAGTCGGTGCCCTATTTTCCGGACATGATGGTCATGGCCTGGACCTATCCGGTGCACCGGGCCACCGTGGAGAAGTACGGGGACAAGTGGACACAGCCGGAGCATTATGTGTCGAGCGGCGCCTATCTGCTGAAGGGCTGGCGGGTGAACAGCCATATCAAGATGGAGAAGAACCCGAAATATTACGACCACGACAGCGTGTCCATTCCGGCCGTGACCATGCTGCCGGCCGGCAACGAGTACAACCGCTACCGGGCCGATGAGGTGGATGTCACCTATTCGGTCCCACAGGACCAGATCAAGCCGGCCGAGAAGGAATTCCCCGGGCAGGTGCACCACATCACCTCGCTGTGCACGTGGTACCTGGAGCCCAACCTTCGCACGCCTCCGTTCGACAACCCGAAGGTGCGCCGGGCGCTCAGCATGCTGACCGACCGCAACATCGTGACGAAGGTGGCGCAGCGCGGGGACAAGCCTGCCTACCAGCTGACTTCGCCCGACATGCAGGGCGTCGACCAGATTGCCCCCGACTGGAAGGACTGGAGCCACGAGAAGAGGGTGGCCGAGGCCACCCGGCTGCTCAACGAGGCTGGCTACAACGACAGCAAGCCGCTGACCTTCGAGGTGCTCTATTCCACCAACGAAAGCTCGCGCAAGCAGATTTCCGCGCTGCGCTCCATCTGGAAGACGGCCGTGCCCTTCATAGAGGCCAGCCTGATCAACCAGGAGTGGAAAACCTACCAGGACACGCGCAACACGGGCAGTTTCACCCTGTCGTTCGGCGGGTGGTGCCCCGACTTCAACGACCCGTCCAGCATGCTGAACATCTTCCGTGCGGGCAGCGCGAACAACGTGTTCCATTACGAGAACCGGGCCTTCGACAAGCTGCTGGACGACACCCTGAGCGCCGGCCGCACGCCGGAAGAGCGCACGAAGCTCTATACGCAGGCCGAGGCGATGCTGCAGCAGGATACGGCCTTCATCCCGCTCTACCACCAGGTGATGGTGAACATGGTCAAGCCCGATATCCGCGGCTATTCCGACCATGACCCGCTGCTGAACTACGTGGTGAAGCGGTGGTCTTTTGCTCCCGAGACCCCCGAGAAATAGGGCGCGTCATGAACTCATGCGTCCCGTGTGGGGGCGTGAGTTCATGGTGTGCGCCAACCCGCCACGCCTTGCAGGCGGCGCAGGCCGCCAGGACATGAAACGATCATGCTGAAATTCATCTTCAAACGGATACTGGCAGCCATTCCCACGATGCTGGTGCTCATCACCGTGTCGTTCTTCATGATGCGGCTGGCACCGGGCAGCCCGTTCACGGGCCTCAAGAACCTGCCGCCGGAGGTGATGGCCAACATCGAGGCCAAGTACCACCTGAACGATCCGATGTATCTGCAGTATTTCCACTACCTGAAGCAGCTGGCCATGGGGGATCTGGGGCCATCGTTCAAGTACCGCGACTTTTCCGTCAACGAGCTGCTGGCGCAGGCGCTGCCCGTGTCGGTGGAAATCGGCGTGTATGCCTTTTCCATTGCGGTGGTGGTCGGGATGTCGCTGGGCATCTATGCGGCGCTGCGGCGCAATACCTGGGTGGATTACACGCTGATGACGGTCGCCATGATCGGGGTGATCGTGCCCAGCTTCGTGAAGGCGCCGATCCTGATCCTGATCTTTGCCATCTACCTGAAGTGGCTGCCGGCCGGGGGATGGAATGACGGGGCGCTCATGAACATGATATTGCCGGTGGCGGCGCTGGCCATCAGCTATGTGTCGAGCATTGCGCGCATCACACGGGGCGCGATGATCGAGGTGCTCAACAGCCCGTACATCCGCACCGCCCGCGCCAAGGGGCTGTCCACTCGCGCCATCGTGCTGCGCCACGCCCTGCGTCCGGCCATGCTGCCGATCGTGTCGTTCCTGGGGCCGGCCTTCGTGGGCATCATCACCGGGGCCATCGTGATCGAGTCGGTGTTCGGCCTGCCGGGTATTGGCCAGATGTTCGTCAATGGCGCACTGAACCGTGACTACGGCATGATTCTCGGCCTGACGATCATGGTGGGTGTCCTGGCCATCGTGTTCAACGCGATTCTGGACATCCTGTACGCGCTGATCGACCCGAAAATCCGTTACTGAGCTGGCAGGGCCCCTGAGCAGAGAACGCACATGATAGTCAAGAAAGAAAAAACCGAAGCCCTGGCAGACGCTGCAGAACGTGCCCAGATGCAGGGCAGCAGCCTGTGGGACGACGCCTGGCGCCGTTTTCGCAAGAACCGGGCCGCGGTGTACAGCGTGACCATTCTGGTGCTGATCACCCTGTTCGTGATCTTCGCGCCGATGCTTACCCACTACGCCTACGATTTCAACGACTGGGACGCGCTGTCGGCGCCGCCGTCTGCCCGGCACTTTCTGGGGACGGATTCGCTGGGGCGGGACCTGCTGTCGCGGGCGGCCGTCGGCGGCCGCATCTCGCTGCTGGTGGGCCTGTCCGGCGCCCTGGTGGCGGTGGTGATCGGCACGCTCTATGGGGCGCTGGCCGGCTTCTTCGGCGGCAAGATCGACTCGCTGATGATGCGCTTTCTGGAAATCCTCAACGCCTTCCCGTTCATGCTCTTCGTCATCCTGCTGACGACGTTCTTCGGCCGCAGCCTGATCCTGATCTTTGCGGCGGTGGGCCTGGTGTCGTGGCTGGATGTGGCGCGCATCGTGCGTGGCCAGACGCTGAGCCTCAAGCACAAGGAGTTCGTCGAGGCGGCCCGGGTGAGCGGCATGTCGCGGCGCCGTATCGTGGTGCGCCACATCATCCCCAACGTGCTGGGGGTGGTGATGGTGTATGCCTCGCTGCTGGTGCCCGGCATGATCATGTACGAATCCTTCCTCAGCTTCCTGGGGCTGGGCGTGCAGGAGCCGATGGCCAGCTGGGGCTCGATGCTGCAGGAAGGGGCGCTCACCATCGAGACGGCCCCCTGGCAGCTGCTGGTGCCCGCCTTCTTCCTGGTGGCAACGCTGTTCTGCTTCAACTTCCTGGGTGACGGTCTGCGCGACGCGCTGGACCCGAAAGACCGCTGATGCCGGGATACACGACCATGAACGAAAACACGACAGGCATGGCAGGCATGACCGGAACGAATGGAATGAACGCCGCGGCCATGAACGGTGCTGCTGCCAGTGCAGATACCTCCGCGGTGCAGCCCGTGCTGACTGGGGCGGACCGCGAGCGCAACTCGGACGGGCAGGAAATCCTGCTGCGGGTGAACAACCTGAACGTGCACTTCCACACTCACGACCAGGTCGTGCATGCGGTGCGCGGGGTGAGCTTCTGGGTGGCCCGGGGCGAGACCCTGGCGCTGGTGGGCGAGTCTGGTTCGGGCAAGTCCGTGACGGCCATGTCGATCATGCGCCTGCTGGATGAAAAGATCACCCGTTACGGCGAGGGGTCGAGCATCGATTTCGAGGGCACCTCGGTGCTGGATGCCGACGAGAAAACCCTTCGCAACCTGCGCGGTGGCCGCATCAGCTTCATCTTCCAGGAGCCGATGACCTCGCTGAACCCCTTCATGCGCATCGGCAAGCAGCTGATGGAGTCGGCGCTACTGCACAACCCGGACTGGAACCGGGCCGAGGCCAACAGGCGGGTGCTGGAGCTGCTGGAGCGCGTGGGCATCCGCGAGGCGGAACGCCGCATGCGGCAGTATCCGCACGAGTTCTCGGGCGGACAGCTGCAGCGCATCATGATTGCGATGGCGCTGATCAACAACCCCGATCTGCTGATTGCCGACGAGCCCACCACGGCGCTCGACGTGACCATCCAGGCCGAGATCCTCGACCTGCTGCACGACCTGCAGCAGCAGATGGGCATGGCCATCATCTTCATCACCCACGATCTGGGGCTGGCCGAGCACTACTCCCGCACGGTCTGCGTGATGCGCCACGGCGAGATCGTCGAACGCGGCAAGATTGCCAAGGTGTTTGCCGAGCCGAAGCACGAATACACCATCGAGCTGATCAACTCCATTCCCCGCGGCACGCGGGAGCCGGTCAAGGGCAACCCCGACGTACTGATCGACGCGAAGGACGTGCGGGTGGAGTTTGCGCTGAAGAAGAACTTATTCGGCAAGCCCACCAAGGTGTTCAAGGCCGTGAAGGGTCTGGATGTGCAGGTGCGCCGCGGCGAGACACTGGGCATCGTGGGCGAATCCGGTTCGGGCAAATCCACGTTCGGCAAGGCCGTCATGCAGATGCTGAACTACGAGGGTGACATTTCCTTCGAAGGGCGCAACCTGCGCGGGCTTTCGAAGGAAGAGACACGCCGGCTGCAGGCCGAGCGGCAGATCGTGTTCCAGGATCCGTACGGTTCGCTGTCACCGCGTCTGAACATTGGCGAGATCGTGGGCGAGGGGCTGAGCATCCACCAGCCGGAGCTGTCGAAGAAGGAACGCATCGAACGGGTGCTGGCCGTGCTTGACGAGGTGCAGCTGCCGCACTCGGCGCTCAACCGCTATCCGCACGAATTCTCGGGCGGGCAGCGCCAGCGCATTGCCATTGCCCGCGCGGTGATCCTGCGGCCGAAGTTCATCCTGCTGGACGAGCCGACCTCGGCGCTCGACCGGTCGGTGCAGGTGAAGGTGGTGGAGCTGCTCTGCCACCTGCAGGACAAGTATGGCCTGACCTACATGTTCATCAGCCACGACCTGTCCGTGGTGCGCGCCGTCAGCAACAACGTGGTGGTGATGCAGCAGGGCCGGATGGTGGAGTACGGAACATCCGAGCAGATCTTCCGCAATCCGCAGACCGAATACACGCAGCGGCTGATCGATGCGGCCTTCGATCTGTAAGCAGATGCAATGATCGATGACCGGGCCGGCGCACGCGAAAGGCGTTGGTGATATCGTGACCTGATGGGGCGGTCTGGCGCAGGCAGTTTCCTGCGGTCTTCTTCCTTTCTGGTCATCCGGTCATGTCGGTATCACTTCGGTTCGCTCATCTCCCTGGGCTGCGTGGGTCTGTTTTGCATGTGCGGGGCCAGTGTGGCCGGCGCCACATGCTGCTGGCTGTGCTGCTGGGCAGTCTGCTGTCACCGGTTCAGTTCGTACAGGGTGCCGAAGCTGCCGGCACGGTCAAGCCTGCGGAACAGGCCAGGACAGATGACGCCGTGCCTGGCCCGGATGCGCTTCCTGCCCGGCGTGCCAACCCGGTGGACAGTCCACAGAAGTGGACATGGGTGACGGTGGCCGATCATCTGAACCACCCCTGGGGGCTGGCCTTTCTGCCCGAGGGCGGTTTTATGGTGACCGAGCGCAGAGGTGCACTGCGGCGCATCACGGGCAGCGGGCAGATCATGCCGCCGGTGAACGGGCTGCCGCGCGTGGCAGCCACCGGGCAGGGCGGATTGCTGGACATTGCGCTGGACACGGATTTTGCGCAGAACCGCCGCATCTACTTTTGCTATGGAGCGCCATCGGATGACGGACGCACCAATGGCACGGCGCTGGCAACCGGTGTGCTGTCGAAGGATTATCGGCAGCTGCAGCATCTGCGCGTGCTGTTCCGGCAGCAGCCGAAGGTGGCCAGCACCCTGCATTTCGGGTGCCGGATCGTGCAGCAGGGGAAGCAGCTTTATCTGACCCTGGGCGAGCGCTTCAGCGAGGCGCAGCAGGCCCAGCGGCTGGACAACCATCTGGGCAAGATCGTGCGCATTGGTGTGGACGGCAGCGTGCCGGCCGACAATCCCTTCGTGAAGCGCAGGGGTGCGCGGCCGGAAATCTACAGCTACGGACACCGCAATGGTCAGGGGGCGACGCTGGCGCCGGATGGGCGACTGTGGATGATCGAGCATGGCCCGCAGGGCGGGGATGAAATCAACATCATCGAACCCGGTGCCAATTATGGCTGGCCGTTGACCAGCTATGGCGAGCAGTATGGCGGTGGTCCGATTGGCAATGGCAAGCCGACGGCGCCCGGTACAGTGCAGCCGCGCTATTACTGGCTGCCATCGATTGCGCCATCGGGCATGCAG
>QWCI01003126.1_pt1 | contig 12098 bp, 9 predicted proteins | sample 1972541 | NCBI WGS metagenome assembly QWCI01 (sample SAMN09866712, study PRJNA288562) | Human oral metagenome isolate term3_saliva, whole genome shotgun sequencing... | isolation source: mouth | host: Homo sapiens | place: USA: California | reverse complement strand
AACATAGAGTAGCTATTCTTTAAGCACGGGAAGAGAGGCTCGAACTCCCGACACCTGGTTTTGGAGACCAGTGCTCTACCAACTGAGCTATTCCCGTAAGAATGAGCCTCGCCGAAAAGGCGAGCACTCATTTTAAATTCTTCATAGAGATAGGTTTCGCCTACTTAAAGACGAGAAGCCTATTAATCGTCAAGGATCTCAGTGATCTGACCAGAACCTACCGTACGACCACCTTCACGGATTGCGAAGCGAAGACCTACGTTCAATGCTACCGGATAGATCAATTCTACAGAAATCTCAACATTATCGCCAGGCATAACCATTTCTACGCCTTCAGGGAGGTGAATTTCACCCGTGCAGTCCATCGTACGGAGATAGAACTGAGGACGATATTTATTGCCGAACGGAGTGTGACGACCACCTTCTTCCTTCTTCAATACGTAGATAGAAGCCTTGAACTTAGAGTGAGGTTTGATAGTTCCCGGGTGCGTGATAACCATACCACGTTTGATTTCGTCTTTTTCGATACCACGAAGAAGAAGACCTACGTTATCGCCGGCTTCACCTGTATCCAAAATCTTACGGAACATCTCAACACCGGTTACAACTGACTTCTTGTCTTCACCAAGACCGAGGATCTGAACTTCGTCGCCCACCTTAACCACACCGGTTTCGATACGGCCGGTAGCAACAGTACCACGACCCGTGATAGAGAACACGTCCTCAACAGGCATCAAGAAAGGCTTCTCAACGTCGCGAACAGGCTCTTCAATCCAAGTATCAACAGCGTTCATCAATTCGATAACGCTATCCTCCCACTTAGCAACACCGTTCAACGCACCGAGTGCAGAACCGCGGATGATAGGAGTATCGCCTTCATAGTCGTATTCTTCGAGCAATTCACGAACTTCCATTTCAACGAGTTCGATCAACTCTTCGTCCTCAACCATGTCACACTTGTTCAAGAAGACAACGAGACGAGGAACGTTCACCTGACGAGCGAGAAGAATGTGCTCACGCGTTTGAGGCATCGGACCATCCGTAGCAGCAACTACAAGGATAGCGCCGTCCATCTGCGCAGCACCCGTTACCATGTTCTTCACATAGTCGGCGTGACCCGGGCAGTCTACGTGTGCGTAGTGACGTTTGCCGGTCTCATATTCAACGTGCGATGTATTAATCGTAATACCACGCTCTTTTTCCTCAGGAGCATTATCAATCTGATCGAAAGATTTGATCTCGTCAGATTTAGAAAAACCCTTCTCAGCGAGTACCTTTGTAATGGCTGCCGTCAAGGTCGTCTTACCGTGATCGACGTGACCAATCGTACCGATGTTTACGTGCGGTTTGGTCCGCTCAAATTTTTCTTTAGCCATAGCTGTATTTATTTAAAATATGAATGTTCGTTATTTTGAGTAAGCAAGGAACCCAAGGAAAGATTTTCCCTGCGCGCCATACATTTTCAAGCCGAGCAGAGCTGTAACCGAGATTTGAACTCGGGACCTCTTCCTTACCAAGGAAGTGCTCTACCGCTGAGCTATTACAGCAAGAGTGAGCGGAAAACGGGACTCAAACCCGCGACCCCCAGCTTGGAAGGCTAGTGCTCTATCAACTGAGCTATTTCCGCAATAAAGTTTCGTAGGTCTTACGCACCCCGAGGTGGGCAAAGATGGATTCGAACCACCGAAGGCGTAAGCCAGCAGATTTACAGTCTGCCCCATTTGGCCACTCTGGTATTTGCCCGAGCCGCGAGCAGATTCCCAAAAGACTATAGCCTAAACTACATAAGCTCTTGGGCCTACCTCGAAACGGCTGCAAAGTTAGGCAATAATTCTAATCCGCAAAACAAAAGTGCAATTTATTTCACCCCTTTTCCTGAAAAAGATTTACCACATTCATCTCCGCCGTAAAAAATAGTGGCGGAGCGAGGCCCGGTCTTTTAACGAGTAATGCGTGGTCAGCCTTATACCGAAAGAGGCCCACACAATATTATATATAGCGTCAAAAACGCAGCCCCATTATCCGAGATAATGAGGCTGCGTTTAGCATTGACGGGCTATTCAACCCTTACGGGTTCGTGATAAGGTATATCCGCCCACAGCCGGAGTTGGATTTGCAATTTTTTATCCTTATTGCGATCTCCGATGCGCTTGAAAACATAGATATTTTCATCGCCTACCGGTTCGAGTTTTCTAATCTCGACCCAATTATTTATGATTACTTTAGAGAAAATGCCGGGAGATTCATACGTAATCTCTGCATAAGGGGTTTTTGTGGGATTTCCTTCGAAAACGATCTCTCCCAAGTTGGTTTTTGTCGCCTTTTCCACGATCTTCAAATCGGAAATTCTACTCCTCAAACCGCGTACACGCAGCGTATCTTTTGAATGCGCTTCCGTCAGATCAAATAAAGTCTTATTGGGAGTAGGATCTTCGCCTCCCATTGGCGGTAAATCCTCTTTATGACAAGCTGAAAACAGCGACGCACCACATAGCAGCAAAAGAGCTAAGGCAGGAAAAATAACTTTGTGTTTCATGTCAGTTACATTAATTCAAGGCAAAGATACAAAATCTCCTGCTTTGAAAAGATGTTTCGCCGTTTTTTTGTCATAAATCCATAATTCGTCTTACAAGATGCATATTTCACCTCGATTCTTTGCATTTGGCCATCGAAAATCTGTGAAAAGGAAAAGACCGCAGCCGCAAAACATCCGCTGCACGCGGTCGAAGCTTCTGATCGATAGGAAACGAGAGGATTTCAGGCAAGATGGTAAAGACTAAAAGCCCTCGCGCACTTCGTTTGCTCCCACCAAACGATAGTATGCCCCGAGCAAACAATGGTTTGGTGGGAGCAAACGATAGTTTGGCGGCAGCAAACGATCAAACAGTGCGCAACAGGCAAAGAATCTTCAGCGCCGGGCGGGCAAAAATGCGCCTCGCCTTGCGCAATATACTCAAGGAAGCTTGCCGAATAGCATACTTCGCGATGAGGATGGCGACTTTAGCGATAAGAATAACCGTCATACGGAGTGGCTACATTGCCCTGCTCCTCCCCCACTCCGACAAAAAAAATAGTCCGCCGAGCATTTGACTCGGCGGACTACAACAATCTACAATATCAATAGCGTGAAACTATTGCTTAATCAGTAGTAAAGGTACAAAAATGTGGTGCTTATTCGGCTTCGAAGCCACCTTCCATCTTGCGAATGGGGTCGGCCTTTTTGCCGCGCTGCTTTTCTTTGTATTTACTCAATTGGCGCAGCATAGATTCCATACAGAGGTCTACGCCTTCTTCGAATGTGTCGCAGACTTTCTCGACGTGGAAGTTTTCTCCCGGCACATTGATGTTCAGCACTGTCGACTTGTTGTTGGCCGTTTCAGGCTTTGTCACCTTAAGAATAACTTCTGCTGCAGAAATATTTTCGTTGAACTTCGCAATTTTCGCAAACTTCTTTTGGATAAAAGCCTGCAACTTTTCCGTAACGTTGAATTGGATCGATTGAATCTTTAGTTCCATAAAAACCTCCTTTGATTATCGGGTTAAGCCCTTGGATGGGCGTGTTTATATTCTTTGAGTAGCTCCTCGGGCGTCACGTGCGTATAGATCGCCGTTGTGTTCAAGTTGCTGTGACCTAAGAGTTCCTTGACGGCCATCAAGTCGGCACCGTTGTTAAGCATTGCCGTTGCAAAGGAATGACGCAACACGTGTGGACTCTTTTTCTTGATATTCGTCACGAGCGACAAGTAATCGTGAACGATACGCCCTACTTGCGCCGGCTGCAACGGGCGCCCATTGCTTTGGATAAAGAGTGGGCCGCTCATGTGCTTGACCACGTCCATCCGCGCGACGTAATAGGCTTGAAAAGCCTCGGCCAACTCGGCGCCAAAGGGGATGATGCGCTGCTTATTGCGCTTTCCGGTGACGCGCACTTCGCAGCGACTCAGATCAACATCGGCCCATTGCAAGGCCAAAAGTTCGGCTCGTCGCACGCCGGTACTATAAAAAGTAAGCAGAATGAGATAGTCGCGCTGCCCTTCAAACGTTTCGGGGAAATGGGTCTTATCAAATAAGCGATCCATCTCACTTTGCCGCACGAAAGCGGGCAAGGGCTGAGCCGACTTGGGATTTTTGACAAAGCACATCGGATCTTTTTCGATCAAACCCAAAACCAGCAGATAGCGATAAAAGCTGCGCAGCGCGCTAAGGTCTCTTCGGACCGTCCGCCCTACGATGCCGTCGTCCATACGCCAAACAATCCAGCGGCGCACCAAGTCGGCATCGATCGTCTGCCAAGTCAGCGTAGCCTCTTGGCTGAGATAAAACGCCTCAAAGCCCTCCAAGACGTCGCGATATTTCTTGATCGTGAGCGGTGAATAGCCTTTATCGCTTGCTAAGTAGGACAAAAAGCGCTCGGGTAAGGCTTTGTTTTCTTGCTGCATAGATTTCGTGTGCGTTACTTCTACTAATTTTTTCGGCAATTGTGTTGTCAAATCGCCCAATCAAGATGGCGAAATGTTTTCATTGGCGAATATAGGCATTTTTCTTAGTAAAAGCAATTGTTTCGCGCATTTTTCCAACTAAAAACAAAGAAAAAGAGAGAACAGCAGCTGATTCTGCCGTTCTCTCGTCTTAGTGTTGCGTCGCAAATCGCTATGCTTGCACCGCCATAGTACGCCATTTTCGGAAACCAACCAAGGCTATCAGCACGTAAGCGCCGTAGAGTACGCCGTGGAAGGGAACGCCTTTATAGACATACAGCCCGCAGAGAATGATATCAACGACTATCCAAACGAGCCATTGCTCTACGTACTTGCGCGCCAACATCCAAAGCGCGATAATGCTGAGCGCGTTGGCCAAACTATCGAGGAGGGGAACGGTAGAATTGGTCCAGATGGACAATATATAATACAGCGCGCCCCAAATCGGAAGGAAAACGGCCAAAGAATAGGTAGCCACACGCTTCGGGAGGTGCGTAATCGGCAGCGCTTCAACTTTCGAATTACCGCGGCGCCTACTCCATACAAGCCAGCCGTAAGCCGCAGCGCAGAAATAGTAAATGGCCATCCCAAAATCGGCATAAAGACCTACTTTATAATAGAGATAAATATCGATAGCCGGCATAATCATACTCACAGGCCAAAGTCGGGCGTCGGCATGATACTCATACCAAAGATAAATGAAGCCCAAGAGCGCACCAAGCCCGTCTAAGAGCGCGTGATGGTAGGTTTGCAAAAACGTAAGTAGCTCTTCCATAAAAAAGCATCAAGCCGCCCGCGCCCTCAGGCGGGGCGGCGGTGCGGGAAGGTGTGATTAAAATTAAAAACGAATGGAGATATGGGCCAGGAAGTGAAGCGGGGCTTGCGCCGAAAACACGGAATAAGCGTTGTAGTCGCTATCTTGATATGCGATAACCTTGCCCGCAGCGTCCTTCTTCAAGACTACGTTGGCCGCACCGTTGCTTTCATACTTCGCATTCATCAAGTTGTAGATCGTAAAGCCTACCGTCAGAGCCTTAAAAGGCTTTAAGCGACTGAAAGTATAGGAACAATCGAGATTACTAACCAAATATGGATCGATCGAAGTATGGACAGTGTGGCCGTCTTCCTCAAATTGCGTGAAGCCGGTCCGCGTCATCAGCTGCCGACTTACGTATTGCGTCTGCAAAGAAGCGCGAAATCCGCGATATTCGGCTGTAAATACGTTGTTAAAAATCAGATTTGGAGAAAAGCTCAACGGCGTATTGCCCAAGTTTACCGTCTCTCCCGTGTCGTTCATTTGGACCAACGTATTTTTTTCTCGGTTATGGCTCCACGTAAGGTTGGCATCCCAGCGCAGGAAGTCGAAGGGGCGCCAAGCAGCTTGCAACTCCACGCCGCGACGATAGGAATCGCCGACGTTTTTGGAAATCATTTCGCCGATGGCGTTTTGTTCTCCGGTCAGCACAAACTGATCTTTGTAGCGCATATAATAGAAATTAACGCCGAACGACAAGCGCTCGCCGGAGAAGTTATAGCCCAGCTCGAAGTCGTTCAAGGTTTCGTGGCGCGGCTTTGAGGAATTTTGCAACACATTCTCGTAATCGTTGCGCGTAGGCTCTTTATGCGCCATCGCGTAAGACAAGTAAGCCGTGTGCCGGGGCGCTATTGTCCACGACAAGCCCGCTTTCGGATTGAAGAAGTTGAAGGTTTCGCGTGCACATTATAGGCCACTTGCTGTTTCGCAGCATCAAACTGATCGCTCGGGCCATCGATATTGTATTTCACATATCTGTATTGCAGGTCACCATATAGGTTCAAACCTTTCAGCAATTCGAAATTGGCTTTCGCATATACGTTAAAATCCTTCTTATCGGCTTGATTATCGTAATACGGGTGGTTCGGTTGTTGCTTGCCGTCAAACTCTGCCACCCACAGGACGCGTCCGTAGTGGTCGCCCTTGTAGTTATTCCATCCGCCGCCCAAGTTTGCGGTCAACCGATCCCCATGATAATTGGCCGAGAACACCGTTCCGTAAAAATCGGCCGCGGAATATTTTCGACGAATCAAGTCGCTCTTCGATCCCGAACGCGGTTGGAGCAGATATTTATACAGTTTTTGGTTCGTCTTATACTGTTCGTAGTAGCCTTTACCGTGCGTATAATGGAACGCGAGGTTAAAATCCCAAGCGTCGTTCAAGAGTTGATTCCAGAACAACTGATAATGCTGCTGATGATAGTTGTCGATCTGATCCTTATAATAGACCGTATTGCCGGCCGCGTCCTTATATTTTCCACAAGGGTTGTAGCGGCGCCCATACTTCTTCATTTGCTCTTCCGTAGCATAGTCCCACGCGTGATACGTACGCTCCGTGCCGTTAAACGTGACCAATTTCACGACCGTTTGGTCTGAAAAATAACCACCCTGCAAGAAGTAAGAATTCAAGCGCGAACTGGCGCGGTCGATGTAGCCTTGACTTCCGATGTTCGACAAGCGCCCATCCAAGCCCCAATGTCCATTCAGACGGCCCGTACCAAAGCGCAAACTCTCGCGATGAGTGGCATAACTACCGCCCGAAGCGTCAAGTTGCACATAGGGCAACTCCGCTATGCTCTCCGTCTGCATATTCAGCGTCGCGCCGAACGCACCACTGCCGTTGGTCGACGTACCTACGCCGCGCTGCAACTGGACGCTACCCAAGGTCGACGCAAAATCGCCCATATTCACCCAATAAACCTTGTTGCTTTCTGCATCATTGAGCGGAATACCATTGGCCGTAATGTTGATACGCGTTGGGTCTGTGCCACGCACGCGCAAATCCGAATAGCCGATGCCTATACCGGCATCGCTCGAAGTCGTCACGCTCGGCGTTAAGGACAAGAGAGCGGGCATATCTTTCCCGAAATCGAGATTGGAAAGATACTTTTTCGACAAGTTGGTAAAAGCTACGGGGGTCTTCCGACCGGCTCGCGTAGACGTAACTTGCACTTCTTGCAAACGATAGGTTTTCAACGTGTCGCTTTCATCTGCGAAAGCGCGTCCGGCAGTCAAGGATAAGACTGCCAAGAATAAAGTTCTTCGCATATAACAGTAATTTTCTCTTCGCCGGCATTACCCGGATCAGGTTATAAGGGTTTGTTCTCAGCCGCTCCCCGCGGAGGTCGTGTTCGTCAGCTCACTGCTTCAACCGAATAGCTCACGGCGCAAGGCGTCCGCAAGGCACGAGTAGGCACCCCTAAATTATTATTCGCGGCAAAGATACAGCGAAAAAGTATAAAGACCAATGTTTTCACCGCCGTTTCTCCGATATTGTCTCTGTTCAAGGCAAAAGACGTAACACTTTACGCCTGAAGCGGCCTTTTTAACCCCCTCGAAGCGACGGACTTCTTCAAGCCTTGCGCGCCGCAGATGCTGCACGGACATCAGGACAAGCCGCCTCCACGTGCTCTCATCAGACCAAGGCGCGGCGATGAAGTAAAAAATAAAGATGCTCACGCATAAACGCTTTTCTTGTACTTGCGAGACGAGGTGAACGATTGGAGTCAAGTCAAGAAAGACCGGAAATAAAGTGCTGCTTACGCATAAACGCTCGGAGACAAACGGCGTTTCGCACAAAAAAATCTCCGCTACTCGCTTTTTCATCGCGAGCGCAAACCTTTTTCATCACGAGCGTAAGCCTTTGTTATCGTGAGCGCAAACCTTTTTTATCGTGATAAAAAACTACGCGCGTCAGACTTAGGGGTGACGAACAACGTGCTACGCGCTTGTTGTCAAAGTCTTGACCGCAGAAAAATAAGACGGAATTTTGCTCATCCAAAGATTTGTGGATGCTGATAAAAGGATGGCACGACAGCAGTGCCTGCCAGGCGATAAGGCGGCAGGCGGTCTGTATAAAAGGGTAAAGAAAAGGATGTGAAAAGATAGAGATGAAGGGCGACAAGCGCTACTTCGTTTGCTGAAAAGCATACTGCCGCTCAGCAAAGCGAGAAGTCGGTTCGTCGCTCGTGGGCTTCGCCGAGCGGCGGGGGCTTAGGCATTGATCACTTTCAAGAAAGCCGGACCGTACTTATCGCGCTTATACTCGCCGATACCGGAGATATTGCTCAATTCGTCCAAGGTCTTCGGGCGAATTGTAGCCAAGAGGCGCAGCGTGCGGTCACTCATTATAATGTAAGGGGGATAGCCTTGTTTGTTGGCCAACTCTAAGCGAAGGGCACGCAAGCGCTCGAAGAGATTTTTATCGACCTCCATTTGTTGCAAATCGGCCTCCACATCGGCGGATTGGGATGCGCGCGACTTGCGCCCTTTCTTCTTCGCCGGCTTTTCCACACGCTCGGGCGGGCGATAAACAGCCAGCATAATCGCACTGCGCCCATAGAGGACGTCGCGTCCAAGCTCGGTCACTTGCAGATGGAGTTGGTCAGCGTAATTGATGGTGAAGAGTCCCATTTGCAAACATTGCAAGAGATAATCGCGCCAGGTTGCTGCACTCAAAGCGCGGCCTACGCCAAAAGTTTTCAACCGGTCGTAGCCTCCTTCTTTCACGGCCGGAGAGTAAACTGCGCGCAAAATATCCACGACTACGGGCATAGAGATTCGCTCTCCGCTGCGCACAATCGCACTCAAAGCCATCTGCGCCTCGCGCGTACCATCGAAGCGCTCGGGCGGACTCTTGCAGACGTCGCAATTACCACAGTCGGCGGCAGATACTTCGCCAAAATAATTTAAAAGAATGCGTCGGCGGCAAACATTGGATTCGGCATACTCGCGCATGCGGTCAAGGCGCTCCAAATTGATCTCGCGCAAGTGGCTTTCGCGCGCAAACTTCTCCAATTGCACGATGTCGGCGTAGTTGTAAAAGAGCAAAGTATCGGCAGGGTCGCCATCGCGACCGGCACGCCCGATTTCTTGGTAATAACTCTCGATGCTCTTGGGCAAATTATAATGAATGACCCAGCGCACATTGCTTTTATCTATGCCCATTCCAAAGGCGATGGTGGCCACAACCACCCGTAATTGATCGGCAATAAAAGCCTGTTGCGTCTCGCGGCGCTTATCGGCCGACAAACCTGCGTGGTAGGGGCGCGCCGATACGCCCAAGGCCTCGAGTTTTTCGGCCAGTTGCTCCGTCGTTTTCCGCGATAGGCAGTAGATAATCCCGCTTTCGCCGGCGCGTATGCCGAGGAAGCGATTGATAGCCTTGAGTTTCTCCGCGCCGTTTAAGCCGCGGAAGACGTTGAGTGAGAGATTCGGGCGATCGAACGAAGAAATGAAAACGCGGGGCGACTGCAAGTTGAGGCGCTTGCGAATGTCTTGCCGCGTCACCTCGTCGGCCGTGGCCGTAAGAGCCATGAAGGGGGCGCTGCCAAAGGCTTTGCGGAGCGTACCCAGTTGGACATATTCAGGACGGAAGTCGTGGCCCCACTGACTTACACAGTGTGCCTCGTCAATAGCCACCAAACTGATCGGCAAAGCAGCGAGTAGTTGGTCCAATTCCTTAAATACGGTCTCGGGCGCCATATATAGCAACTTCACGCGACCATCAAGGCAGGCGCGTCGCAGCCGGAGTTGCTCATCAACCGTCTGGTTGCTATTCAAAGCACAAGCGGCGATGCCTGCTTCGCGCAGGTTCTCCACTTGGTCTTGCATCAAAGAAATCAGGGGAGAAACCACCAGCGTTACGCCCGGCAACAAGAGGGCCGGCAACTGGAAGCAAATGGATTTTCCGCCGCCCGTAGGCATCAGCACCAGCGAGTCGATGCCCGCAAGCGTAGTGGCTACGATGTCTTCCTGCAAAGGCCGGAAGTTGGTGTAGCCGAAGTATTTCTTCAAAGCTTCGCGCGGGGTCATCATCGGTGGTCTATTATATATATGTATATGGAGCGGCGCAACGATTTTCGGTTTGGCACGAAAGGAAACGAAGAGCCAAGCGAATCAGTATTGGACCTACTTTAATGTAGACTCCAACTCCTCCACCTCGCGTCGGAAGTTTTTGTCGGTTGTTATACGGTTGGAAATCGTATTGCAGGCGTGCAATACTGTAGAATGATCCTTACGCCCGATCAAATGACCTATTTGCGAGTAAGGAAGCGTCGTATATTTGTGGGAGAGGAACATCGCCAACTGGCGTGCCAAGACGATGCCCTGCTTGCGGCTCTTTGAATTGACGTCTTTCAACTTGACGTTGTAGCGTTTGCAGACGGCTTTGACAATATCATCGAGCGTCAGCTCGTGTTTCTCAAGATTAACCGCCCGCGCCACGACTTTCTCGACCAGATCTTGACAAATGTCGCAGTTGTCCACGACGGAATAAGCCATAATCGAATTGACAATGCCTTGAAGTTCGCGCACGCTACTCTCTACATTGTTGGCGATATAATCTACCACTTCGGGCGGAAACTTTAAGCCGTCGCGCTTGATTTTTGCCGTGAGTATGGCGCGCCGAAGGGCAACGTCGGGCTTTTCCATTTCTGTCACCGTGCCCCATTTGAAGCGCGTAAGCATACGCTCTTCAATGCCTTCGAAATCAACGGGGGCGCGATCGCAGGTGATAATAATCTGCCGGCCGTTCTGTTGCAAGTGATTAAAGATGTGGAAAAAGGCCTGCTGCGTTTTAGCTGTGGTGATCTCTTGTATATCGTCGATGATCAGGACGTCAATCGTTTGATAAAAATGGATAAAGTCGTTGATCGTATTGTGAAGTACAGAGTCGGTGTACTGCGTCTTAAACAAGTGGGCCGGTACGTATAACACGCGCCGCTCGGGCTGCGATTCAAGAATCCGTAAGCCGATGGCGTTGACCAAATGCGTTTTACCTACGCCGCTGGGGCCGTAAAGGAAAAAAGGATTGAAAGCAGGTTTTCCGGGCTCTTTGGCAATGGCTAAGCCGATAACGCGCGCTAATTTGTTAGCACGACCTTCGACAAAAGCCTTAAAGGTATAATCGCGGTTGAGTTGTGGATCTAAGCGTTCGCGGCGGGGAGCTTCTTCGACCTTTTCAACCTTTTCGCGACGGGGTGCCTCACCTTCTTTCGGAAAAGAATAAGCTACCTTAACATTACCAAAATGGGCTTTGATGCTGGTTTGCAACAAAGCGAGATAGTTGCCTTCTATGTAATCGATCACAAACTTATTGGGTGCACCAATCACAAGTTTGTCGGCGTCAAGGCTGACAAACTTCAAATAAGCAAACCACGTGCGAAACGCTTGTTCCGACACATGTGCTTGCAAAGTCTTAATACAAAGATCCCATTTATTCTGTGACATTACAAACTTCAATCTTTTCCGAAGAGCGTCTGCAAAATTGGTAAAAACTTTTGAGGACAACAAGATGGAACTTCCTTTTTTGCCGACAAATATTGCCTCGAAAACGACTGCAGAAGCATCATTTTTCGAGACCGAAAAAGCTTATTCTTCTGATCTCCATTTGCTTAATACAAAAATTCAGCTCCTATCGAATCGGACCCAAAAGGTTTGGATAATTGCTTCAAGTTGGCAAGACAAAACGTAGGAGCAGATAGAAATAAAGTGTTAAATTTCGAACGAAAGATTTGATTTGTAATTGTTCCACTTTGATGGTCATGTTTTTATCTTTATTTTCGCAGAAATTTTGGACAACTATTT
>QWCI01002661.1_pt1 | contig 12100 bp, 24 predicted proteins | sample 1972541 | NCBI WGS metagenome assembly QWCI01 (sample SAMN09866712, study PRJNA288562) | Human oral metagenome isolate term3_saliva, whole genome shotgun sequencing... | isolation source: mouth | host: Homo sapiens | place: USA: California | reverse complement strand
ATTTTTTTTCAGATATTCAAGACTTATTTTCTTTTCTAAAATTTCAATATCTGAATATAGCATATCTTTTTCATTCATATAATTATTTAAATCAATATAACTTCTTAAATCATCTTTTGTTCTTTGTGTTGTAGAATCTAACTCTTTTTTGTTTATATTACTTTGTGCTTGTTTTGCATATAACTCAGAAAGTCTGTTATTACTTTTATCTATTTGCATAATTAATTCTTCTAGTTCTATTTCAGCATTCAATATTTGGTATCTTCTTTCATCCTGTGTAAGTTGACTCTCTGTTTTTAATTTTCTTATTTTATCATATATTCTGTCTCTTCTTATTGTATTATTTTCTATATCTTTCTTATGCTTTATTTCTATTTTTTTATTTTCTTCTGATAGCTTATAATTTTTCATTTGTTATTTCCTTTATATTTTTCATTATCTTAATAGCCTTATATTAGCTAGTACATATTATTTAAATATATTAAACCATTTTTTTATTTTATCTATTATCTTATTAAAAAATGATTGTTTGTATTCTACTATATTTGCAGTACTTTGATTACTTGATTCTACAAATCTATCTACTTTTTCACTTATAGTTTTTTCTTCTATTTTTGTTGTTGCCCTATTAAAAATCTTATCATTACTATATTTTTCTTTCATTTCCTTTTGGTGTTTCTCTTCATTTGTTTCTAATATATTTTTAAGTTTTGCTCTATCTTCTTCAGTTTCACACCAATAATTATAATGTAATAATGCTATCATAGCTAATGACTTCCTATTAATATCTTGTTCTTTTAAAGGAATACTCATACTATATTCTGGATTATAGTTTTCTTCTTTACTTTCTGTAATAACCTTAAGTACCGTCTTTGGTAATTTGTTTATATATTTGTCTCCTAATGCTTTTAGTATCCCATATACTTCTGAATACATCTCTTTTGTTGTTATAACCATTATAATTCCCTGCCTTTATCTTCTTTTCTATTTTCTTGGGTTTTTTCCATCTCGTCTTTACTTCTATTAAATATTTCTTTTGCCTTTTCTACATCTGATTGGTTTATATCAAATTCTTCATAATTATTAATTAAATCTTCCTTATAATCATATGAATATGTATCTATATGTTTTGCACTTGTTATTTTTTCATTTTCTCTAAATATCTCATTAAAGCCTAGATTTTCATCAGATACACTAACCATTATATTAAAATCTTCTTCACCTTTTTCATTTACAGTTGATACTATAACTGTTCTCCCAAATAAGTCTCCATATTCTTCTTCTTCAGGTATTCCGAAGCTGCTCTGTAAAATCGCGTAAAAATTCATAATCTGTTATTTCTGATACTCCGTGTTACTTGTCTTCCATCTCCAAATGAATCTTCTACTTCATTTCTTATAATATTTTTTGCACATTCTTTTTGTGTAACTTCCTCAAGTTTATCACCTTTTACTATATTCTCATTTTTTACATTAAACTCAATACCATCAACAGTTATACTAGTATTTTCTTTATCTCCGTTTCCTATAATACTATATTCACCTTTTTCATTTTTTATATAATATTCTTTTATAGGTTCCATTATTTCTTTTCCTGTCTTTTCATCAATTACAGGTTTTTCATATGTTGCAATATATATATCTTTTTTTATATCAGATACATCTAAACCTATAACATCTTCAATTTCTTCAATATCAAGTCCTTTTACTTTTTCAAATTCTAGTAAAAGCTTTGGATTATCTGTATATCTTCCATCTACTTCTAGTTTAGCAAATTCTTCAAATAACTCTTTTTTCTCCCCTTCTATTCCCCTTGAATACTCTTTTCCAAGTTCTTTTTTCATATATTCAAATTCACCTTTTTCAGTAACACCTTTATCCCTAGCATTTGCTAAAATCTTATAATGTTTTTCATTTAAATATTGTGCCCCTGTATATGCACTTGTTTCATGTATTTCATCAAGATTTTGTTTTTCATTTTCTTTCCACATCTCTGCTACTGAAAAATTATTTCTCTTACTTATCTCTTTTTCATATGCATTTTTATTATCTTTTTCATTTACTATCTCTTCTTTTTCTAGATATTCTTCCGAAAAATCATTAACCATTTTTTCAACTTCTTCATCTGTAGGCTCTACTTTCTCTTTATTTTCAAGATTCTTTATTTTTTCTTGTTGTTCTTCTCTATCTATTTTCCCTACTTTTCTGTCATAATATATATTCTTATAGTCATAATCATACTTTTCATTTATTAATTCTTCTTGTGAAGATTCATAACATTGTCTAGTTATTCCTTTTTCTCTTTCAAGTTCTTTGATATTGATATTTTTTTGTTCTACTGTTGTCATTTTTAATGAATTCTTTAATTCTTCTAACCTTAATTTAAAATCAATAATAATATCTTCTAGATTTAATGTTTTCATATCATTTTTGCATCCATTAAATATTTTCATTGAATTTAATCTTCTCTTTTGATCTGCAAATTCTGTCGAATCTATTTCTTTATTAAGTCTTGATTTATTTAAATTTGAATCCATTTCTCTTATATATAATTCTTCAATTGCTCTTTTATTACTATTTATGTCTACTTCTAATGTTAATAATTTTGTTTTTAAATTCAATATCTCATATTCTTTATTAGTATCTGGAATTTCTTTCCCACTTATTAAATCATTTAATTTTTTATTAAGAGCAAAATACTCTTTAGTATTTTGCTCTATAATTTTTTCATATTCATTTTTCTTTTCATTAAATTTTTCTGATAACTTGTATTTATTATAGTTCATAATAACTCTCTCTTTTTACAATTTTGTTTTAATCTTTAATTTCTAATTTTTATTTTTTATTTTTTGAAATTTTTATTAATATTTCCTATAACTTTCTGTTATATATCCTTTATTTTCTTTAACATTTGTATTTTGAGATATCTTATCACTTATTTTAAATGTGAATGATACTATTGCAGTTAATATTATTAAACCTAATAATGCTATTATTAAATCAATACCTACAGAATATTTTTTATCTATTTCTGATTGTTTTTTTATTTTTTCTTCTCTTAAATCTTCTTCTTTTTTATTTGTTTTTTTTACTTTAGATGTAGTACCTTTTGTATTTCTTGTACTCTTGGCTGTTTTAGTAGGTTTATTTTCTACTTTAGTTTCTTTTTTAGTTGTGTTTTTAGTATTAGTTCTTGTTGTTTTTCTTGTCTTTTTTTCTTTTTCTTCTGCCATTTATATTTTTCCCCTTTTCTTTAGTAATTATATAGTTTAAACTATATATTCTATATTTTTATTATATAATTATAAATTATGCTTTATCTATATTTTTAGCTTTTTTTAATACTTTTTTTACATTTTTGTTAAGTTTTGTTTTATTATATATTCTAAGTTTTTCTTGTTTCTCATTTTCTTCAACAAATATATCTTCTTTTTTATCTAATAACTCTGGATTTTTAAGATATTTTATAAGTTTTTTTAAGCAATTTGAAAAATAATGTCCGATCACATATTCTCTCATCTGATACAATACCAAATTCTAAATATTTTTCTTTTACAATTTTTTGAACTTTCTCACCATTTGCTAATTCTTCTATAACAAGTTTCATTCTTTCTTTTTTCTTACCAATAGATACAAATATTCCGAACAGTACCAAAATTATATATATGATGATATATTGTATCAAGACCTATAGATCCTACATTTGTTACAAATATACTTGAATGAAATGGACTATTATCAATAATACTTTTAGGTAATAGATTTATCTTATCTAAAAAAATCAAACTATTTACTGCAAGTTTAAGAATAAAAGTTGGTATATTTTTAAACTTATTTGCCAAATCATCTACACTACTATCCTTGTTATTCTTAATATTAGAAATCTCTTTTTTCATCATATTACTTACATCTAAAATTTTTTCATTTCCATTAAACGTAAATTTTGCAACTGATTCTTTAACATCTTCTTCTAATCTTGGTTTTACTACAACAGATATATCTATCATATTTCTATTGTATATTTCACCACTCATTACAAATCTATTAAGTTTAGTTTTTTCTTTTAAAAGATGTGCAAAAGCAGTGAATATAATTTCCATATGTGTATATTCTATTCCTTCTTCTTTCTTCCTTCTTATATATTCATTCATACCATCTAAAGGAATATCTTTTTTTATATATACAAGTGCATCATTTCTTTCTTTCATTATTATAGGCATTATTCTTTCAAATATATCTACATTTTTATCAAGTGTACCATCTTTTCTTTTAAATATCATAAAATCTTCCCTATTTTTTCTTTATCTTTAGTTACTATTTAATTTAATCTATATCTTAAAATATATTTTAAATTAGATTTTTAAAATTATATTTTTTCATTATATTCTTCTTCTTTAAATCCAAGTAATATATCTTTAATGTTATCAAATTCCATTTTATTATTAGAATTTTCATTTCCCACTTTAATAGAATTTTTATCTACTTCTCTTATAATAACTAATGGTCTTTTTATCATTTTACCATCTGATACGAGGATTTCTACTAATTCATTAAATCCAACATTACTATCATTTATTTTCTCTTTTATATTATTTTCCTTATATAATATTCCGTGAAGTATTAAAAAATTTTCTCATATCATCTTTTGTAATATCAAATACACTTCCTGCCTTTATTTCTATAAGTCTTTCCATCTCTTTCTTTTTTGGATGTTCTGTTATTATATCTTTTTTAATAATAACTATATTTTTATTTTTTGTTGCCTTTTCTTCTAAATATTTCTCTGCCTTTTTACATGTTGTACATCTATTATAGCAATATATTGTTATTTCTTTCATTCAAATCTTTCTCCATACTTAAATTCTACTTTTAATTTTTATATTTTAAGTTTATTAAATTCTTTCTTATTAATATACAAACCATAATCCTTGTTCTTTTAATTTCTTTATTATAGCTAAATGTTCTGCATTTGTTTTTGTTGTATATAATTTCCCATTTTTATCTGAAACAAAGAATAGTTCATCAGATGGTGTATAATTTTTAACTAAATCTATAATTGCCGCTATACTTGTTTTGCTTGGCATACATATAGGCCCTATTGGAAGTTTTCCATTCATATTTGGTCCTCTTGTATTATATGGATTATATGTTTGTAATTCTTTTTGTCTTAAATCTCTTTCAGACATTTTTACTCCAAATGCATAATATGTAGTAACATCACTTCCGTAAACTCATTTTTTTATTTAATCTATTCATAAATATTTTTGCTACTATTTCTCTGTCTGTAAGAGTTTTTTCTTCTGATTTAGTACTAGATGTTCCTGCTTCTAATTCTACAACAGATGCAAGTGTTAATACTCCGATGTACTGTAAGAATCTTATTTCCTGATATATTCTTATATTCTTCTAATCTTTTTTCTGTTTGTTTAAGCATTGCATCTATAATTGTTTCAATCCCTACTTCCTTATTATCAAATATATATGTATCTGGGAAAAGATAACCTTCAAGTGGATAATATATATCTTGATTTGTTACAGTATTATAGTCTATAAACCAGTATTTTTCTGAAAGTTTCCTAATATATTCTTTGTCTTTCATTTTATTTAAAAATTGTTCTTTTGTATTTACTGTGTTTTTTTCTACAACTTCTGCTAAATCTTTAATGGTCTTACCTTCAAGTAGTTGTAATTTTATTTCTTCTTTATTTATATCACCATTTACAAGTTTATCTACAATTGTTTTTACATTATCTTCTGTACTAAACTTATATCTTCCTTGTTTAAATGATGTTTTTCTATTTATTCTTGTATATATGTTAAAAGTATTTTCATCTTTTATAGCTCCTTTTTCTTTTAAAAGCTTAGCTATTTCTTTTACAGTATCACCTTTTTCTACTAATAATTTTATATCTTTTCCTTCACCTTTTTTACTTACTGGTGATAAATTATTATTATATATGCTAAATGCTATTATTCCACCTAAAAATAATATTACTATAATTACAATTATCCCTATCTTCCAGATATTATTTAAATTCTTCCTATTTCTTCCTCTTTTTCTACCATTTGGCTCTTCACTATAGTCTATAACAAAACTATTATCTATCTCATTTTCCATATTGTTTTCAAACATATTCTCATCCATATACTTTTTCTCCTTTAATATGTATAATCTACAATCTTTCTTATTGTATCTGACATTCCTTCATAATTTTTGATTACAAGTTTTTTTCCTGTTTCTTTAAGTCTTGGTTTTAATTCTGTTATAAACCTGATAAATGCTCTAGTATCTTGTACATCTTTTACTTCTATTTCTAGCCCTTTCATATCATATTCTGATAATTTTTTTAATATATTTGTTATCAAAATATTTCTTTTTTCAAATGTTACTAAGTCATTCATTATCTCTGTTCCTTTATTTTCTTCTAAGCTAAACTGTCCATAACTTTCTATATTTTCTTCTCCAAGTTTTGCTATATATGCCATATATGATTTATTATCTTTTGCATATTTTGTTTGTATTTCTCCATTTTGTTTTATAATGAAATTTGATACAAGTGCAATATTTTTTTTATTATTATCTTTTTTTACATTTTCAAAATTCATCTTATAATCATTATAATTTGTTATTATATTTACATCTTTTTTTGCTTCTTCTATATAGTTTTCTCTTACAAGAGTAATTGTTTCTATCTTATTTTCTTCTATATATCCGAACATCTATTTTTTCTGTCATTCCTTTAACAAAACCTGATTCTTTTTTTAATAATATAAGATTTTCTTTATTTGTAACTGTTACAATATCACCACCTATTAAACTTGGTATTGATTTTAATTTTTCATCTGATTTTAATTTAAATATTTCTTGTTTTTTTGATCTTGAAAATATTGCAACTTTATTTTCATATGTTTTTATATCAAGTTCATATATTCCTTTTAATGCATCTAATGGTATAAACACTTGTCCATCTTTCTTATATGGAGCCTTTCCTATATTTATTTCACTTCCATTTAAATTCATTATATTATTATCTATTGTTATCATAGCAACATGTGTATCACTTGTAGTTATTATTTGTCCTTTTGTTTCTTCATATATAAGATTATTATCAAAAATTTTCTTTATATCTGACATTGTCATAAAATATATATATTCACTGTTTGGACTATCATTTTTCTTTTCTTTTTCTATTACATTATCTAATTTTACCTTTTCACCATCATAATAAAATATATTTTTATTTTTCTCAGTTACTACATTATTTGATACTGTTATTACAAAAAGTACCATACATACAAAAAATAACATAACATATATTCTTTCCATTGGCTTTTTAGGTATTTTCTTTCTTTCTGAATATACTCTTCCGTATTCCATTTTCACCTCAATATCTATTTTTTTAACAACATTATTATTTTTTTAATTATATCTTCTTCTGAAAGTCCGAATTTTTCTAAAACTTCTAATGGTTTTCCGAGACTTTCCAAATTCTGTTGTTCCAATTTTTGTCACTTTTCTTAAATTCAATACATTATTTTCTTCTTTTGTAATAGTATCAGATATTATGCTTCCGAAGTCCTCCATATATACTATGATCTTCTACAGTAACTATCTTAGCATTTTCTATATTATTCAATATTTGAACAATCATTTTTTCATTAAATGGTTTTAATCTTATAACATCTATAACCAAACAATTTGTCTCATATTCTTCTTTAAGCCTTTTTTGAACATTATATACAACATCTATCATATCCCCTATTGTTACAATTATAATATCATGATTTTCAAGTTCTACACGCTATATCTTCAAGCATTTGATGTGTTGCTCCGATCTTCTCCGAAGTGTCAAACCTGCATGTGTTGCAACTAATTTTACATTACTTTCAGAATATGCAATACTACATCTTATTTGATCATATACTCTTCCTGTTAAAAATGCTGCAAAACTTGATGCAAATACAGTTTTCCCAGTTTTAGACATTCCGACTTGCCATCCCTATCATATTTTGTTCTGCAATTCCTACATTAAAAAATCTATCTTTAAATTTATCTCCAAAAATATTTGTTTTAGTAGAACTTGAAAGATCTGCATCAAATACAACAATATCCTTATTCTCTTCTCCGAAGCTTTGCAAGTATTTCTCCGATAACTTTGTCTTGTAGCTTTTTTCATTATCTAGCACCTCCTTTTAATTCTTCTAATCCTTTTAAATATTCCTCTTTATTTGGTGCTTTTCCGATGCCATGTATTCTTATTTTCCATAAAAGATATTCCTTTACCTTTTATAGTTTTTGCTATTATTATATTTGTTTTTTCTTTATCAAGCTTATTTTCAAAAACATCTAATATTTTTTCAATATCATGTCCTGCAACTTCTATTGTATTAAAATTAAAGCTCTTAAATTTTTCTTTTAATGGATAAATATTCATAATATCTGTTACATATCCGGTCTAATTGTATATTATTTGCATCTATTATAACAATTAAGTTTTCTGGATTATATTTAGAAATAGCATTTAATGCTTCCCAAATATTTCCTTCTTGCATTTCTCCGATCACCTACTATAACATATACTCTTCCTTTATCTTTAGACATCTTTTTACCGAAGTGCCATTCCGAAGTCCAACAGATAATCCTTGTCCTAAAGATCCGTGTTGCAACTTTTACTCCTTTTGTATGTATTGATGGATGTCCTTCTAATGTTCCATCTATTTTTCTAAATCCGTCTATCTCTTTTTTTGTTATAATATTATTTAAATAAAATGCTGAATATAGTGCAGGGCTTGCATGTCCTTTAGAAAATATTATTTCATCTTTTTTTATATCAAAATCATCCATAATCACTGATAATACATCAGCTATTGACATACTTCCACCAATATGTCCGTGATCCTGCATTATATACCATATTTAATATATTTATTCTTAAATTATTAGCATATTCTTTTATTTTTTTCAGTTTATCTTTATCCATAATACCTTCTTTCTATCCTTTGTACAACTTATTATGATTATAATACTATATATCCTGCAAGTATTCTTAGTATAACCAATGGTGATATATATACTCCTGTATAATCTTCTATTTTACGTTTTATATTATTATATTCATCTATTCCCCATAAGATTCCCTCTATAATTACATCTTTTGGTAATCTATCTATTTTATTTACATATGCATAATTTACTTCTGGTGCATTAAATATTTTTTCTAATACCATTCTATTATATGGCTTATCCATTGGAAGCTCTTTATCTATGTCAACATATAATTTAGATATTACCTCTTTTTCATCATCTAATAATGTTATTGCTAAATATTTAATATCTCCCACATCTTGCTTTCTTTTTTTTATATACATATATCCTTCACTTTTAGATACTTTTGCCTCTGCTACCTCTATATCTTCTGATATCGACTCTTCTATTCCTACATATAGGTCTTTAAAAGTACTTTTAAACATTATACTTGCAATTATTGGAACTACATATATACAAAGTCCTAAAATTATAGCTGTAGTTATAATTCTTCTTAATTTTATCCCTTTCATTTTTTCTCCTATAACAATTATTGCCTACATTATAACACAAATATATGTATATTTAAAATTTAAATATCTGCTAATACTCTTATCTCTTTTCCCATATATGGTATTTGTTTATTAGGAATAAGTATTACTTCACCACTATAATATTCTACACATATATTTTGCATATTATCCTTATCTCCTAATTTAAACTCTAATTTCATAATTTCTTCATAAATATTTTTAAGTGAATTCATTGATATATATTTAGGGTTTATTCCTTTTGTTCTTAGATCCTGATGTAAATTATTATAGCTTTGTGATTTCGATTTTAAATAGTTATTAAGTTCATTTGCATTTATTCCTGAATTTAATGTTAACCTATTTAAATAACTATTTTTTTGTATATCTGGAAATGATTCTGTTTTAAGTCTTAACACTTCTATAACTTCTGATATGATTTTTGCATCATTTTTAAAGCTTTCTACTTTTGCTTTTTGTATATTTTCAAACCCTACATTTACTGCAAATGTTACTATTATAAGAAGGATAGCTATTGATATTACAAGTGATGTAAGTGTTACCCCTTTTGTTCTTTTCATAAGTATTCTCCTATTTTTCAACCTGTATATTTTTCTTATTCCCTTTATCTAATTGTTTTTTTACAGAATCAAATATATATTTATCAAAATCAAAATACTTTTCTGTTTTTACTTCTGGAAGTTCATTTGTATCAATAGTCGCCTCTTCTATAACAACCTTATTCTTATATGGTCTTAAAAGAACTTTTATACCTTCTTCTTCTTTTTCATCTCCGAAGAATCTCTTCTTTTTCATATAATTCATCAGCTATTTTTTGTCCTTCTATAATCTTACCAAAAACCGCATATTTTCCGATCTAATGCACTATCTTCTTTCATTACAATATTAAATAGTCCACCGCCCAGAATTATAACTTTCTTCTACTAATCCTGGTACTATTTGAGTATAATTTGCTCTTCCCATTGATATCATATATTTTTCATGTTTTAAATCATTATTAAATCCATTATTAGAAAATTCACCTTTTATCATATATTTTTCATCAGAATCTTTTCCTAAGTTTTTAAGTGTTACAGGTTGTTCTGATTTATCTTGCATTCTACCTACATGTATAGTATTTATATCTCTTCCATATACTATTTTTCCATTATAATATCCGGCTACTTACTAAATTCATAAAGTTTGCTACTGTATTTGGTGCTTTTTCTGGATATAGTTCTATAACTATATTTCCTTTATCTTTTATCTTAAATGTTGCTTTTGGATGTACAGTTTCTTTTCTTTTATTAAATACCATATATCCTATTGTTCCTAGTAATATTACTAAAAATAATATCATTAATATTAGTTGTAATTTTTCTTTTCTATTCATTTTTACCTCTCATAAATCCTATACAACTACTATATTACAAGTATTATCATATTTTCAATATATTTATCAAAAGTGTAACTTAAATATATGTAAGCAAAGAAAAAAACTATAGGCATATGCCTATAGCTTTTTTCTCTAATAATTAATTTTTTGTAACTGTTGCTGCTCCATTATCTGCATCAATTGTTATTGTTGCAAATGTACTACCACCATAAATTAAACCAACTGTACTTGTGTTAAATTTGTCTGTCCCTGTATTATAAGAAAATGTTCCTGAACTTGTTACTCCTTTAATAGCTGGTGCACAACATTTACTTAGTACAGCATTTAAATCTGTTATATATTTTGTTTTTTCTGTTGAAGTTTTATCTGCTTTTGATTGATAATCTGTCCACACTCCTGCTTGTAGAGTCTTAAAAGTGTCAATTGACTCTGCTATTGTTTGATCTTTTTGTGCTGATTGTGCTCTAGTTATCAATCCATTATCTCCTAAAGCAAGTTGTATTGCAACTGCTGCTAATATTAATAGTATTATTATTGTTATAACAAGTGCTATTAATGTTATACCTTTATTATTTGTTTTCATTTGTATTTTTCTCCTTTTTCTTTTTTATTTTTTTCAAATTACTATACATATAATATAACTTATTTTTTTATATTATTCATCTTTTTTTCCTTTTCGAAACATAATCGAAATGATTTTGTAAGATTTTTGAAATATTGTTTCATCAACTATTACAAACCCTTAATATAAATAGAATTAATATATTTTTCTTTAAAGTTTACGATGGAAATATATATACATCTTGGCTTCTAGGTCTTCCTTTTATTCCATCTTGATATACCTTTATCCTTTTCCCTTCTTGTTGTGTTCCAATATTTAATGTCCAATTTCCGGCTACTATCTACTTGTGTTTGATTTGACTTAAGTGTTCCTTCAGAATATACATATATTGTTGCTCCGTGGTTCTCCTTTTCCGAGATAACCATTGACTTGTTAAACTAATTGGATTAATAATCGGATTAGATAATATAGGTAATCCTTTAACTCTAGTATATATATAATAATTATAGTCTGGCCTTCCTTTTATATTATATTGTTTTATTCTTATCTCATTATTAGCTTGTAAATCCCTATTAAATTCATAACTCC
>QWCI01007091.1_pt1 | contig 12113 bp, 11 predicted proteins | sample 1972541 | NCBI WGS metagenome assembly QWCI01 (sample SAMN09866712, study PRJNA288562) | Human oral metagenome isolate term3_saliva, whole genome shotgun sequencing... | isolation source: mouth | host: Homo sapiens | place: USA: California | reverse complement strand
AAACATTGGAAAATTGATGTTGGAATATTAGGAAAATAAAAAAAACAGGGCAGGGACTGCCCGAAGAGCTTGGTAAATATATTTGGCTAGCAAAAGCAGGTACTTCCCAAGAAGCTCCCGCTTCTAAAAGCGGGAGTAGTTCACTATAGAATTTTGATAAATACAAAAAATAAAAAAATGGGAGGAATTACTATGACTGAAGAAGTTTTGGATATTGAAATGATTGCTATGACACTGATTGGACATGCTGGGGAAACTAAAAGTCTAGCTTATCATGCTATGAATGCCGCAAAAGAAGGAAAATTTGATGAAGCACAGGAACTTATGAGACAGTCAACTGAGGAAATGCTAAAGGCTCACGAATTACAGACAGATCTTATTATTAGGGAAGCCGGGGGAGAAAAACTTGATGTTGACTTAATTATGGTTCATTCTCAAGATCATTTGATGACAGCGATTTTATTTAAGGAATTGGCAAAGGAATTTATTGAGATTTATAAAAGACTGGAACAAAAGGCAGACAAAAAATAGTTTATAGAAATTAATAAATTGATCGACCTATTTTGAGTTTTTTAAATTTAAAATAGGTTTTTTATTTATTTTAATTCTAAAATCAATTTTTAAATTTTTTAAAAATATGTTATAATATTCATAAGTTTAAAAAAATTAGGAGGAAAAATAAATGTCTGAGGGCAGTTTATTATTACAAATTGTAATAATAATAATTTTAACGGGAATTAACGCTTTCTTTTCCAGTGCGGAAATGGCGATTGTTTCGTTAAATAAAAATAAATTAAAAATATTAATTGAAGACGGAAATAAAAAGGCAATTTTGCTTGATAATCTACTAAAAGAGCCAAGTAAATTTTTATCTACTATTCAAGTTGGAATTACTCTGGCTAGTTTCTTTGCATCAGCATCAGCGGCAACTGGACTTTCACAATTTCTTTCAGAAGCTCTAAAACCTTTGAAAATTCCATATAGCAGCCAGATTTCAATGATTTTGATAACTTTTATATTATCTTATGTTACACTTGTCTTTGGAGAATTGATTCCAAAAAGAATTGCACTTAGAAATTCAGAAAATATAGCTTTATCATCAGTTGGAGTTATTGTCTTTATTTCAACAATATTCTCTCCTTTTGTAAAATTTTTGACATTTTCTACAAATTTGGTACTTACAATTTTGAGAATGAGAGAAGATAATATTGAAGAGAAAGTTTCAAAGGAGGAACTGCGTTCACTTGTGGAAGTTGGGAAGGAACATGGAGTTATTAATGAAACTGAACAGGAAATGATTGAAAATATCATTGAATTTGATGAAAAGATTGCACGGGAAATAATGATTCCAAGAACAAAAGTATTTTTAATTGACAAAAATATTTCAATTCATGAACTTTTTGAAAATAAGGAAATTGAAAAATATTCACGTATTCCAGTTTATGAAAATGAAGCAGATAATATTATTGGAATTCTGATGGCTAAAGATTTGATGATAGAAGCCTATAAAAAAGGATTCGACAATATAAAAATATCTGACTTGGTTCAAGAGGCATACTTTGTTCCTGAAACAAAAAATGTAAATGAACTTTTTAATGAAATGCAGCTTGAAAAAAAACATATTACAATATTAATTGATGAATATGGTGGATTCTCAGGAATTGTAACACTTGAAGACTTAATTGAGGAAGTTATGGGAAATATTGATGATGAATTTGATGACGAAGACTTGTCAATTCATCAAATTTCAAAAAATAAATATCTAGTCAATGGTGATGTTTCATTATATAACTTAAATGACAACTTTCACTTTGAACTTGAATCTAAATATTATGATACCTTAAGCGGTATTTTGATTGAAAATCTGGGATATATTCCAGAAGATAATGAAAATATCGAACCAATTACAATTAATGGCGTTATATTTAAGCCTCAAAGAGTAAGAAATAAAAACCTAAGTTTTTTTATCTATACAAGGGGTCAAGACCCCTTGCTTCAAGATATTTATTTTATTAAATTCTAAGTTTGTATAGTTATCGAACAGGTCTATTGTAAAAAGGGGGCAAAACCCCTTATTAAAATAAAAAATAAATAAAAATAGAAATGGAGTTGATTAATCAAGATGAGTACATCTAATATTCATGAAGCAAGCGGACTTAAACGACTTTTCCCGCTTTTAACAAATGAAAATGTCAATATGAAAAAGGAAATTATGGCAGGAATTACAACATTTCTTACAATGGCATACATAATCGCCGTAAATCCAAATATTTTATCAAAAACTGGAATGAATGCAGGCGCATTAGTTACAGCAACTTGCTTTTCAGCCGCACTAGGATGTTTTCTTATGGGACTTATTGCAAACTTGCCTTTTGCTCTTGCTTCTGGTATGGGATTAAATGCATTCTTTGCATTTACAGTTGTATTAAAGGGCGGGATTAGCTGGCAAACTGCCTTAACTGCCGTATTTTGTGAAGGTATTATATTTATTGTTTTGACACTTTTTAAAATACGTGAAGCTGTGGTAAATTCTATTCCAGAAAATATGAAGCATGCTGTTACTGGTGGAATTGGAGTATTTATCGCATTTGTAGGATTTTCAGGAAGCGGACTTGTTGTTTTGAATGAATCTACAAAAGTAAGCATGGGACATTTTTCTCCAGCCGTTATAATTTCATTCATCGGACTAATTTTAATATCTATTTTAGATAAAAAAAATGTACGTGGTTCAATTCTTTATGGAATTGTTTTAAGTTCTTTGCTAGCTTGGGGATATGCTCTTTTAAATCCTGCACATGCAAAGGAATTGGGAATTTATTTACCATCCGGTATTTTTAAATATGAGTCAATGATGCCTGTTATGGGAAAATTGGACTTTTCATTATTTACAGATTTTAAAATGTTTGGAAATTTATTTGTCATAATTTGTACATTTCTGTTTGTAGACTTTTTTGATACTGTTGGAACATTAGTAGGAGTATGCTCAAAGGCAGATATGCTAGATGAAAACGGAAATGTGCCAAATGTAGGACGTGCCCTAATGGCAGATGCAATAGCAACTACAGCTGGCGCAGCACTTGGAGTTTCAACAGTTACAACTTATGTGGAAAGTTCAACAGGAGTTATCGCAGGCGGAAGAACTGGATGGACAGCCATCACAACAGGAGTTTTATTCCTAATATCAATGTTTTTCTCACCAATATTTATTTCAATACCAGGATGTGCCACAGCTCCAGCCTTAATTTACGTTGGTTATTTAATGCTAAGTTCAGTTAAAAACATAGATTTGCATGATGTCTTGGAAGGTGTTCCATCATTTATCACAATCACTACAATGGCTTTAACTTATAGCATCGGAGACGGATTAACATTAGGAATTTTATCCTACGTATTAATAAATTTATTTTACAATTTATTTTCAAAAAAAGAAGACAGAAGACCTGTTTCTTGGGTAATGATCATTTTAGGAGCACTATTTATAGTTAAATTACTATTTATGTCGTAAGCTAAATTTATTTAAAAAAATATGATTTCTCGTACATTAATTTGTATTTGAAATCATATTTTTTATTATATTTAAATTCCTTAATAACTTTAAAGAAAATTTATTTTTTTAAAAAGTAACTCCTCTTCTAAATTTTCCTTCATATTCAATTGGCTCTGTCCCCGCCTTAAACAATGCTGTACGTTTATTTACACCATCCTTATCAAGTAATCCAATTTGAAGATCAATATCTCTTGTTGTCAAGTCTTTTCTCGTAATATAATCATCTATAAACTCAAAAACTCCAACATTGTAATTTGGTAAATCAACTACTGCCTGCATATAATTCTTCCAGATTGGCGCAGCTGCAGCTCCTCCCGTCATTCCAGGCCCCATTGACTTATTGTCATCATTTCCAACATAAACTACTGTCGCAAGAGTTGGCGTATATCCTGTAAACCAAGCTGAAACATAATCTGAAGTTGTTCCTGTTTTTCCAGCCATTGGAATCAATTTACCATCTTTAAATACTTTAGCTGGCTGACCAGTTCCATAATTTACGGCATTTTCAAGCATATAAGTTAATATTGCCACATCTTTTGAATCATATACTTTCTTCATTTTAGGTTTAGCTTCATAAATAACTTCACCATATTTATTTTCAATTTTATAAATATATTGAGGCTGTACCTGATATCCTCCATTTGCAAGCGCCGCATAAAACATTGCCATATCCACTGGTCTTGTGGAAATCGAACCAAGTGCCAATGTGTAGTTTTTAGGAAAATCTCCACCGACAATTCCAGCATTGCGCCAAACCTTTTCAGCAGCATCAATTCCCACATATTGCAATAATTTTACTGGTATTACATTATTTGAAATTTCCAGAGCTTTAGCAAGTGTCATGCTGTCCCTGTAGACTCCATCATAGTTTTTCGGACTCCAGTTTCCAATTTTTACTGGAGAATCTTCCATAACACTATTCATCGCCATTTTCTTTTGCAATGCAGCAAGATAAACTACTGGCTTAAATGACGATCCAGGCTGTCTTAACGAACTTATTGCACGGTTAAAGTTCCCTTTTTTATAATTTTTCCCCCCAACCATCGCTTTTACAAATCCATTGCTTGGATCAATTGAAAATAAAGCGCCATTTAAATCTGCACGGCTTTTTAAGTTATAGTTATTATTAAATGCCGTATAAGCTGCTCTTTGTAAATCCAAATCAACTGTTGCATAAATTTTGTAACCATCAAATAAGAATTTTTGATCTTCTTCAGGTATTTTCAATATTTTTCTTACTTCACTTAAAACAACTGTCGTAAATTCAGGCGCAACATTTGAAGTTGAAATTTGTTCTTCTTCATTACGGCTTTTTATATTTCCGTTTACAAATTTAATTTTTTCATTAATCGCTTCATTATACTCTTCATCTGTTATAAATCCATAATTTTTCATTTGACTAAGAACAAGTCTTTCTCTTCCCAACGCATTTTCTATCTTTGAATATTTCGTCGGCGACTTCGGAAGGCTGGCTAAAATAGCTGCTTGTGCAATAGTCAACTGTTTTGGCTGCTTATTAAAATATTTTATCGCCGCATTTTTTATCCCATAAGCTCCCTGCCCAAAATAAATCGTATTCAAATAATTTTCCAGAATTTCATCTTTCGTATATTTTCTTTCAATTTCCACCGCCAAAATTGCTTCCTTAATTTTTCTTGTTATCGTTTGTTCAGGCGATAAAAAGGCATTTTTCGCAAGCTGCTGCGTAATTGTACTTCCACCTTCAATCCGTCTTCCTGTAAGTGTTAAAAAAGCCGCTTTTGCTGTTCTGATAAAATCAAATCCATGATGTGTTCTAAACTTTCTATCTTCTATCGCCAAAAATGCATTTTGAACATAGGGAGGAATCTCTCCTATCCCTATCGGCGCACGATTTTGAACCATTATTGTATCAATTTGATTTCCATTTATATCATAAATTACCGAAGGCGACACAGGAGCATAACCATCTATCAAATCAACAGGCGTTTCCTTGCTCACTGTATACACCAAATATGCTCCAGCTCCAATTCCAATCACAAACAGAAATAAAAAAACTTTGAAAAAAAACGAGAGTAAACTGAATTTTTTCCTAGGTTTTTCCACTTTTACTTTTTTATTATTCTTTTTCATTACTACCTCTTTTCGTAACTGTTACAATATTTATTTAAATTTTTTTATTTTTTCAAAAATCGCCTCCTTTAACTGCTTCACTCCCCATCTTTTATTAATCGGCATAATTTCACTTCTCACATCATCCCTTACCGAATGTAACGAAATCGCCAGATTTATCTGATTTTCATTTTCTGTAAATCTTTTTATCCCGTTTACAATTCCACTTGTAGAAATTGTAAAATTCCTCTTTGAAAAATTTTGCCCTTTTGGAGAATTTAACATATTAATAGATCCAAGAACCGCATCATAATTTAAAAATGGCTCTCCCATTCCCATATAAACCACATTTCCCAATTTTTCTCCACGTTTCATAAGATGCTTCTGAACATAATAATACTGCAGCAAAATCTCTGAAATTGACAAATTTCTTTCATAAGTCATTGTCGCCGTCGCACAAAAGTCACACCCAATAAGACACCCAATCTGCGATGAAACACAAAGCGTATGCCGATTTTTATGGGAAATAAGCACACTTTCAATTAGCCTTTTATCTTTCAGCTCAAACAAAAATTTTTCAGTATCCCCATCTTCTGAAACCTGATGTGTCTTAAACTCAAGTTTCGCCACATAAAATTTTTCTTTAAGAATCTCCCTGTCTTTCTTTGAAATATTAGAAAATTCATCAAAATCAAACACCAATTTATTATGCAGCCAATCAAATACCTGACTGGCATTAAACTTCTTCAGCCCAATCTCAATAAATTTTTCCTGCAAACTTTCCAAATCCATCCCTAAAATATCAATTTTTTCAATTGTATCTATATTTTTCACATTTTCATCTATCATTTCACTATTACTTCTCTCCATATTTTATATTCTTTTCAATTTCCTCCTTTTATTTTTTCAGTTTTAATTGTTTATATCATACCACATTTTGAGAAAATATAACAGTATAAAAAAGATAATTTTAAAATAAAAAAAATGCCCAAAAATTCAATATAATTCTGAATAATTTATTTTTGAACATTTTTATCTTTTGGATTTTATAACCCTAATGTTTCTTTTAATGCTGTTTGCAATATATTAGAAAAATTCAATGAATGTTTTTCAGCTTCATCATTTAACCATTTAGGAATTGTCAATGTTTTTTTAATAGATTGATTTTTTGCCTTTTCTAAAATTGGAGAAATCCAAACATCAATATATATTAAAAATTCACCATCCTTTAAATCAATTTTTTTATTTTCAGAACTTGGAAACGGAATATTATGTTTTGCCATCGTAAATAATGTTCCCGATAAAACATCTTTTGCATTTATTACAACTTCTTCAAGAGTTTCACCATCAGTAAAACATCCCTCAAAATCTAAAAAATTGGCATAAAAAATCCCATCTTCCTTTTTTACAATACACGGATATAATAATCTACTTTTCATAAAGATACCCTCCTAAAAATATTACAAGGCTAAAATTTAAGCCCTGTAATACGCTCTATATTTGTTAAAGTTCCAGAAGGAATATCCTTTTTTGTACATTTTAAAGGACATATCTTTCCATTTTTTATATAAATTTCATGCGAACCAGTCGTATGATCCAACTCCCATCCATTCTTTTTTAGAACTTTAACAACACTTCTGTAAGGTTTAGTTTTTGACATTATTCCTCCTTACATTATTATTATACGTGTTTTTTATACGTATGTCAATAGCTTTTAAAAATTTTTTTAGTTATCAATAATTTTCTTTCTCACTTCAGCAACTTCTTCTATAATATTTATAATTTTTATATCTATTCATTTTAAAATTTATCAGTATTTTTAAATTCAGACTCCAATTTATTTACTCCCAAAAACTTTTATTATCATAAAAAAAATGATATAATTTACAAAATAATTTTAAACAAAAGGAGCAGTCGTGAATTTATTTAATCAAGAAGAAAACAATGAAAATCAAAATATAGAAAATAAAAAAAATATTGGAGGAACTGCGAGCGAGAAATTTTCAAAAGTGCGGCATAGAGTGCCTATGCTTAGTTTATCGAACACTTATAATATTTCTGAAATTGAGGATTTTAATAAAAGGGTTAAAAAGATTATTTTGGCTGAAAATATTGAAAATAATTCTAAAGAATTAGAATATATCTTAGAACTAAAATTAGACGGGCTTAGCATAAGCTTGATTTATGAAAATGGGATGCTTGTTCAAGCTGTGACTCGGGGAGATGGACAAGTTGGGGAAGATGTTACTGAAAATATCAGGGAAATTCCAACTATTCCAAAAAAATTGAAAGAAAATATCTCACTTGAAGTACGTGGAGAAATAATATTTCCTGTTTCAAACTTCGATAAAGTAAATCAGGAAAAGCAGGAAGCAGGAGAAGATGTATTTGCCAATCCAAGAAGTGCGGCAGCAGGTACAATAAGGCAGCTTGATAGCAGTATTATCAAGGAAAGAGGATTAGACTGCTATCTATATTATCTTGTAAACCCTGAAAATTTTGGAGTGAAAACTCATGAAGAAAGTATAAAATATATAGAAAGTCTTGGATTTAAAACGACTAAAGTATTTGAAAAATATAGTGATTTTAAAAAGCTTGAAAAGGCAATAGAGAAATGGTATATAGAAAGAGAAAAGCTTGATTATGCAACAGATGGACTTGTAATAAAGGTAAATGATTTTTCATATTATAATGAGCTAGGTTATACAACAAAAAGTCCAAGATGGGCTATTGCATATAAATTTCCTGCTGAACAAGTAAAAACAAAACTTTATGATATAACTTTACAGGTGGGAAGGACTGGAGTAATAACACCGGTTGCAGAACTTGAAGCAGTGAATCTTTCGGGATCGGTTGTAAAACGTGCAAGTCTTCATAATTTTGATGAGATAAGAAGAAAGGATATTAAAATAGGAGATAATGTAATAATAGAAAAATCTGCAGAAATAATTCCACAGGTAGTAAATGTAGACTTAGATGACAGAAATGGAAATGAAAGGGATATTGAAATTCCTACACATTGCCCTGTATGCAGTACGGAACTTATAAAAGAAAAAGGTCAGGTTGCATTAAAATGTCCAAATCCATTCTGTCCTGAAAAAGTAAAAAGGGAAATAGAGTATTTTGTTTCAAGAGATGCCATGAATATAACAGGACTTGGTAAAAAAAAAGTGAGACAATTTATCGAACTGAAAAAAATAGAGACAGTAGTAGATATTTATTCACTAAAAAATTATAAAGAGGAACTTGAAAACTTGGAAAAAATGGGTAAAAAGAGTGTAGAAAATCTGCTTAATAGTATTGAAGAAAGTAAAAATAGAGAATACAATAAGGTTTTATATGCTTTAGGAATACCATTTGTTGGAAAATCCAATGCAAATCTTCTTACTAAAAATTTTAGAAGCATAGATATATTAAGAGAAAAAACAGTTGAAGAATTAATACAAGTTAAAGGGATAGGAGAAAAAGTTTCTGTTTCAGTACATGAATATCTTAAAAATCATAAAAGACATCATCCTTTCTAAAGGCGGAAATTATCTGTCAGCAGTTTCAAAAAATCTGGATTTTCTAATTGCTGGAGAAAAAGCTGGAAGTAAGCTAGAAAAGGCTGAAAAACTGGGAATTCGGGTGCTTACGGAGGAGGAGTTTGAGAGGGAATTTTTGGAGATTTAGTCTTTGATGCTTCTAAAATTATAAAAGAACTATATTGTTATATTTATAGTTCTTTTTTTATTTGATTAATTTTATAATCTTAAAATAATTTCGTCTCCTTTCGGAGTTCAATTCTTTTTAATAAACTTTGATAAAGATACAATAAGTTTTTACATAAATGGTTTCTGTCTCCTTTCGGAGTTCAATTCTCTTTTATAATAAGGAGTGATTAGATGGATATCGAGAGAAAAAAAAGTTTCCGTCTCCTTTCGGAGTTCAATTCTCTTTTATTTGGATTGGAGAAAGAATTAGTTCGGAAGAAGTAGACAGTTTCCGTCTCCTTTCGGAGTTCAATTCTCTTTTATGCGCTGGTTATTGTTCTGTAATAGTATCTTGTGAAAGATAGTTTCCGTCTCCTTTCGGAGTTCAATTCTCTTTTATAAGTATATTATTTTTATATGAACTAAAAAAAGAAGTGTGTTTCCGTCTCCTTTCGGAGTTCAATTCTCTTTTATAATGAAGTAAATTTTAATGAAATTGAATATAGCTGGGAAAAAGTTTCCGTCTCCTTTCGGAGTTCAATTCTCTTTTATTCGGTACAATAACATATAATGCAGAGCAGTCAAAAAGGTTTCCGTCTCCTTTCGGAGTTCAATTCTCTTTTATATAAAATAAAATTTGAATATAAAGAATTTATGACTAGATATTGTTTCCGTCTCCTTTCGGAGTTCAATTCTCTTTTATGATTGATTATAGAGAGATATAAATTTTAAAAGTTTATAGTTTCCGTCTCCTTTCGGAGTTCAATTCTCTTTTATTTTTAATAAAATTTATAATGATGAAAAATTAAAAGAATGTTTCCGTCTCCTTTCGGAGTTCAATTCTCTTTTATAATAGAAAATATTTCAAATCAAATAAATCATTATTGAAGTTTCCGTCTCCTTTCGGAGTTCAATTCTCTTTTATTTGTAAATGTTACAAAAAATGAAATTAAGAGTAGTACAGGTGGTTTCCGTCTCCTTTCGGAGTTCAATTCTCTTTTATTTTATAACATAGTAAAGAAAAAAGTTATTGACTTTTTGTTTCCGTCTCCTTTCGGAGTTCAATTCTCTTTTATTTGTGAAGGATTCATTAAAGTTGGTGCTAAGCCAACAGTTTCCGTCTCCTTTCGGAGTTCAATTCTGTTTCCGTCTCCTTTCGGAGTTCAATTCTCTTTTATCCTCCTCAAATTAAACCCTTATTTTATCGTATACTATTTTATTATTTTCGTGAGAATTTTAGAAATCTTTAAATTTCTCTTCCTTAACAATAAAAAATATACTCTAACCCCCATTTTTAAAGTATCGTGGCGATTGCTAAAAAAAATAATAATCTTCGTTTTCAATTTCATTTAATTCGCCATAAATTACTTTTTTTACATTCTGATTAAGCCTGTAAATTCTTATTAAATCTCCTTCTTCTGCAAATTTTTCTATCTCTTTTAAAAGTGTTTCACATTTTTCTCTAGTCAATAGACACTCAAAAGCAGACCTTTGTATTCTATTTCCATAAGAATTTAGAAGATTTTTAAGAAAAGCTCTTCTCTTGTTGTCTATAATATCATAAATTACGACAACTGTAAAGGTATCTTCAAAAAATTCATGACAAAAATCTTCATCTAAAAAATCCCATTCATCCATTTTACCATCACCTTATTAATATTGAACTATATAAATTTGGATTATCTTCTTCTATTGCTTTTATTAATTGCATTATTTGATATTCTATTATTCGTCTAAAACTCATTTTATATGGTACTTCTTTAACATATCCGACTTCCTGTCTTAATCTTTTTTCAAATTCAGCAATAAATTTTTTACATCCTTCTTTATCTAAATACACTCCACCATTTTCTTGATTATACTCAAAATTTCCTTTTTTTATTTTATTATTATTTAAAAGAGCAATTGCCAAAGAATCTATCAGCATTGGTCTCCATTCTTCCATCAGATCAGAACACAATGCAGGATGTTTATGTCTGTCAGAATGTAAAAATCCTGCATAAGGATTCAATCCTTTAGATTCAGCAATTGTAAATATTTCGTAGTGAAGAAGTGTATATCCAAAACTCAAAACAGAGTTAAATGGATCTTTTGGCGGTCTTTTAGTTCTTTGAGAAAATGAATATTCCTTGTCAATTACATTGCTAATACCTTTGTAATACATTTTTGCCAAATGTCCTTCTATTCCCATTAATTCTTCAATAGATTTAGCATTATCTATATTTTTTGAATAAACAGACATTTTTAGAACTATATTTGTTAATTCTGGACTTTTTAATAATTTATTTGCTCTCATAAGTATCGTTCTTTGATTTGCTGCTTTTCCTTTTATAAATCGCTTACTTATATTCAAAGAAAAATTTTTATCATCACTTTTTCTAAATTGTAATCTCTGTCTATTTATATTTACATGTCCTGTAGATTCCAATCTTCCAAAATAAGAGCCATTTTTAGATAAAATTGTTAAATTTACTCCTCTTGTCAGCATTTGTTGAACACATTTTGTACTAACTTGAATTGCACCAAAAATTACAATATTATCTATATTTTCAATTGGTATCGACTTAAAATCATTTTCTGAATAATTAATAATCAACCGATTTTCTTTATATTTTAACATTGCTCCTTGTTCATAAACATACACATTACTCATTTAAACTTACCTCCTGTTCTTTGAAAAATATTTTAGCCAAATAGAAAATTTGTAATCTAAATTTTTACAAATCTTCTATTTTTCATTTTAATATAATTTATTTTTCTGTTTCCAAAATTTCATTTGCTAT